>Ga0209023_10000480_pt1 | contig 60505 bp, 48 predicted proteins | sample LakOneMetagenome_FD_187468 | JGI IMG/M metagenome (GOLD analysis project Ga0209023, IMG submission 187468) | Freshwater and sediment microbial communities from Lake Erie, Canada (SPAdes) (version 2) | ecosystem: Environmental > Aquatic > Freshwater > Lentic | place: Lake Erie, Canada...
CTGCGTCGTGGTCGGAGCCTGCGTCGTGGTCGGAGCCTGCGTCGTGGTCGGAGCCTGCGTCGTGGTCGGAGCCTGCGTCGTGGTCGGAGCCTGCGTCGTCGTCGGAGCCTGCGTCGTCGTCGGAGCCTGCGTCGTCGTCGGAGCCTGCGTCGTCGTCGGAGCCTGCGTCGTCGTCGTGGCGCCCGCCTTCACTGACACGCCCTTGGACGCGATGGCCGAATCACCATCGGCGTCGGTGACCTTCAGGACGACGACGTAATCGCCCGGTTCGGTGAAGGTCTTGGTGACGTTCTTCTCTGTCGACGTCGTGCCGTCAGGGAAGGTCCACAGGTAGGTCGCCGGGCCCTTGCTGACCTCAGAGACGCCGGCGTCGAAGGTCATGTCGAACGGAGCCGGCAGGTTGGAGGAACCCGGGTTGGTGGAGATGCGGGCGATGACGCCCCGACCCATCAACGGCGTCGTCATGCCGTTGATCGACGCACTGTTCCTGCCGGCGGGCGACGGGAGCTTCATGTTGTCGTTGATGACCGTGTTCAGGTCGAACGGGAACTGGAAGGGGCAGCCGGTGGCGCCGGGAACGGCGAACTGCCCGTCGACCAACGTCGCAGTCCCACTGTTGGTGTTGTACCGAGATCCGTACCGATCGCCCGACTGGGCACTGGTCAAGTTCAAGGTGATGGGATTTGCCGGGGTGCCGATGTAGCAGTTGCTGCCGAGCGGGGCATAGAACGGTGAGCCGGTCATCTGCACCCGCAGCTTGACCTGGAGGCTGACATCGCCGCTGAGCGGGTTCAACGAGCCGGTTGCCGGCGCAGTGGCGGTCACCTTGGCCGTGACCACGTCGGCCGGGTTGGTGGTCAACGCGACGTACGCGGTCGGGAACACGATCCCGGATGCCGGGACGGTGACGTTGCCCTGGGCGTCGATCGAACCGTTGATCGCGACGTCGACCTTGGGCTGATACCCGTCGACGATCTCGCTGTCGTCCTGACTGACGGTCGTACCGGCCGGAGCGCCGACGATGCTGCATCCGCCGTCAGCAGCATCGACGAGGCCGTCGCCGTCGTTGTCGATCCCGTCGCCGCACTGAGCGGCCGCACGAGGCGACAGGTCGAACGCCTGCGAGCCGATGTTCATGGAACCCTGGATGGGTGTCAACGTGAACGGACCCGGGTTAGAGACCCGCTGGGCCTGCGCTCCCGGCAGAACGATCACGCCTGCCACGGTGCACGCAGCAACCACACCCGCCATCCCCGCAGCGAATCGCCCCGTACGCGTTCGTCCCAGCTTCATCACAGCCTCCCCGCCGTCCGCACAGCCGCAGACGATCGAACCGTTCAAGTCTGCGGGTTGGAGCGAGGTGCGTCAAGCCTTCCTGAACGCGGTTCGCCGTAGCGTTCGCTGCCGTCACGACCCTGTGGCAACGTGGCCCGTGGCCGCCGTCCCGACCATCGACGTGTCCGACCTCGTGTCGGGCACCGACCCCGACGCCGCTCGAGCCGTCGGGATGCGGATCGTGACGGCCTGCGAAGACCCCGGTTTCTTCCAGATCATCGGCCATGGCGTCGACGTCGACCTGAGGACGCAACTGGAACGCGCGGCCCGCGAGTTCTTCGCGCTCGACGCCACCGAGAAGCGCCACATCGCCATGGTCCACGGCGGCACGGCGTGGCGCGGCTGGTTCCCGCTCGGCGACGAGCTCACCGCCGGGGCGCCCGACGGCAAGGAGGGCCTGTACTTCGGCATCGAACTCCCGCCCGACGACGATCGGGTCGCGGCCGGCGTCGCCCTGCACGGTGCCAACCTCTACCCCGACCGACCCGCTGCGCTCACCGCTCTGGTGCCCCGATGGATCGATGCGGTCACCGCCGTAGGCCGAGCGGTGCTGCGCGGCATCTCGCTCGGCGTCGGCGGCGACGACACCGCGTTCGACGAGTGGTGCGCCGATCCGACGGTCCTGTTCCGGATCTTCCACTACCCCGCGGTCGCATCGCCCGAACAGCCCGAACAGCCCAGCACGGCCGTCCAGGCAGATCAGTCGACCGGGGCAACGCCGCGGTGGGGAGTCGGCGAGCACACCGACTACGGGCTGCTCACGTTGCTCGCACAGGACCACACCGGCGGATTGCAGGTGCTCACCGGCCGGTCCGACTCGACCGAGCGCCGGTGGGTCGACGTCGCGCCCGTGCCCGATGCGTTCGTCTGCAACCTGGGCGACATGCTCGAACGGGTCAGCGGCGGGCGATTCGTCGCCACTGCGCACCGCGTGGTTGCACCATCGACAGATCGCATCTCCATGCCACTGTTCCTCGACCCGGGATGGGACGTCGAGCTCGCTCCGATGCGCGCCCTCAACCGAACCCGACCCCACGACGCACCACCGGGCACCGTCGGCAACGCTGACGGCAGGACCTTGGGCGGCATCGCCGCCGACGAGCGCACCGAGCGCTGGGACGGCGAGGACGTGCATGCGGTGAACGGGCCGTACTCCGAGTACCTGCTCAGCCGTGTCGCCCGAGTGTTCCCCGATCTGTTCGCCGCCGTCCAAGAGGAGTCCACTGGTGTCTGATCGAAAGCGCCGCAGCAAGGATTCGCGCTCCGAGCGCAGAGAGGCGCTCCTCGACGCGGCCGTCGTCGCGATCCGCAGGGATGGCGCCACCGTCTCGATGGAGGACATCGCGCACGAGGCCGGAATCACCAAGCCGATCCTGTACGCGAACTTCGGCGACAAGGCGGGGTTGGCCGACGCCCTCGGCAAGCGCTTCACCCGCGATCTCATCGCACGCTTCGGCGAGGTGTGGGCGACGACGACCGACACCCGCGAACGCGTGGAGCGCGGCGTCGACACCTGGGTCGGATTCATCGAGTCCGACCCGCACATCTACCGCTTCCTCTCCGAAGGCAGCTTCGGCGCCGGACGCCGACTGGAGGATCGTCGCCTGGTCAGCGACGTGGGCGTCGTCGTCGCACGCGCGCTCGGAGAATGGCTCCGTGACCAAGGAGCGGACTCCGGCCCGGCAGAGCCGTGGGCCTACGGCGTGCTCGGCATGGTGCACGTCACCACCGAATGGTGGTTGGACCGCCGCACGCTCAGCCGCAAGGACCTCGTGGAGTACATGACGTCGCTCTTGTGGAGCGGACTCGCCGGCAACGGCCTCGCTGGCCCCTCCCCGGGCTCCGCGACCGCTGCCGACACCGACCAAGCACCGGTTCCCCACGCACCCGCCACCGAGCAGTCCCAGCGATAGTCGCTGGCGACAGCACCCCACGCCCGGCAACGTGGACGACATGCGCTCCCCCATCGACCCCATCGACGTCGACCGCGTCCGGGCCGATACGCCCGCCACCGCCGATCGGACGTTGCTGAACCACGCCGGAGCCTCGCCGTCGCCCACGCCGGTGCTCGACGTGGTCGTCGGACATCTCCGCAGCGAAGCGCTGATCGGCGGCTACGAAGCGGAGGCGACACGCCGAGATGACATCGACGCAGCACGGCGGTCGATCGCTTCGCTGCTGTCGTGCGCTCCGACCGATGTCGCGTTCGCCTCCAGTGCCACCGACGCCTGGGAACGTGCGTTCTGGGCCTTCCCGTGGCGTGCCGGCGACATCGTGCTGACGTGCCGGTCCGAGTACGTCACCAACGTGTTGAACCTGCTGGCGGCCCGGGACCGCTTCGGTATCGAGGTGCGCGTGGTCGACGACGACGCCACCGGAGCGATCGACGTCGACGACCTGCGAACCCGGCTGGAGGACCCAGCGGTCCGACTGGTGGCGATGAGCCACGTCCCCACGCAGGGCGGACTGGTGAACCCGGCCGCCGAGGTCGGCGCCACGTGCCGATCTGCCGGTGTGCCCTTCCTCTTGGACGCCTGTCAGTCCGCCGGGCAGATCCCACTGGACGTCGACGAGTTGGGTTGCGACGTCCTGACCGCCACGGGCCGCAAGTACCTGCGTGGGCCGAGGGGCACCGGGTTCCTCTTCATGAGTGGGGAACTGGCCGACCGGCTCCGTCCGGCGTCATCGGGCGGCGCGGTGTGGACCGGGCCGGCGTCGTATCGACTCCCGGACGGAGCGGTCCGTTTCGAGTCCTACGAGCGCAGCATCGCCGGCGTGCTCGGCCTCGGCGCTGCGGTCGACTACGCGCTCGAACTCGGGCTCGACGCGATCGAGGACCGCGTCACCGATCTTGCGGACCGACTGCGACGCGGGCTCTCCGGGATCGACGGCGTGGCCGTCCGAGACCTGGGATCGCAACGCTGTGGGATCGTGACCTTCACCGTCGATGGCGTCGACCCGATCGATGTCCGGGACTCACTCGGCGGCGAGCGTGTGCACGTGTGGACGACCGGCGCAGCGTTCGCGCGCATCGACCTGGGCAGCCGCGGCATCGAGTCGATGGTGCGGGCGTCGGCCCACTACGTCAACACGAACGACGAGATCGACCGCACCATCGGGTTGGTTAGCGACATCGCCGTGCGCCAGGGGCGCTGACCGGAGCCACGACGTCCCGTCGTCGCCTTCGGTGCGTCGCCGACAACGCACCAGAGAGCGTCGCGATCAAGCCGTCCGGGCCGCAGCGCGTCGGCTCAGCGGTCGCCGCGGAACATCGAGATGTCGATCGGCGCCCAGATCAGGGCACCGCGCTCCTTGCGCTCCCAGAGCGACGCATTGATCACCGCCGCGCTGACGATCAACCGCCCGAGGAGGTACAACCAGAGCAACGCCACGATCGCGACGCCGAGCGGCCCGTAGGTCTCCGACATCCTCGACATCCGCCCCGCGAGGTAGAAGATCGTGAAGGCGTGCACCGCTTGGAGACCCGCACCGACGAGCACCGCACCGGGCAGCAGATCGATCAGCGCGGCGTCCGGGGCGTGCGGCAGCACCATCTGCGCCAGCATCCACACCCCGACGCCGCCGAGTCCGACGACGAACGAGATCATGAAGCCACCACCTGGGGTGTGCGCTCGGATCCACTGCGAGGCGACTGCGTACACCACGACCAGGACCACCATCGCCATGCCAGCCAGGATCGCCTTCGGCTGGTTCACCGATGCCTTGCGGGCGGTTCCCCACGCCAGGTTGTGCACGATGCGCAGCGACTTGATCAGCGTGCGGACCGCCATGACGGTGGCGGCGAGTCCGATCCACAGCGTGATCCAACGACCCCGAGCCGCGGTCTGACCGACGGTCTGCATCGTGGACACGAGCGTGTCAGAGAAGTCCAGCTGCGACGCCGCCGATCGCTGAGTGTTGCTGACCGACATGAAGCCCAGGCCTGCGACGAGGACCAGGAGCAGCGGCACCAGCAACAGGAACAGCCGGAACGCGACCGCCCCGGCGAGCATGCCGCCAGCGATGCGCGAGTCCTTCTCGTAGATCTCGAAACCTGTATCGATGAGCGGTGTGTCGGGACGCGCGGCGACCACCCGTTCGGCGACCTCCATGACCTGCCCGCGGGTCTGCTCCGCCTTTGCCTTGGTCCGTTGGATCCGCCCGCCACTCTGATCGCCGCCGGCCCCGGGCTCACCGACACCATTGGCAACACCGGTGGCGGCGCCATCGACATCGGCGGGTGCTGGATCCTGGGACGAGGCGTCGTGCGGTGACTCGTCGGGTCGGCGCTTGCTCACCATCGGATCTTTGCAGCTCCGGCCACCCCTCCCGACAGCGGTCAGCACCCGAGAGGTCATCAGCACTCAGCCGCCGGTCGACCTCAATGGGTCGCCAACAGCTCGCTGTAGAGCTTCTCGATCTTGGCCGCGTAACCCGGATCGGTCGCCCAGTTGCCGTTGCCGAAGTCGGACCACAGCGGCGCCTTGCCCTTCGGGACGACCAGGTTGCAGCGCGGCGTCACGACCGGGGTCGCGAAGTTCCGACAGGTGACGGTCCGGTCGCCGTAGGCGCGGAGGTGCTGGATCTGGGCTCGCACCCCGGTCCTGGCGTCGGGGAACTGCAACGGGCCGGCGACGCTGCCGCCGTCGACGGCACCCATGCCGGCGAAGTTGTTGTACTCGGCACGAACCTGTCCTGCACCGGGGAAGGTGAGCCAGCCGGTCTCGATCATCGCCTGCACGAACGCGACGTCACCGCGGACGCCCTCGAGCGCGCCTTCCTCGATGTACATCTGAGCGAGGGTCGCCACCGGCACCGTCGCCGCGGAGCTCCGTCGCTTGGAGTCGTACCAGCGAGCGATCTGATGGGCCGTCACCCTCGAGTGCCCGAGCACCGAACCCGCGGTTCCCGCCGAGGACGCTGCAGGGGCCGTGGTGCTCGGCGCTGGGCGGCTCGGCGGTGGTGGGGCACACGCCGCAGCGGTCGCGGCGAGCGCGATGACGAGGATGACCGCGGCGGCGATCGTGGAGTGCGGTCGGTTCGGGCTGGAGGTGCTCACCTGTGGTCCTGGCTGCTCGACGGCCATGGCGGCCGATGCGGTCCGCAGGTTGATCGACACGTCGAGCCGAACTCTTGAGCCGCGTCGGTCACCCGTCAGGGGAGGTCAGGTGGTGCGCAGGCGGCGCTTGATCGCAGCGAGCTCCACCCGCTCCGGACGCTCCTTGTAGAACGGGTCGAGCGGGTAGCAGCCCGAGACCAGTCCGTTGCGAGGCGCAGTGGTGCAGTCGGAGAACGTCCGGCACACCTTGCGGGCCGCCAAGGAACGACCGCCGAGCACGTCGTCGGGAAGGTCCGGGTAGCTCAGCACCATCCGACCCAGACCGACCATATCCACCCAGCCGTTGCGCACGAGCGCTTGGCCGACCTCCGCCAGATGCTGCTGCAGGTAGGTGAACCCGGTGCCGACGACCACGGTGCCCGAGGGTGCGGCGGCACGCAGGTCGCGGGCTGCGGCCAACATGACGGCGGCGTCGACGAGCGGATCGCGCGCCGGCAAGGCTCCGTCCGATGGCGGGAACCACGCAGGCCGCTGCACCGCGGGCGCGTAGTACGGGCTCGACGCCGTCGTGCAGATCAGTCGCACGCCCGACTCGCCGAGCATCCGCACGACCTCGATCGCTTCGCCGAGGTCAGGCCGACCGTCGGGACCCAACGGACCGAACCCGACGAGCGCACCCGGCACCGGCTGGACGACGCCGTCAGCACCGGGTTGCAGAGGCCCGGGATCGAACAACGAGAGCCGCACCCCGATGGCGAGCGTCGGGTGCGCCGAGCGAATCCCGTCGATGACGCCACGCAGGAACCGCGTCCGCCCGACCAGGTCGCCGCCGTAGCGTCCGGGCCGGTCCCGGCTCATCAACAGCTCGTGGATCAGATAGCCGTGACAGGCCTTGACGTCGACGAAGTCGAACCCGGCCTGCGCGGCCAGACCCGCGGCAGCGACGTACACCTCCATCAGCTCGTCGAGCTCGTCGTCAGAGAACAACGTGTGGGCACCGGCACCCACACGCTCGTCGAGGACCGGATCGATCCGTGCGGTCCGCGGCGCAGGATCGCCGTCGGGCCGACACCACCGTCCCGAGTGGGTGAGCTGCAACCCGACGACGGGGCGCACCCCGACCTGTTCCGCGGCGGCCATCAACTCGGAGCACAACCCCGCCACTGCGTCGACGGTGTGCTCCGCGATCATCAGCTGGTTGGGGTTCGCCCGACCGTCGTGGCGGACCGCTGCTGCTTCCCCACCCCAGATCAGACCGGCTCCCGACGAGCCGAACCGCTGCCAGCGACGGCGGACCAGGTCGCTCGGCGTGCCGTCGCGCTCCGCGTCCCAGCCCTCCATGGGAAGGATCGCGAATCGGTTCGGCACGACGAGCGGACCGGCGGCGTCGGTGACCTCCAACGGTCGGGCGAGCACGCCGCCAGGATCGACCTCGTCGTCAACCGGTAGCACCGCGCCGAGTGCGTCGAGATCCAGCTCGTCGAGGCGGGCACGCAGCGCCCCGGCGGAGTCGAACTGCTTGACCTGCGGGTACTGCAGCCGTCGCGACATCAGCGTGGCCTCCTCGATGAGCTCATGTGGCCGCGACGCCCAGTCGTTCGGCGATCTCGGACAGGATCGCCACGTCGGTCGGCGGACGTTCCGGGGCACCGGCCGGTGTGACGTCGCTGTCGATCCATCCACGCAGCCGCAGGAACTGCGCGGCCGAGTGCTTGTACGCCGGCACCGGCGAACGGAACGCGAAGCGCCCCAGGTACTGGAGGTCGTCGTTCAGCTGGTGGAACGACGGATCGCCGGCCGCCCACCGGCGATCACGTTCAGCGAACAGGTCGGGAGCAAACGTCGTGATCCCCAGGAGGTAGTCAGCGCCGTAGCAGACCATGTCCACGGCCAGGTCGTTGCCGGTGAGCACCATGAAGTCCGGCCGGACCCGGTCACGCACCCGCAATCGGTCCCACTCGCGGGAGCGTTCCAGCGAGCTGTGCTTGGCGCCCACGCACGTCGGGATGGAGAGCACGGACTCGTAGGCATCGAGGCCGAGGATGCGCCCGGCCGGATGGAACTGCTTCCCCAGCTCGAAGCCCAGGAACCGCTCGACGCGTTCGCCGACCGCCGCCCACTCCTCGACGATCTGATCGTCTTCCAACGCGGCGAGCCCGTGCGATGGGAACAGGATCGGCGTGGCACCCGCTGCCACCAGCGCGTCGACCTCTCGGTGCAGCGCGTCGGCATCGAAGCCATCACCTGGCGAGTCGAGGACGTGGGCGCCGGCGACGACCTCGCAAACGACGGCGTCGCGGGCCAGGCGCAGGAGCTCGGCACGACGCTCGGCGCCGATGGTCGGGCCGAAGCCGGTGTCCATGTTGATCGCCGGCACCAGCCCGGCGTCGACGGTGCGCACCAGGTGGGTCAGGAACCCGTCGATGTCGGGGGTCTCGGGGTCCAGGAACGGCAGGAGCACCGCCGACATGCCGGTGATCGACCGCCGCGGTCGCAGCAGATCGAACGGCGGCGTCGCGGTCACCACTCGGGCGTCGCGGGCGTTGGCCCCCAACCCGACGCTCACGAGAACCCGCCTGCGCTCGCTGCACTGCGTTCTGGCGTCACGTCGACTCCTTGTGCTCCTTCTCCGGGTGGCGCTGGGCCGACCGGCGCTGGGTCTCCGCCACCCCAACCGGTGGCCGCGGCTGCGGCCTCGAGCACCAGCTCGGCGACATCGAACGGGTGGCGACGCGACATGAGCCGCTCACCACCGTCGACCATGTCCGACAGCAGATCTCGTGCCCACGTCGGCTCCCCGGTGCAGGGGTCGCGGCGCACACCGACATGATCGGTGACCCACACCGATGCGGGAACGTGGCCGCCGTCGTCGTCGACCGGAATGCGAACCTCCAGGCGACCGTCGGTGCCGGTGATGACCAGGCGGGTGTCACCCCAGGTGGGGAAGCCGTCGGGCTCGAGGAAGTCGACGCGGTGATGCCCGCGGACCCCAGGGCCTTGCAGGGTGAGCTCGCCGATGTCCTGGAACCCCTTGCGTCGCTCGTCGGACCCCCAGTCCTTGACCGACCCGACAGCGGCCGACACCACCGTCACCAGAGCAGGGTCCGCTTCGGTGACGGCCAGGAACTGGTCGATCTGATGGGTGCCGAGGTCCACGAGGATCCCGCCGGAGCGTTCGGCATCGAAGCACCATTCGGGTCGATCGTCGGGATTGAGCCGATGGGGAGCGGACCCTTCCACCGCCACGACGTCGCCCACCGCCCCGGAACGTGCGAGGGCCACTGCGCGCAACATCGCCGGGTTTGCGAACCGCTCGGTGAAGAGCACCCACCATCGTCTGCCCGATGCCGCCATCGCGGCTCGCACCTCCGCGAGCTGCTCAGCGGTCGTGACGCCCGGCTTGGCCGACACCACGTCCTTGCCGGCGCGCAGCGCCGCACAGGTCACTGCCGATCGTTCGGCGGGCACACCGCACACGACGACCAGGTCGATCCGCTCGTCGTCAAGCACCTCGTCGATGGTCATCTCCTGCGACGCCGGCTGCCAGCCCGAGTACACCTCGACCAGCGAGTGACCGCCGGCTGAGTCGTTGCCCGTCGAATAGCTTCCCGACGAGTGAGCGACCGCGTGGGCTCCCGCGGCGAGGAGGCCGTCGACGATCTCGAACACGTGCAGGTGCTCGATGCCGATCACCCCGATTCCGACCGTCCGCTCGTCGACCACGTGCGCACGTTAGACACCTCACGATCCCGGCGGACGGGCAACGCTGCCGGTCGGGAACGCTGCAGGCCGGGAACGCTGCGAAGCCGGCCCGCGGCGCTGACCCGGGCCGCGGCGCCGACAGAACCTGACGACACGTCAGGTACGCTGCGCCCGAACACCCACAGAGCTCCAGGGGGACAGACGGTGACCGACTACAAGCAGTTCTACATCGGCGGCGAGTGGGTCGATCCCGCTGGTTCCGCTCGATTCGACGTCGTGAACCCCGCAACGCTCGACACGATCGGTTCCGTACCCGAAGGCACCGAGGCCGACGTCGATCGTGCCGTCGCCGCAGCTCGCGCTGCGTTGGAGTCCGGGCCGTGGGCGAACAGCACCAAGGCCGAGCGGCTCGAGGTGCTGCGGTCGCTGCAGTCGAAGATGGCCGAGGCCGCCGACGAGCTGGCGAACCTGGTCACCGCCGAGGTCGGCGCCACGATCCTGTTCTCGCACTTCGGCCAGATCGGCGCCACCAACATGGTGCTCGACGCCTATGTGAACGTGCTCGACGCGTTCGAGTTCGAAGAGCTCCGCCAGGACGTGCTCGGCCCCGCGATCGTCCGCAAGGAGCCGGTCGGCGTCGTCGCCGGGATCATCCCCTGGAACGTGCCGCTGTTCATCTCGATGCTGAAGTTCGCTCCGGCGCTGGCGTCGGGATCCACGATGGTGCTCAAGCCCGCGCCCGACACCCCGCTCTCCGCGTTCCGCTTCGCAGAGATCGCGGCCGACGCAGGCGTTCCGGCCGGCGTGCTCAACATCGTCCCGGCCGACCGCGAAGTCAGCGAGTACCTGGTGCGCCACCCCGACGTCGACAAGGTGTCCTTCACCGGCTCGACCGCAGCGGGCCGCAAGATCGGCGCCATCTGCGGCGAGCAACTCAAGCGCTGCACGCTCGAGCTCGGCGGCAAGTCCGCTGCGATCCTGCTCGACGACGTCGACATCGAGGGCGTGGCCGACGAGCTGCTCTCGGCCGCCATCATGAACAACGGCCAGGCCTGCGTGGCGCAGACCCGCGTGCTGGCACCGCAGTCCCGCTACGACGAGATCGTCGGAGTGCTGTCCCAGAGGATGGCCGATCAGGTCGTCGGCGACCCGACCGACTTCGCCACGAACGTCGGCCCGCTGATCAACGAAGCACAGCGTGACCGGGTCGAGGGCTACATCGCAGCCGGTACCGACGGCGGCGCCCGAGTCGCGGTCGGCGGCGCCCGACCTCAGGTGGACGGCGACGGCTGGTTCGTCGAGCCGACGCTCTTCGTGGACGTCACCAACGACATGCGCATCGCTCAGGAAGAGATCTTCGGACCCGTCGTGTCGGTGATCGCCTACTCCGACGTCGACGACGCGGTGCGCATCGCGAACGACTCGGACTACGGCCTGTCGGGATCGGTGTGGGGTGCCGACGTCGACGCCGCGATCGACGTCGCCCGCCGTGTTCGCACCGGCACGTTCTCGGTGAACTCATACGGCATGGCGTTCAGCTCGCCGTTCGGCGGCTACAAGCAGTCCGGCATCGGACGCGAGCTCGGCCCGGAAGGCCTCGAAGAGTTCCTCGAGTTCAAGACGATCAGCCTGCCGGCCGGCACCGAACCCACCCTGCGGTACTGACACGCCGTCACCCCGCACTCCGACTTCCCGACCGTGGCGGTGGCTTCGTCGCGAGGCAACCGAAGCCGCCGCCGAAGCGCGTCACATGCCCTCGAACACCTCGTCCAGCGCGGCGAGCTTGGCCGGGTTGAGCAGCAGACGGACGGCGGCCACACGGCCGCTGTCGTCGCGATCGGCGGTCATGACGATCGGAAGGTCGGGGTGGCGGATCACGAGCGCCGGAGCGGCGTTGACCTCCTCGATCGCCATGGTGGCACCCTCGGGCGTCCGTTGCGCCAGGTTCACGAGGAACCGGCCGACCCGCTGCGGTCCGAGCACCGGGCGACGAGCGGCATGACGCTCCGGGCCGCCGTCGCTGGTGAGCACCACGTCAGGCGCAAGGAGGGACAAGACGGCGCCCATGTCGCCCGCGGCAAGCCCACCGACCAGACCTGCGAGCAGGTGCTCGTCGGCCGACCGGCGGTCCGCCCGCTCGTCGCGCACCTTGCGCCGGGCCCTCGACGCGATCTGACGACACGCGTCGTCGGACTTCCCAACCGTTAGGGCGATCTCGGAGTACGGCTCGCCGAACACGTCAGCGAGCAGGAACACCGCCCGCTCCACCGGACCCAGGCGGTCGAGGACGACGAGGAACCCGAACGTCAGCGACTCGGACAGCTCGACCTGCTCGGCGGGATCCGGGCACGGATCCGGCGTCACCGCCATGGCCGCAGCGGTCGGCACCGGCTCGGGCAGCCACGGCCCGACGTAGTCCTCTCGACGCCGTGCTTGCGAACGCAGCCGATCGATCGCCAACCGCGAGGTGACGGTGGTGAGCCACGCCGCCGGCCGATCGACCGTGAGCGGATCGACCCGCTCGAAGCGCAACCACGCGTCGGACACCACGTCTTCCGCATCGGCGTACGACCCGGTCATGCGGTAGGCGAGGCCGGTCAATCGGACGCGCTCGGACTCGAAGGTCGCCAACACCGAAGGGACAGAGTCCGAGGCGTGTGGTCCGGACGTCATGCGGTGACCGACGCAGCAGCATCGGCCCGAACTGATCGTGTGCCTCGTTGGTGCACGTGCGCCGCTGCCAGCATCCCGGCGGATTCACCGCTCGCCAATGACGCGTCCGCGAGCAGGCCCACCGGCCCGACCCAGTCTCCGGCCAGGAACACCCCGGGGCGTTCCGCCACTGCGACCGAAGGGCGGCCGGACATGCCGCCGCCCTCGACCGACGGCAGCGCGGAGTGGACCACCATCTTCGCCAGGAACCGCCGGGCCACGATGTCGACGTCCGCGATGCCCGCCTGCGACGCCAGCGCCGCCAACCGAGGCTGGTCCGCCGATGCCGTCGTGGCACCGTACCGGGCGACGTGGACGACGTGGACGCCGGCCGGTGCCAACTTCGCAGCGGTCGAGTGATCCGACAGGTACAGCGGTTCGTCGATACCGAGGACGAATCGAGAGGGCACCGGCCGGGCCACGGCGAGCTCCAAGCAGGCTGCGGTCGCTGCCGGCCCCAGTGACGCACCCAGATCGGGGGCATCGAGCAGGCCGACGGCAGTCGACGGACCGCCGGCCGCAACGACGACCGCTGCTGCGTCAACAGCACGACCGTCTCGGCAACTCACGCGCCACAGGCCGTTCGCGAGTTGCTCGACCGACGAGACAGGAGCGTGGCCGGCCACGACAACGCCGGCGACGTCAGCCAGCAACCTCAGGGCGTCCGTGAACTGCTGGAAGCCGTCGTCGGGGTACACGACGCCCTTCGCGAACGCATGCTGCACGTGAGGGACCGCAGCGTCCGCTGAGAGCACGTCGAGGTCGGCGGCATAGGTCGCAACTCGGAACAGCGCGCCCAACGTGGCAGCGACATCACCACGACCGCGAGCCAGACCGTCGATCCAGGCGGTCGCCGACTGATCGGGCCGCCCCGGAGGAATCCTGCCCGTCACGATCCGGGCCATGCACTCCAGGAGTCGCGGCTTCGACGATCGGGCGACGATGCCGGTTCGTGCCAGCGACCCAGGGCCGGACGGCAGGACGTCGAGTCGGCCGCAGAGCAACGCGGCGCTGTTCGCCGTCGGTGCCTTGGCCCCACGCTGCGCCACACCGAGGCGGTCGAGCACCTGCTTGGCGGCACCGCCCAGGTACAGCGCTCGGGGTCCGGCGTTGAAGACCGCTGTGGCGGCCATGCCCGTGCCTGCCATACCGGTGCCGTCCGGTCGAACGAGCGGAACCCGGCGGACGGCGCCGCGACCGCCACCCTCATGTGCGTCGAGCACGACGGTGCGGGTTCCGGCTCGCGCCGCGACCAGACCCGCGGTCAGGCCTGCCAGGCCTGCACCGATAACGACTACATCGGCTGCCGACGGCAGCGGTTCGACCTCGCGCAGGTCCCCGCTGGTCGGGGCGTGGTGCGACGGCCGTTGAGGGGAAGCGACGTTCGTGTTTCGGCTCATGCTCTCTTGACGGGTGAGCCCGCCGATTCGTGACATGGGCGATCGGCCGACACGGGGACAGGTTGAGCGCGCGGCGCGGTTCAGCGAGGGGTGAGCGTCATCTGAGCGGAGCGCAACCCGTAGACGAACGCGTTCGGCATCTCTACGACCGTGTCGTCGAGCACCGCCAGGTCCGACACGCGGGTGATCAGCTCCTCGAAGAACACCCGGATCTCCATGCGGGCGAGCGAGCTCCCCAAGCAGAAGTGCGTCCCGAACCCGAACGCCAGGTGGTGGTTCGGGTGACGGATCACGTCGAGCGACTCGGGGTCCTCGAAGTGTGCGGGGTCACGGTTCGCGGAGGAGTACATGAGCACCAGCTGATCACCGGCCTTCACCTGCGCATCACCGATCACGGTGTCCTCGGTGGCCACGCGGCACATGTTGTGGATCGGGGTGACGAAGCGGATCAGCTCCTCCACAGCGACCGTGAGGTCGGCGCCGTCGCGCAACAGCGCCCATTGCTCCGGCCGTCGGGCGAGCTCGATCAAGCCGCGGGCGATCACCGTGCGGGTCGTCTCGGCGCCGCCGTCGAGGAGCAGCAGGCAGTCGGAGATCACCTCGTCGAGACCGAACGGATGATCCGGCACCTCTGCGGTCGTCCACACCGACATCACATCGTCGGCCGGACAACGCTGCTTGGCTTCGTACAGATCCGCCGACGCCTGAGCGAACTCCATGGCGGCCACGACGCCGTCCTCGTCCATGTAGCGAGGCCCGCCGCCGAGGGTGATCGTCCGCTCGGACCACTCCATGAGCTTGGGGAACATCTCCTCGGGGAAGCCGAGGAGCAGGCCGATCATCTCGGCGGGCAGCGGCGCGGCCAGCTCGCCGACGATCTCCACCGGTCCGCCGTGGCCGAGTGCGTCGTCGAGCAGCGAACCGACGGTGCTGCGAACGTGGTCCTCCCACTTCCCCACCGCCTTGGGGGTGAAGCGCCTCGACACCAGGTTGCGCCGATGCGAGTGCAGCGGATCGTCCAGACCGATGATCGCCGGATCGGCCGGGATGTTCGGCCGATACCCACCCTTTGTCCGATCGGAGTTGATGAAGAGGTGCTTGTGCTTCTCGATCTCGACGATGTCGTCGTAGCGCGACACGCCCCAGAGCTCGTTGACCTGGTCCCACACCACCGGCTCGTTGTCGCGCAGCCACGCGTAGGTGCCATACGGGTCATCCACGTAGAAGTCGCCGTCGAGCAGATCCACCGGTCCGTCGATCGCCCCCACGGTCAGGACCCCTCGGTTGGGGCCCGACCTTCGACGGCGTCGTCGCCGAAGAACGCACGAGCGGCAGGCTCGAAGTCCGGACCGCGACGCAGGTGATGGCCGCCGTCGACGCTCAGCGACGTGCCCGTCACCCACGACGATTCCGGTCCCAGCAGGAACCTGACGACCGATCCGACGTCTTCGACCTCACCAGCTCGCGACACCGGCATGTTCTCCAGGTAGGAGCCCATGACCTGCTCGTCGTCCATCACCATCGACACCAGGTCGGTGGCAACGATGCCCGGACGGACGGCGTTGACCCGTACGCCTGCACGGCCGAGCTCGTCAGCGGTCTGACGGACGAGCATGTCGACCCCGGCCTTCGACACGCAGTACGGACCCATGAATGGATGAGTGACCGCCGCGGCGATCGAGGAGATCGCGACCATCGCGCCACCACCGGTCGACGCGATCGCGGCACCCGCGTGCTTGAACAGCAGGAAGGTGCCGGTCAGGTTCGTCGCGACGATGTCGGTCCACTCCTCGAGTGGCGTCGTGATGATCGGGCCCAGCCCGCCTCGCCCCGCTGACGCGACGGCGAAGTTCAGCCCGCCGGTCGCCTCGGTAGAGATCCTGACCGCGGCGCTCACGTCGTCTTCGGACTTGGCGTCGCCGGCGACGGTGCGCACCAGCGCACGGGTGGGAGCGAAGTCCTCCAAGGTGAGCGCCGCGTCGCGGAGCCGATCCCCGGACCGCCCCATGATCGTCACGGCGCACCCGTCGGCGAGCAGGCGCTTGGCGCACTCCAAGCCGATCCCGCTGCCCCCACCGGTGATGAGTGCCGCCTTGCCTGCAAGTGAGCGTTCCACGTCGAGTCCCCCGTCGTCGGCCATGTGGGCACGCTAGTGCTGTGACACCCGACCTCGACCGGCGTCCGCTCAGCCGAACACCCGAGGCCCGACCCCGAACACCCGCAGGCCAGACGCGACGGCGGGGCCCCGGAGGGCCCCGCCACCATCATCAACCCCAGTTGCACGTGGCCCCTCGTCCGCATCGCCGAGCGGACTGGAACACGGAACCATGAAACCTGAACGCCCGTCAACCATTTCGTCAGGAGGGCAGCGAACTTTCCCCCGCGTCCTCAGACGCCGATGTCAGAGAGCGACGCCCAGCCCGCTGCCATCGCAGCGTTGTCGTCGGCCGGCCTGGTCGCTGGCTCCGCAGCGCTGCAGTCGACCGGCGCCAGGCTCGCCGGCGCCTCCGTCGCTGCCGGCACCTCGAGGAGCCCACGAATCGTGCCGGCGGAGCACACCGGTACGTTGATGTTCGTCACCGACGCTGGGACGCTGTCCATGGAGCCGTCGAGCAAGGCGCTGCGGTGTTGCTCCACCCATTCGACCGCCAGCTTCGCAGCGGCGGCGAACGCGGCGTCGTCGTCGATCCCGGCGGAGACGGCCAGGCCAGGGATGCCCTTCGTTGCGGCGGCACGAGCGGCGCCGACCGTGCCCGACAGGTTGATGAACGACCCGACGTTCTGGCCGGCGTTGATCCCCGAAGCCACGAGTTGGGGCTTCTCCTTGACCCCACCTGCGAGCGCCCAGTTGACCGAATCGGCCGGGAAACCCGTCACCGCCGTGGCCTCGACACCGCTCAGCATCGTCGTCGGCGTGGCAGTGAGCTCACCAGGCGTGGTCTTGCCACCCGATCCGCTCTGGTTGGTCGCTGGTGCCGACACGATGACCTGCGTGTTGGGCATGGCCTTCAGGGCGGTGACGAGCACATCGATGCCCTTCGCGCCGACGCCGTCGTCGTTGCTGACCAGGATCGTCAGGGTCTTGTCGGCCGATCCTGTCGTGGTGCTCGTCGCCCGGTCGGCGGCGGTCGAGGTAGTTGCCGCACTGTCGTCGGAGGACGAACACGCCGAGACCAGCCCGGCCGGAACGAGCAGCATCAACGCCGCTGCAGCGGCGCGAACGCCTGGATGACGGAAACCGAACGACATGGACAACCCCCCTGGCCGATGGACACCGTCAGGCTATCGGTGGCGATAGGTTGACCCCGTCGCTGATCACCATCGAGCGGCCGTGCCCAGCGTCAGGAGCATCACATGTCGGTCCGTCGTCAGCCCAGCCTGCTCTGGAGGCTCTTCGTCATCGTCGGCATCGGTTCGCTGGCTGCAGCGTCCCTGAGCGATGACGTCTGGGAGAAGGTCGAAGACACCGTCGGCGACGCCATCCCCCGCTCGACGATCCGGTCGATCCTGTTCGGAACGCTGGGCCTGCACGCCCTCGAATCGCTGCTCGTGTTCCGTTCGACCAAGCGCCGCGGCGACGCCGGACCGGCACGCTGGGCGTTCTGGACCTTCGTCTGGGGCTTCCCGGTCATCGGCCGCCTGCGCACATCGCGCAAGGCGGAGTCGATGGCCATCGAGGCCGTCGCCCTCGCCGACGAAGCCGTCGCGCTCGCCGAAGCCGCCTGAACGTTACGGCCGCTTCGCGGCCAGTCGCGCCGGCCGCTTCGTGATCAGTAGTGCCAGGGGAAGTCGGACCAGTCCGGGTCTCGGCGCTCCAGGAACGAGTCGCGTCCCTCGGCCGCCTCGTCGGTCATATAGGCCAATCGAGTCGCCTCGCCGGCGAACACCTGCTGGCCGACCAGTCCGTCGTCGATCAGGTTGAAGCTGAACTTCAACATCCGCTGCGCCGTCGGCGACTTGCCCATCACCTTGCGCCCCCACTCGAGCGCGACCGATTCCAGCTCCGAGTGGTCGACCACCGCGTTGACCATCCCCATGCGGTGCGCGTCGTCGGCTGAGTACTCGTCTCCAAGGAAGAAGATCTCCCGAGCGAACTTCTGGCCGACCTGACGGGCCAGGTAGGCCGACCCGAACCCGCCGTCGAAGCTCGCGACGTCCGCGTCGGTCTGCTTGAAGCGGGCGTGCTCGCGGCTGGCGAGGGTCAGATCGCTGACGACGTGGAGGCTGTGGCCTCCGCCTGCGGCCCAACCGGGCACCACGCAGATGACGACCTTGGGCATCATCCGGATCAGGCGCTGCACCTCCAGGATGTGCAGACGACCTGAGCGGCCCGGGTCGATGGCCGTCGCCGTCAGCCCGGGTTCGCCGGTCTCGTCGTCGACGGTGTAGCGGTAGCCGTCCTTGCCCCGGATGCGCTGGTCGCCACCGGAGCAGAACGCCCAGCCGCCGTCCTTGGGTGAGGGCCCGTTTCCGGTGAGCAGCACGCAGCCGACGTCGGAGGACTGCCGGGCGTGGTCGAGCACCCGGTACAGCTGGTCGACGGTCCGGGGCCGGAACGCGTTGCGCACCTCGGGGCGGTCGAAGGCCACCCGCACGACGCCGACGTCAATCGCCCGGTGGTAGGTGATGTCATCGAGGTCCTCGAAGCCGGGCACCGGCACCCATGCGGTCGGGTCGAAGATCTCCGACACGCCGTTGTGTGACGAAGGGGTCGCTGCTGCACCGTCGGCCATGGGCGCATTCTGCCAGCCGCACCCCGAACTCGGGACACCCAGGGGCCACCGACGCCCACCACCGACCCGAGCTCAGCCGCACCCCGAACTCGGGACACCCACGGGCCCGACACGCCCACCACCGACCCGGGCTCAGCTCAGACGGGCGACGAGCGCCGTGCGAAGCATGTCGAGCAGGACGGCGAAATCTCGGTCGAGCTGGGCCCGCGACTGGCCCTCGAAGCGACCCGATGCCTCCGATGCCGCGAACCCCAACACGGCGGTGCTCACCAGCCGTTCGAACTGGCTCGCCTCGGCGGGATCGGCACCCGCCCGTTCGAACAGCGAGCGGACCCGGTCCCGGGCCACTCGAGACGCCGTCGTGGTGGCCGGCAGCTGCAGGAGCAGTGGGAAGACGTCGGGGTGTCGGCGGGCGACCGCCCGCAGCGAACGGGCCATGGCGACGAGCTGGCCGTCCCAGTCCGCTCCGTCGGGCGGAACGGTCACCTCTTCGAGCAGCCGCTCCACCACTCCGTCGAGGAGGTCCCGCTTGCTCTCGACGTGGCGGTACAGCGCCATCGGCGTCACCCCCACCCGCCTGGCCACTGCCTGCATGGTGACGGCCTCGATGCCGTCGGCATCGGCCAAGGCGAGCGCCGCGCCGAGGACCTCGTCGCGGTCGATGCGGGCAGGACGGGCCATGGGGGGACTCTATCGCTCGTCATCGAGCGTTCGTATATGCCCTATGTATATCTCATAGATCTACGACGTACACTCGACTCATGAATCGATCCCAGATCACACCTCCACTGAAGGTCCTCCTGTCCGATGGCGCCGGCGTCACCGGACGGCAGACCGCCGGGCTGCTGCACCGGTCCGGCCACCGAGTCGGCGTCCTGACGTCGGACCCGCTGGCGCTCACCCGCTTCACCCGGTCGGTGCGGTGGCGGCACCGCACCGATGGCTTCGGGGATCGACCGATCGAGTGGCTGGACGAGGCGCTCGGCGCGTTCCACCGCGGCGGCTACGACGTCCTGCTCCCGACCCAGGAGCAGGTGGCGGTGCTTGCATGGGCTGCCGGTCGGGGCCGACTTGCCGGCGTTGCGACCGCGGTGCCGCCGTTCGAGTCGCTGGCAGCAGTGCTCGACAAGGCAGCGGCGGAACGGACGCTCGACCGCTTCGACGTGCCACGTCCGAAGACCCTGGTCCTCGGTCGAGGCGACGACCCCGGCAGATGGGACCGCTACCCGGCGTTCGTGAAGCGGCCCGTCGCCACCGCGTCGACCGGTGTCGTGCGGGTGGACACACCCGAGCAGGTCTGCGAGGTGCTGCGCCGTTGGGACCTCGACACGGTGGTGGTGCAGGAGGCGGTCGACGGCCCGTTGGCGATGGTGCAGTCGGTGTTCCACCAGGGTCGGCTGCTCGCGTTCCACGTCAACCTTCGCGTCCACGAGGGCGTGCGTGGCGGCGCCGGCAACAAGCGCAGCGTCGCCCTGCCCGCGGTGCGGGAGGTGTTCACATCGCTCGGAGCGCAGCTGTCGTGGAACGGCGGGCTGTCCGCCGACGTCATCCTCTCCCCCGACGGCCCGCTCGTGATCGATGTGAACCCCCGCCTGGTCGAACCGGTGAACGCCGCCCGGTCCGGCGTCGACCTGGTCACGCCCATGGTCCAGATCGCTCAGCACGACGCCGGTCGCGGCCCCGCCCCAGCGGTGCAACCGGAGTCCACACCCGACGTCCGAACCCACCAGCTGCTGCTCAACCTGCTCGGAGCGGCGCAGCACCAGGGCACGCGCCGCTCCGTCCTCGACGAGGTCATCGCCTGTGGTGCCCACCGCGGGCGGTACCACGACAGCGTCGAGGAGCTCACGCCGCCCTCGCACGACTGGCGGACGCTGCTGCCGATCGGCGTGGTGGCCACGAGCCTGGTGCTCCACCCCCGAACGTGGGAGCGCTGGTCGTCGGACAACGTGGCCAGCTACGCGATCGCGCCGGATGGATGGGCCACGCTCACCCGCTGACGCCCCGACCGACACCCCTGACACCGACCCAGGTGCTCGCGTCGGCCAGCGGGAGCAATGAGGGCAGGACCGAACGGCGGGCAGGGTCAGATCGGGGCGGGTTGGGCGCCGCGTATGAGGCCGCCCGGCCGTTCACCGGTCGGCTCGTCGTCGATCGCCACCGTCGCACCCCCGCAGATCGTTGCGCCGTAGCCCGTCGCCCGCTGGATCAGCCGACGACCTCCGGCCGGCAGGTCGTAGACGATCTCGGGCGGCGCAATGCGCAGTGCGTCCAGTTCGATCACGTTGAGGTCGGCGCGGTAGCCGGGAGCGACGACGCCGCGGTCGTCGAAGCCGTACAGCGCCGCGGTGCGACGGGTCTGCATCGAAACGACGCGCTCCAGATCGAACCGCTCACCCCGCTCGCGGTCGCGCACCCAGTGCGTGAGCATGTAGCTCGGCAGGCTGGCGTCGCAGAGCACGCCGCAGTGGGCACCGCCGTCACCCAAGCCGAGGACCGTGTCGTCGCGCTCCAGCATCTCCCGCATTGCGTCAAAGTCCCCGTGTGAGTAGCCGAGGAGCGGGAAGTAGAGCAGTTCCGTGCCGTCGCGACCGAGCATGAGATCGTAGGTGACCTCCTCCGGAGTGCTGCCCTCACGTGCGGCGATGGCGGCCACGCTCTGCTCCGGCGCCGGCTCGTAGTCCGGCGGATCACCCAGCGGGAACAGCTTCTGGAAGCTCGACAGCAGGAAGGCCCCGAACCCCGAGCGCTGCACCTCCTCGTCGAGGATCGCCCGACGGACCGCCGGCGTGCGCAGTGCCGCGACGCGCTCGACCAACGGTAGGTCAGCGATCGCCCTGTACGCCCTGTGGGTGATGAACGGATGGACCGAGGACTCCCAGCCGAACAGCAGGCACGCCGGCCGGCCCGCCACCTGCGGGACGATCCGCGCACCGTCGGAGTTGGCGGCCGCCGCCAGTTCCAGGTAGGTCCGCAGGTGCTCGGGGCGCAGGTCGTCCTGCAGGCACCCGAAGGTGACCGGTCGTCCGCTGCGCCGGGACAGCTCGGCCATCCATTCGAACTCCGCAGCGGGGTCGATCATGTCGCTCGCTACGCCGAACACACCGGCGCCCGCAGCGCCGAGCGCGTCGCCGAGGCCGAGGAGCTCCTCCACCGTGGCGGTCGTGCCGGCCGCGAGCTCGCCATCCTTGGCCCGGTGCAGCACCGTGCGAGTGGTCGTGAAGCCGACCGCACCCGAGCGCAGACCCTCCTCCACCAGCTTGGACATGAGTGCGATGTCCTCGGCCGTCGCTTCCTCGTTGGCAGCACCCCGCTCCCCCATCACGTAGCCGCGGACCGCACCGTGGGGGATCTGCGCGGCGACGTCCATGACGCGGGGCATCGACTCGAGCTCGTCGAGATACTCGGGGAACGACTCCCAGTTCCAGCTCATGCCCTCGGCAAGCGCGGTGCCCGGAATGTCCTCGACGCCCTCCATCAGCTGGATCAGCCAGTCACGCCGACCCGGATCCGCTGGTGCGAACCCGACGCCGCAGTTGCCCATGACGACGGTGGTCACGCCGTGCCAGCTCGACGGCGTCATCTCGGGATCCCAGGTGGCCTGGCCGTCGTAGTGCGTGTGGATGTCGACGAAGCCGGGTGTGACCAGGCGCCCGTCGGCGTCGATCTCACGACGGGCTGCGCTGCCCTCGCCTGGCAGTGCGACGTCGACGATTCGGTCGCCCTCGACGACGACGTCGGCAGGCCGCGCAGGCGCCCCCGTGCCGTCGGCCAGGTGTGCGTTGCGAATGGTCAGGTCAGCCACTTGGTTCCCCCTGGTGTCCGTCGATCCGTCTCGTGTGTCCTGAATTCCCCAGCGCCCATCTCGCCCACCCCACCCGTTCTGTTGCGCAGAACCGCGGAGTTCTCCGCGGTTCTGCGCAACAGAACGGGCTAGGGGCGCGGCGTGAGGAGCTCCATTGCGTTGTCGTGCAGCACCAGCCGCTGGTCAGCCTCGCTCAACTCCTTGACCTCCGGCAGGTAGTCGAGCGGCTGCGGCATGCCTTCGATGTGCGGCCAGTCCGAACCGAACACGACCCGATCCGCGCCCATCAGGTCGACGACCTGATGGGCGTCGTCCTCCCAGAAGGGGTTGATCCACACGTGTCGTCGCATGACGTCGATCGGGTCCTCGGCGAAGTAGCCCGTCATCTTCTTGGTCAACGACCGGATCTTGCGGAAGAGATCCGGCAGGAACTCGGCGCCGTTCTCCACCGAGACGATCCGCAGGTTCGGGTAGTTCGCCAGGTGGTTCTCGAGCAGCATCGATGCGAGCCAGTCCTTGACCGCCTGCTCGATGGCGAAGAACTTGATCGACGGGGTGAACCCACCGGAGAAGTCCGCGGAGAATCCGTCCGCTGCGTAACCGTTGGAGGACACTCCGCCGTCCCCGGCGTGCAGCACCAGCGGCACGCCGGACTCGTTGAGCAGGCCCCAGAACCGGGCGTACCGGTCATCGAACGGGGAACAACGACCGAGCATCGTGGTCGGAGCCGCCGGGCGCGTCACGATCAGCCTGGCGCCGGCGTCGAGCGCCCATTGGAGCTCCCGGACTGCCCAGTCGGGGTCTGCGAGCGTGACGTACGGGGCTGCGAAGATCCGGTCCTGGTACGAGAAGCCCCAGTCCTGCTCCACCCAGCGATTGAACGCCTGGAACATCACGCAGTTGGCCTGCGGATCCGAGGTGAGGAGCTCCTCGTAGATCATCCCGAGCGTGGGAAACATCCAACACGCCTCGAGGCCTTGGCGGTCGAGCACGGAGACGCGGGCGTCGCGGTCTCGGTACTCGGGACGGATCGGCTCACGCTCGGACAAGTACGACAGCGGGTCGCGACCTTCGGGATTGCCCCGGAAGTAGTCGTGCATGGCCCCCGCGGGGGCGATCGGATCGAAGGTCGCGTTGGTGACGGCCCGGCTGACTCGGCCACCGATCACGTGGTACTTGCGCCCGCCGATGTCGCACCACTGCACCGTGCGTTGGGCCCAGGCCGGGTCCAGGTGACGGGTGAACGCGTCGAGCGCCTCGTAGTAGTGGTTGTCGGCGTCGATCACCGGCTGGTCGAGCTCGCTCACCGTTGCCCCCTGGTCCGATCGGTCCCAACAGCGTCGCACATGCAGCCGGCGCTGTGCGGGGCGACTGCTCTGCCCGTCAGGCTGCTGTGCTCGCAGGCGCTGACCATGGGTCTGGTCGGACAGGTTTCGCCCTGAGCGCACGATTGCGGCACGCGCAGGGCGAAACCTCTTTACCCGTGAAGGGCGCTGGTGGGCTTGGAGTCAGCCTCGGGTTCAGCGGCGGCAGACGGCATGGCCGGTTCGACACCTCCGGCCGGTTCGACACCTCCGGCCGGAGCGGCAGCGGCGGCCAGTCCGGCTCGGCCGAGCACCTCGATCACCGCCAGCAGGACCAGCGCACCGAGCACGATCCACAGCACTGCGCCGGCAGAGGGCTGACCGAGCAGCAGGAAGACGACGAGTGCACCGATGCCGACCGCCGCTCGCAACAGCATCAGGTTGCGGCCGACGAACGCGGGGACTGGGCCCAGGTCCACCCCGGTGCGGTCGACGCCGCTGCTCGCTGCACCGAACAGCCGCGACATGACCAGCCGGAATCGCACCGCCGGCCCGCTCGGCCCGGTCACCACAGCGACGACCAACATCGCCAGCCCGAGCACCAGCACCATTCGGCCGCTCCCCCGCAGGAATCGGCTGATCGTGTTGAAGAAGGCGGTGTTCGCGGGAATCGACGCGCCCGACGGCAATGCATCGAGGTACATCACGCGCCCGATCGCGATCATCACGAGCAGCAGCGCCGAAGCGATCACCCAGCCGCTCGACGCCCGCACCAGGCCCTTGCGACGGTTCGGTGCCACAACGATCCCCGCACCCAGGATGCCGAGTGTCAACCACGGGAGGATCATGGCCAGCTTGTCGAAGAGTCCGAACGCCGTCTGCACCTTGCCGAGCGCGTCGGACTGGAGGACGTCGAACTTCACTTCGGGGACCGACACGTTCCCGATGAACGGCACCCCCGCAGCGGTGAGCTGCTGCTGGGCCTCTTTCAGGGTGGCGGTGAGATCGATGGTGACGACGCCCTTCTGCCCGTTGGACACGGTGAGGACGTCCACGACCTGCTTCTGCGCGATCCGGTTGGCATCGACCCAGAGCTGGGCGACCTTGTCGCTCGTGACGACGCGATTGACGATCTCGCTGATCAGGTTCTTGAGCCCAGCAGTGATCGGGGCAGCCAGCAACGCGGCGCGTTCGGGCAGCACCTGCTGCACCTCGGCCTGCAGGTCGACCCGCTTGTAGAGCGCTTCTTGCAACCGCTTCTCGATGGCGGCCTGGATGTCCTTGTCGTGGATGAGCGGAGCGACGGTCTCCACGTAGCGATCGGTGTCGGTGATCGTCCGGTTGATCCAGATCGACATGACCGACACCGGCACCAGAAGGGACCCGACGACGATCAACGCCCAAGACACGAACCAGCGACCACGCTGGCGAGGCTTGGTCGGGGTGCTCACAGCACCGGACGAGACCTGCTGGAGCTCGCCGGAGAGTCGAGCGTTCTCGGCCTTCAGCTCCGCGAGCTCACTGCGCACGTCGACGGTGTCGAGCTCAGCGGTGCCGGGGACGACGTCGACGACCTCAGCGGTGGGTTCATCTGGCACGGCATCAGCGGTGGTCGCATCTGGCACGACCTCTGCGGCGTCCTCGCGCGCATCGCCTGTCGGCCTGTCGTCGGGCCCGCCGTTGGGAGTCGATGCATCGTTTCCTGCCATGCCGCGACGCTACCGAAGGGCGGGACGGGAATGGATCACCCCTCCCGGGTGAACTGCTCGCAAACGCGACGACGGCGGGACCCGACCGAAGCCGGCATCCCGCCGCTCGTCAGCGATCGTTCGGTGCCGAAGGGCTCAGACGGCCCGGACGTTCTGGGCCTCGTCGCCCTTGCGGCCGGGGCCGACCTCGAACTCGACCTTCTGGCCCTCTTCGAGGTTGCGGTAGCCGCTCCCCGAGATCTGGGAGAAGTGCACGAAGATGTCGTCACCTTCGTCGTCACGGCTGATGAAGCCGTATCCCTTCTCCGAGTTGAAGAACTTGACGGTTCCCGTTGCCACGTGAGGACTCGTTTCTCCCCGACTGCCGGGGCTTCATTGCGCATCGGGGTGCCGCTGTGCGACACCCCGATGGTGATCGGTTGCTGTTGTGTTCCGCCCCGGCCAGAGCACCGCCGGAACACGATGAAGCCTATCGGAGCACCTCGCGGATCTGGCTTCGCTTCGGTGCTCCAAACGCGCCGAACTACGACCTGAGGTAGCCGTCGGCAACGTCGAGCGCCGCGTCGATGGCCGCCAGCCCGGAGCGAAGGTCCGTCTCGTCGATCACCAACGGCGGGGCGACGTGCAGACGGTTGAAGTGCGCGAACGGCCACACACCACCGGCCTTGCACGCGGCGACGACAGCACCCATCGGCGCTGCGTCAGCCCCGGTCGCGTTGAACGGCACCAGCGGCTCCCGGGTGATCGGATCTCGGACGAGCTCGATCGCGAAGAAGCAGCCCATGCCACGCACCTCGCCGACCGACGGATGCCGCGCTGCGATCTGATCGAGCGCCGGGGTGATGACGTCGTCACCCAACGACCGGGACCGACCCACCACGTCGTCGCGTTCGAAGATCCCGATCGACGCCACCGCTGTTGCACACGCCAACGGGTGGCCGCTGTAGGTCAGGCCACCGGGATACGGGCGTTCGGCGAACGTGTCCGCGACCGCATCAGAGATCAGCACACCGCCGAGGGGAACGTATCCGGAGTTCACGCCCTTCGCGAAGGTGAGGAGATCAGGCCGCACTCCCCAACGGTCGACGGCGAACCACTCGCCGACTCGACCGAAGCCGACCATGACCTCGTCAGCGATCAGCAGGATACCGTGGGCGTCGCAGAGGTCGCGAACCCCGGCGAGGTAGCCGTCGGGCGGGATCAAGACGCCGTTGGTCCCGACGATCGACTCCAACACGATCGCCGCGATCGTGTGGCCGCCTTCCATCTGGATCACCTGCGCCAAGTGGGCGAGCGACCGCTCGCACTCTTCGGCGTCGTCGGCCGAACCGAACGACGACCGATACGTGTAGGGCCCGAAGAAGTGCACGATGCCCGGCGCTCCCGGTTCCGAGGGCCAACGCCGAGGCTCGCCCGTCAGCGCGATCGCGGTCGTGGTCGCGCCGTGGTAGCTGCGATAGGCGGCCAGGACCTTCTGACGTCCCGTGTGCAGGCGGGCCATCCGAACCGCGTTCTCGTTGGCTTCCGCCCCGCCGTTGGTGAAGAACACTCGATTCAGGCCAACGGGTGCATGCTCGACGATCAGCCGCGCCGCCTCGGTGCGCACATCGTTGGCGAACGGTGGCGCAACGGTGCACAACACGTCGGCCTGCGACTTGATCGCCGCGATCATCTCAGGATGCTGATGGCCCAGGTTGAGGTTCACGAGCTGCGACGCGAAGTCCAAGTACCGGTTGCCCTCGTTGTCCCAGAACCACGCACCCTCGCCCCCGGAGATCGGCAGCGGGGCGATCAGGTCCTGCGCCGACCACGAGTGGAAGACGAAGGAACGATCCGCTGCGGTGCTCTCAGCGTTGGACGGTTCAGCGTTGGACGGTTCGGCGGGCGTGTCAGCGTTGGAGGGCTCGTTCACCTGGGCGACGATAGGTCCGCATCCCAGTGGCTGTGGTGCTAGTGAACGTCCATGTCCGAAGCCCAGGTCCTGCTCGTCGACGACGCGGAGGGCGTGCGCACCCTCACGTTCAACCGTCCCGACGCCCTGAACGCGTTCAACCAGGAGCTCTGGTACGCCACCGCCGATGCGCTCGATCAGGCAGCGGTCGACGATGCCATCCGTTGCGTGCTGATCACCGGTACGGGCCGGGCGTTCACCGCCGGCCAGGACCTCGGCGAGATGGCCGACCCGAGCGTCTTCGCCGACCAGGAGCCCGGCTACAACCGATTCATGCCGGCGCTCGAATCGTTCCCCAAGCCGGTGGTGGCCGCGGTCAATGGCGTCGGCGTCGGCATCGGGCTGACCTTGCTGTTGCACTGCGACCTCGTGCTCATGTCGGACACGGCCAGGATCAAGGTGCCGTTCATCTCACTCGGCGTGACGACCGAGGCGTCCGCCAGCGTGATGATGCCGACGGTGATGGGGTGGCAGCGAGCCGCAGAGGTGCTGTTCACCGAGCCATGGATCACCGCGGATCAGGCCGTCGCCGACGGCATCGCGCTGCGCGCCGTCCCCCACGACCGGCTCATGGAGGACGCCACTGCGCTCGCTCGCCACGTCGGCGCACTGCCGCTCGAACCGGTCATGGCCACCAAACAGCTGATGCTCGCCGGCCGACTCGACGCGGTGCGCGCTGCCCGACTCCGAGAGACCGCAGCGTTCGAAGTGCTCGTCTCGGCGATGCTCAACAGCTGAGCGCGGGCAGCCAGCCCTCCACGCAAGCACTCCTGGGTCGAACGGACCTTCGTCATGGGCACTACTCAACCCGCGCCGCCGGAGCGTCGACACCCTACACATGCCGCTTCGCCGCCGACTTACCGTTCGCGCTGCACTCATCGCTGCCACCGCACCGGTCATGCTCGCGGTCGCCTGCACTCCGGATCCGTCGGGACCACCCCCACCCGCTGTCGCGAGCACGACGACCAATCCCGTGACGTCCCCGGCGATGACGACGGTCCCGCTGACCACCGTGCGCAGCGCGACCGGGCCCGGGTTCAACATCACCATCCGATTCGCCGCAACGCTGCCGACCGCGCAGGTGCAGCCGGCGATCGACGCGTTCAACACCGCTGCTGTGAACTGGGAGCGGGTCATCACCGGCGACCTCTCTGATGTGACGCCGTCCAACTTCAATGGGTGCGGCGGCGCGGGACCCGTCGGGCTGATCGATGACGTCGTCATCGACGTGTCGGTGGGCCCCAACGACGGCATCGGTGGCGTGCTCGGGTCTGCTGGCTGGTGCGCAAGGACGGGGACGACCGCACGTGCGGGCTCGATGACCTTCGACAGCGCCGATGTCGGCATCTGGCTCGCGCAGGGGAAGTTCGACCGCGTGGTCACCCACGAGATGGGCCACGTCCTCGGCATCGGCACGATGTGGCCTTACACCTCCTACTTGAACACCTCGAACCCATCGGATCCTCGCTTCACGGGACCGCACGCCGTCGCCGCCTGGAACCTCCTGAGCGGCAACACCGACACCGGAGTCCCCGTCGAAGCGATCGGCGGCACCGGCACCGCCCTGGCGCACTGGCGCGAGAGCACGTTCAGGAGCGAGATCATGACGGGCTGGATCTCGCTGGGTGCGTCGCCGTTGAGCACGGTATCGATCGCCTCCCTGGCGGACCTGGGCTTCACCGTGGATGTGAACCGAGCCGACCCCTACGTCCTCGGATCGCTGATGGGCGCCGTCACGCCGAGCGTCGACACGCACCCCGACGCCAGCCCATCCGCAGCGATTGGAACCGGCGGCGGATTCCTTCTCACCACACCGGACGGTCCGATCGGCAGCGAGTGACTCCCCCGGCACCCGGACGCGCCGACGAGGTCAACGCTCGGCCCGCACCCGCCGAGCAGAGCCAGAACCGACAGCGGTAGCGTCGACATCGTGGTGGACCTGACGGTTGCAGCGATCCCGTTCTTCTTCGGCACGATGGGCGCCGAAGCGTGGCACCAGCACCAGCGTCTCGAGCGAACCGGGATGCCGACCGCAGGCGACTACGAGCGCAACGACACGATCACCAGCCTCACGATGGGCACCGTCAGCTTGGCGATGCCCTTCGTCGCCAACCCGTTCATGCGCCGGTTCGACGTCAGAGACGGCCGCTACCGCCGGATCGCGCTCGGCGTAGCCGGGACCGCAGCCGTCACCGCGGTGATCGCCGATGCCATCAGCCGGTCGAGGGCGCTCGCCGCCGGCGAGCTGCCCGTTCCGGCCACGGTGAGCGCACCGGTCGGGGCCGACCTCGACACCGGCCTCGGCGAGGAGCTGAGGGGCGTGCCTGGTGGGCACCAAGACGCCGTTGCACCGACGCAGACGAGTTCAGCCCAGACGAGTTCACCCATGACCGGTCGCCGCAACCGAGCGGTGCGCCGGGCCCGCGACGGATGGCAGCGCATCGGCGGAGCGGCCGCCCTCACCGCGATCGCTGCCACCGGGGCAGTCGCCGCCGGCACCTGGGCGGGGCGCACCACGGGCAAGCGACTGTACGCCAAGCGGGTCGTCCCCGACCTAGGCACCGGCGTCGCCGCCACGATCGCTGCCACCGCGGCGTGGGACTTCATCTACTACTGGAACCACCGGTTCATGCACTCGAGCCGCTACCTGTGGGCCCTCCACGTCGTGCACCACTCGAGCGAGCACTACAACCTGTCGACGGCACTGCGGCAGTCCGTCGGCGACGCGCTCGGGTTGTTCGTCCCGTACGGGGCGATGGGGCTACTCGGATTCCGACCCCAGATGATCGAGCGAGCCCGCGGGATCAACCTGATCTACCAGTACTGGGTCCACACCGACACGATCGGCAAGCTGGGCCCGGCGGAGAAGGTGCTCAACACCGCTTCGCACCATCGCGTCCATCACGGCTCGAACCGCAAGTACCTGGACCGCAACCACGGCAGCATCCTCATCGTCTGGGACCGCATGTTCGGCACGTTCCAGGAAGAAGACGACGACGAACCCGTCGTCTACGGGTTGACCAAGAACATCAACACGTTCAACCCGGTCAAGGTCGCCACGCACGAACTGGTCGACATCGGACGTGACGTCGCCGGTGCCGACACCTGGACGGACCGACTGTCGTTCGTGCTCCGCGGTCCCGGATGGGCCTACGAGCGCCACCGCGAGCTCGGCAACGTGGCAGACCACACCGCCGAAGAGGCCGCTCCGCTCGCCGGGTGACGCCCCTGGGCAGCGTGGTCTCAGCGGGCTCAGGAAGTCTCGGCTGATTTGAGCTCAGCCGAGCCCCGTTCAGAACTGACCCTGCGCCACCTCGATGCGGCCCGACGCTGCTGCGGCAGCGAAGGACGAGTAGTCCTGTTCGACCTGCTGCGCGTACGCCATCGAGAAGTCGCTGATCGAGCGGTCGAACTTGTCGCTCTTGCCGAGGTACGAGGCGATCGCGATCCGCGAGCCCGATCGAGCGTGCGCACGAGCCAGGGTCCAGGCGCACAGGAGCAGGTAGTTGCCGGTGATCTCCTCGGACACCTTCGCCAGGTTCAGCGACCCCTTCATGTCGCGGAACTGCCGGATGTAGAAGTCGTGGTGGCCGACGTTCGACCAGCCGAGGAACTGATCTGCAGCCGCCTGCATGAGGTGCTGTCCGACCACCACCCGATGGCCCTGGTTGTCGTAGTCCGCGTGCTCGACGTACGGCTCGAGCACGGAGTGCTCCGCCTCCTTGACCTGCAGGATCATCAGATCGTCGTCGTCGCGACCGCGGACCAGCGCGATGTAGCAGCGCGTGCCGACGCTGCCGACCCCGACCACCTTGAGCGCCACGTCGATGAGCTCGTAGCCACCGAGCAGCACCTGGAGGAACTCGGGCACCGTGTCGAGGTAGTCGCCGAACAGGCTGATCACGTTCTGGTGCATCGCCGCGGCCTCATCCGCTGGCATCGAGTCGTCGAGTCGCATGACCAGCGGCGGCTGGTGGATGAAGCGTCGCTTGCCGTCGACGACCTCGGTGTACTTGGCGATCGCCTTGTTCACGTCGTTCGTTCGGGCCTTCGCGAACTGACGCTCGACCTTCAGCCGGTTCTCCGCGTGGGTGTACTCGAGGATCTGCTCGTCGGTGAGCCGGGAGTACCAGACCGCCAAGCGGCCCTTTCCAGCGAAGTCGGCCATCGAGGTCCGATACGCCAACCCGACCGACTGGGCCAGGCGCCGCTGCACCTGCTCGCCCCACCCACGATCGCCTGCCATGAGGACCGCGCTGACAGCGAGGCGCTTCACGTCCCACTCCCACGGGCCCGGGTGGGTCTCGTCGAAGTCGTTGCAGTCGAAGACGAGCGCTCGCTCCGGCGAGCCGAACAAGCCGAAGTTCGACAGGTGCGCATCGCCGCACAGCTGGGCCGAGATGCCCGTCGTCGACGTCGTCGCCAGGTCGTTGGACATGACCGCTGCCGATCCACGGTAGAACGCAAACGGGCTCACCAACATGCGGGCGTGACGAATCGGGACCAGGAACGCCAAGCGGCGCTCCTCCTGCGCGGCGAGGATCGCCACCGGATCGCGATCGTCACGCAGCGCCCACACAGCGTGTGAGGTTCGAGGGCACTCCTCACGACATGAGCGCCCCCACTCAAGGTGCTCTTCAGGCTCCAGGTGGTCCTTGGCCGGTGCGGCCCCTGAGGTGCCGACCTCCGTGCTGGTCACCGCCACGAGCTCCGACAGCTTCTTGGCCTCGTTCACTTCCCCAGCCTAAGGCGGTGTCGAGCGTTCCCGTCCGTGGCCGTCCGCTGAGCTACCGTTCGAGCCCTGATGGCCGGGACCGTGGTGCTGCTCGATGCCGACACGGTGGCAGGTTGGCGACGAGCCACCCCTTCGTTGGAGCAACTCCACCGGGCGATCGGCGATCTGCGAACGCAGCACCCACACGTGACGGTCGCGGTCGTGGCGGATGCGTCGATCAAGTGGGCGCTGCCGTCGACCGAGCAGGCAGCGTTCGAGCGTGACATCGTCACCCGGACGGTGGTGTGTGCTCCCGCCGGCACCCGCGACGGCACCTACGGGTGGATGCTCGCCGTGGTGGAGAAGGCCCGTCGTGACGCAGACCGAGTACTGGCGATCACCGATCGGGCGCTGAGCGGCGTGCCGGTGGTGCGCCTGACCCAGGTCGAGGGCCACTTCCGCTTCGACCTCGACGGTGCAGCGGTCGTCGACGTCGCTCCCAGCAGTCCTCACCGTCGCAGGACGAAGGCCAAGCACTAGCGGTCGTCACCGAGCGCACGTTCGCTGCTGTGTCAGTGCCGCGACACAATTCGACCGATGGACCGGTCAGCGGTCGTAAGCGACCTCCGTGAGCAGATCACCGATCCCGAGCTCACCCGCCCAATGCCGAAGGTACTCCCAGTCGAGTTCGTCACGGCGAAGGTCGACCAAGGAGCGGACGTCGCGCAACTGCCGCTCCGACCGACTGCTGCTCGCCCACTCGAGCTTGGAGAGGATGCTGTCCTCAGGGCTGACGATCGAGCATCGTACCCCGCCCAAATCGACAGCAGATCTGCGAGCGAACTCCACGACCGAGAACGGTCGGTCACGTCGGATCATCAGGTCGACCTTCCAACCAGTGGTCGTGTCGATCACGTAGAACTGACTGCGCTCGGACAGGGCTCGGAGACCATCACCCACGTAGTAGTTCGGGCGGTCGAGCTCGAGGAGAAGCGCCTCCATCTGTCGCTCGGTTGGATCGATCACAAGGTCGATGTCCTGAGTGGACCGCGCCTCGCCGTGCCGGGCACTGGCGATCGAACCTGAAACCATGTGGGGGATCTGTGCCCGATCCAGCGCTGCCACAACAGCGCCGAGCACGTCGAACATCGACACGGTCAGCGTCCGGCAGCGACGATTCGGGCTGCGGCACCAGCCTCTGCGCCGTGCCACACGTCGATGAGCAGCAACACCAACTCGGACTCGCTCACACCCGGGTTCCGGCCGCGAAGTCCGTCCAACATGAGCGTGCGAACGTCCTCGCTCAGTTGTACGGCGGCGAGCACGCTGCAGTCGTCACCGAGCGCCCGGCGAACCGCCACCAGCACTTCTCGGGCGTCGTCGGTGGTGTCAACGCTGCGCACGCCGTTCAGACTACGCACGTCTCGTGCGGCGAACGGCGGGTCCATCGCCCAAGGGAGGTCCAACGACTACGGGTGCATCACCGCGGCGGGTTCGGCGCACGGCATCCAGTCGGCATCGTCGGCCAGCAGGTCGCTCGCCACCGACGGCCCCCAGGTGCCGCGCTCGTAGGGAACCACCGGCGGCGGGTCGCTCAGCAGCGGCTGCACCACCCGCCACGCCTCCTCCACCGTGTCCTGACGAGCGAAGAGCCGTGAGTCGCCCTCGATGACATCGCCGAGCAGACGCTCATAGGCGGGCGCCCCGACCAGACCGTGGTGCTTGTCGACGTCCAGGTCGACGGTGCGCGACTCCATCTCTTCGCCGGGCACCTTGGCCTGCATCTCGATTCGGAGGAACTCGTCGGGACCCAACCGGAAGCGAAACCGGTTCGGCTCTGGATCCTCGACCGGACCGGCGAACAGCGGCCTGGGCGGCTCACGCAACGTCACCACCGCCTCGGTTGCGGTCATGGGCAAGGCCTTGCCGGTTCGGATCAGGAACGGCACGCCGGCCCACCGCCAGTTGTCGATCTCGAGGTGCAGCGCGACGAACGTCTCGGTGTCGGATCCGCTGGCGACACCGTCCTCGTTCAGGTAGCCGTCGTACTGGCCGCGCACGACGTGCGCGGGGTCGAGCACCCGAGTTGCCTTGAGGACCTTGGTGTACTCGTCGCGGAGCGAGTCGGCGTCTTCCGAGACGGGCGGCTCCATGGCGAGCAGGCACAACATGTGCAGCAGGTGATTCTGCACGACATCACGCATGGCGCCGACGGTGTCGTAGAAGCGGCCGCGAACCTGGACGTCGAACTGCTCCGCCATCGTGATCTCGACCCGCTGCACGTGGCGACGGTTCCAGATCGGTTCCAAGAGCGAGTTGGCGAACCTGAACACCAACAGGTTGAGCACCGGTTCCTTGCCGACGAAGTGATCGATCCGGTAGACCCGCTCCTCGGGCAGACGAGCGAGCACGATCCGGTTCAGCTCCTGAGCGGACGCCAGATCCCGACCGAACGGCTTCTCCAACACGACCCGTGCCGTCTCGGTGACGCCGACTCGAGCCAGGCCTTCGACCACCATCTCGAACATGGACGGCGGGATCGCCAGGTAGCACACCGGCAACGTCGCCTCGCCGAGCGCCGCGTGCAGACGGTCGAACGTGTCCTCAGCGCTGTACTCGCCCGAGATGTAGTGCAGGCGCCCATACAAGTCGGCGAGCACCGAGTCATCGATCGCGACGTGTGCGTCGATGAGCGAGCTGCGGATCCGCTCCTTGAGCTGATCGAGCGTCCAGTCCGACCGGGCAACGCCGATGATCGGCCCCTCCAATCGCCGACGCTCGACCAACCGGTACAGCGCCGGAAAGAGCTTCTTGTACGCCAGATCACCGGTGATCCCGAACAGGACGATGGCATCGGCGTCGGTCGCGCTCATGGAACCGAACGCTACCGGCGCAACACCGCCGTGGGAACGACGGCGTCGCAGGATCGGCGGTCGCGACCGGCGTCGGTGCCGGCAGGCGCCGCAACACCCGCCGACGCGGGTCGACCCCCGGCCCGATGGCCGAGGGTCGACTCAATTGATCTGTGGATCAGCACGACCCCGAGATGCGAGCGGTCACGCCGCCCCGGTCACGGGACCGTCCTCAACTCTGGTCGGTCAGTACACCGGGCAACCGATGACGCCGGGGAGGACCAGCTTCAGGATCGGCTTCGCCAGGAAGCTGCCGGCGGTGATGTTCACCTTGTCGCAGCCGCCGGTGGACTTCATGTAGAAGTCGCCCTCGAAATACGTCGGGATCCCGATGATGGCGAAGTAGAAGCCCACACGGGTGGCCTTCATGCCCGCAGTCTGGCTCAGGCTCAGTCGAGCCGACGCCACCTCGATCGACGCGATCCGGAACCGACCGCTGCCGTTCAGCTGCCAGGTCGGCTGATCCAGACGGGACGTCAGCGACCCGTTGAAGGTGATGCCGGCCGGGAAGTTGATGAACTGCAGACCACCCGCACCGGTCAGCGTGACCTGGTCGGGGTTGGCCACGACAGAACCCGAGAAGTCGACGAATCCCCAGGTGTCGAGCTGGAGCGAACCGCTCAACTGACCTGTCAGGCTCAGCAGCGTGCCGTTCGGGCCGAACTGCGCCGCTACCGACCCGGCCAGCGCCGCCTTGTTGCCGATGGCGACCCCGCCCTGGAACTGAAGGTCCAGCGTGGAGCCATACGTGCTCTTGATCTTCAGGGCGACGCCGCTGAGCGTGACGTCACCGAGCTTGACCTGCCCGGTGACTGCAGCGTTCAGATTGACCTCTTCTGCGCGTCCGTCGGTGATCTGCACGAAGCCGTCGACGTGAGCGCCGAAGCCGGTGCCGAGCAGCGCCGCGTCGAGCTCGAGGGTCGTGGTGGCCCCGTTGGTCTGGACAATCGCCGAGCCGCTGGCCTTGAGCGTGCCGATCTGGAACTGACCGGTGACGACCGAGCGCGTCTGCCCGCCGATGACGGTGGTCGAGATCGAGCCCTTGACCGACACGGTGCTGCCGTCGTCGAGCACGCCGGAGATCTCGCCCGCGCCCTCGAGCTGAAGGTTCGGCACGGCGGTCACGCCGTCCCAGACGATCGTGCCGTTGAAGCGGACCACGTTCGGGCCCTGCTGGACGTCGAACACGCCCGAGAAGGTCGCCTTGGTCGCACCGAGGACGAGCGAGCCGTTGGCCTCGTTGACGTTGAGGTCGCCGACGACGCCCTTGGCGCTGAACGTGATCGACGTCTGCTGAGCGTTGCCGTCGATCTTGAGCTTGCCGTCGAGGTCGACCGGCTTGCCGCCCGTCATGGTGCCCTTGAGGCGAGCGGCGATGTCGGCCTTTGCCGACACCAGAGCGCCGGCCCGATCGAACGCAACGGCGACCGTGCCCGACGCAGTGTTCGGTCCGACCTTGATCGTGCCGGCGACCGACGCCGACACTCCGTTGGCCTGCGAGGCCTTCACGTTGAGCGTGGCGCCGGTGACGGAGATGTCACCGATCTTCACGTTCGACGCGGTGGCCGACAGATCGAGCGACGGCGCACCGTGGTTGACCGTCAACGCTCCAGAGAACGTGACGGGGCTGACGGTGATGCCAGGGATCGTGAAGCTGCTCGACGACAGCTGGATCGACCAGTTCTCCAGATCGTTCAGCGTGCCGACGAAGCCGATCGTGGAGGTGACTCCCGACAGCGTCACGTTGACGTTGCCGCGCAGTCGGATGCCGAACGCACCGTTGAACACACCGATCTCGGCCGACAGCGCGTTGACGGTGAGGTTGTCCAGCACCGGCTGACCGGCGCTGATCTCGTCGCCGGTGACCGCTGCGACCTTGTCGGTCTTGTCGGTGCCCTGCTCGGAGAGGACCTCTTTGCCCTCTGCCAGCGTTGCACCGTCGAGCGCCACCTTGGCGTTCGACGCGGTGCAGCTCGAACCGGTGACGGTGGTGTCCTGGGCAAGAGCGACCACGTCGCTCTTGACAAGGACGGCGTCGGTGGCCGTCGGCGGGGCGTCAGCCACCTTGTCCCAGACCTGGCAGAACTGCTCCTGCGCGGTCGGACCGGTTGGCGTGGTGGGTGTTGTCGTGCACGCCACGACCACCGAGGTGAGCACGGCGAGTGCCAGGGTGGCGGGAGCGAGCCGCCGCTTGAACGTCTTCACAGTGTGAGCCCTTCCTGAAGATCAGCTGGTGGTGGTGCCGTTGTCCCAGATGCGGAACAGCTGTCCGCTCGGACCGTTGGCCCCCGCCGGGCCGACCGCGCCAGCGGCAGCACTGCCGCCATCGCTCCCGGTGTCGTCGCCGATCCCGCCGACACCGGACGTCGCCGCAGCAGATGCCGCGCCGCCGGCGCCGCTCGCCGCAGGGGCGATCGGCCGATACATCGCCGAAGCACTGTTGACCAGCGAGCCGACACCGACGTGCAGGACGGCGATCGACGGACCACCGGCGCCACCGCCGGCGCCAGCGCCACCGCCACCGGCGCCACCGGCACCACCGCCACCGCCACCGCCGGCGAGGCAGCACGAGTCCGAACCGCCGTTGCCGCCGTTGCCGCCGTTGCCGCCGCGACCACCGGGTGCTCCAGCGCCACCAGCGCCACCAGCCGATGACGTTGCCGTGGACGAGTTCATGTTCACGCTGGCGTTGCTGGCGTAGACGCCGAACGAACCGCCGCCCGACTTACCGGCGACCGTGCCAGCCACACCGCCGTTGCCACCGGCGCCGCCGCCACCGCCACCACCACCGGAGGCGCTGGCGGACTTGCCACCGCCACCGCCACCGCCGCCGCTACCGGCATTGCCAGCCGTGCCTGCCGTGCCAGCCGTGGGGCTGTAGAGATCGGTCGCAACGATGGCGTTGCTACCGGCCGTTCCGGCAGTTCCAGCCGTGCCGACACCGCCCTGGCTTCCGCCCCCGGCGCCCGTGCCGCAGCCGAACGCGCTACCACAGCCGCCACCGCCACCGTTACCGGCCGTCGGTCCGGCGCCGTTGGAGCCACCGGAACCTGGATCCCAGTAGTCGCCACCGGTGCCGCCCTTGCCGCCGCCGTAGCTGGCGCAACCGCCGCCCGCTCCACCGCTGCCTGGGCTGCTTGCACCCGACGCGTTGTTGCCGTTGCTGCCGCCGCAACCACTGGTCGCCTGAGCGGGAACCGCCGTCGAGGCGCTGGTACCCGCGACGCCGGGCTGAGCGGTGACCTCGGAGAGGACCACGTTGACGACCGACAGGCCGAGGATCCGCACGCCGTAGGCGCTGGAGCCGGCACCGGTCGGGGTGCCGCTGTTGACCGTGGCGTTCTCGATCTTGGCGAACGAACCACCGGTCACGAGCACACCCGATGCGTTCGGGCCGGTGCCGCCTCCCACGAGGGTGCGGGGCGCTGCGTTGTTGCCGACTTCGATCCCGCTGGATCCGCCGGTGACGACGACACCGACGGCGTCGCCGCTGGTGCGTGCCACGCCCTGGATGCTGACGCCACTGATGGCGGAGTTGGTCACGCCGTTGAACATGACCGGCGCCGCCGTTGCGGTGCCGTAGATCGTCGTGACCTGATCAGAGCTGACGTCGGAGAAGTCGGGGAGGTAGCTGCCGTTGATCTTCATCCCGGACGGAACCGAGAGCGCACCGGTGTAGGAACCGCCGGCGACGCGGATGTTCGCGATGCCGTTGGCCGAGGCGTTCGCGATGGCTTCGGCGATCGTCGAGCACGGGGTCAGCTTGGGACCGCAGCCCGAGCCGGTGCCACCCGCAGGACGCACGTAGTACTTGGGGTTCGGATCCGTGTTGACGTTGATCACGATCCCCGGCGACACCGACGTGCCGGCCGAGCTCGTCATCGTGAGCTTGGCGGTGTAGCTGCCCGGGTTCATGTAGGTGTGCGAGGCCGAGGCACCAGCATCCGCAGGGCTGCCGTCGCCGAAGTTCCACGAGTAGGTCAGGCCGGTGCCGGTGCCCGGCTGCGAACCCGATGACTCGAAGTCGACCACGAGGGGGGCGTCGCCGATCGTCGGCGCCGCGCTGGCGACCGCAGTCGGTTCGCCGGTCGCCGACGTGGTCGTCGGTGCCTGTGTGGTGGATCCTCCACCACCGCCGTCTGGAGGCGTGCACGCCGCCATGACCAGTGCGATTGCGCCGACCGCGATGAACCCGGCGCGCCGAACAGCCCGAACACTCATGTTGTCTCCCCTAGTCCCGCGGATCTCCCTCCGCGGTGAACAGCTGTTCAGGAGTTTGACAGTGATGGGGGTCACAGTCAATGAACCAGATTCGATGAAGGGCTTTCGACCGGCTCAGGTCACCCCGTCGACGAAGCAGCGGCCCCAGCTCGGGCTCGGGCGTCTCGACGCGATCGGGCCGCGACTGCCACCATTCGTTGGGGACCCGACCGCTCGGTCGAGCCCCGCGGGCCGACGGGCCGACTCGTCGCAGCCCGGCCGACCCGCCCACCGACCTCCAACGGGAGCCCACACCGTGCCCACCGACATCGTCATCGTCTCCGCAGCCCGCACACCGATTGCGACCGCCTACAAGGGGTCGCTCGCCGGCGTCGACGCCTTCGCACTCTCCGAGGTCGCCATGGGGGCCGCCGTCGAGCGCTCCGGCGTGCCGACCGAGCTCATCGAGGACATCGGCTGGGGCGAGTCGTTCCAGGGCGGCGGCAACGTCGGCCGCTACGCCGCCAACCAGATCGGGCTGACGAACGTCCCCGGCGTCGCCACCCAGCGCTGGTGTGCGTCCGGCATGGCCGGCACGCAATGGATCGCGGCGAACATCGCGGCGGGCATGATCGACGCAGGCATCGGCGGCGGCGTCGAGTCGATGTCGACCGCCCCGATGGGCTCCAAGGGCGGCGAGTTCTGGCTGTCGCCCGCCAACCTCGAGACCGAGGACGCCCCGCCGTTCAACACCGCCAAGGGTGTCGGCGACAATGCCGCACGGATGGCAGGCGTGACCCGCGAAGAGGCCGACGAGTGGGCGTACCGCTCCCACATGAACGCGATTAGGGCCATCGACGAGGGTCGCTTCAAGAACGAGGTCGTGCCGGTCACGCTGCCCGACGGCTCGTTGTTCGAGGTCGACGAGCACCCGCGCCGAGGCTCCACGCTCGAGAAGCTCGCGTCACTGCCGCTGCTCAACGACGGCGATGCGGGCGCCACCACCACCGCTGGCAACTCGTCGGGCCTGAACGACGCGGCAGCGGCGCTGGTGCTCACGTCCCGCGAGTTCGCCGAGGCCAACAGCCTGATCCCGCTGGCGGTGATCCGCGGCTGGGCGTCGGTGTCGCTCAGCCCGGCCGAGACGGGTCTGACGCCGAGCCTCGCCATCAACAAGGCGCTCGGCAAGGCGGGGGTCGGCCTGGGCGACATCTCGTCGTTCGAGATCAACGAGGCGTTCGCATCGGTCACCGTCGCTGCGATCAAGCGCCTCGGCATCGACCCCGAGATCGTCAACGTCAACGGTTCCGGCTGCTCGCTCGGTCACCCGATCGGCTGCACCGGCGCCCGGATGATCGTCACGATGATCAACGAGCTCGAGCGCACCGACAGCCACTTCGGCGCCGTCGCCATGTGCGCTGCCGGCGGCATGGGCTCCGCAACGATCATCGAACGCGTCTGAATCGGCGCCGGGCGCTCGGCCCGCAGCGCACAGATCACCGCAACGCGAGGGCCGGACGCATCAGCGTCCGGCCCTCGTCGCGTCCACACCCCGCGACCACCCGACATCGAACTTGTACGCCACAGACCTCCCAGCAGTCGCACACGTACAAGTTCCACACCCCACGACCGCCCGACATCGAACTTGTACGCCACAGACCTCCCAGCAGTCGCACACGTACAACAACCACAACCGCCCTCTGCGACGCACCCACCCACCACTACCCCGGGCGAATTTCAAACGATCGCTTGAGATTCGACCGGCATCTCCGTAGAGTAGAACGCGTTCTCGTTTTGGCGACACGGCCAGGAACGGACCCAGCGACCACCTCAGGGGGATCTCAGCGTGGAATTCGGCATCTTCTCCAACGGCTACGTGCCCGGGCCGGCGGCCCATGACAGCGAGTCGGAGCACACCGCCCTGATGCGCGAGTTCGACATCGCGATCCATGCCGACAAGTTCAACTGGAAGTACGTCTGGTTCGGCGAGCACCACGCGCTCACCGAGTACAGCCACCTGTCGGCCCCCGAGGTCGCCATCGGCTACGTCGCCGCCAAGACCGAGCGCATCCACATGGGCACGGCGATCATGAACATCTCGCCGCGGGTCAACCACCCGGTCCGCTCCGCCGAACGTGCAGCGATGATGGACCACATCACGAACAACCGCTTCGAGTGGGGTACCGGTCGCGGTGCCGGCAGCCACGAGATCGCGTCGTTCAACATCGCGGACAAGAACTCGACCAAGGCCGAGTGGGAGGAAGTGGCTCCCGAGATCCCGCGCATGTGGGAGCAGGAGGACTACGAGTTCCACGGCGAGAGCTTCACCGTGCCGTACCCCCACAACATCCTCCCCAAGCCGTACGGCCAGGGCCACCCGCCGATCTGGATGGCGTGTGGCAACCCGCCGAGCTTCGCCCGCGCCGGTGAGCTCGGCGTCGGTGCCATCGCCTTCAACTTCGAGCCGATCTTCGACATGAAGGGTCGACTCGACGCGTACAAGGAAGCGGCAGCGAACTGCACCGAGCCGCTCGGACAGTTCCAGAACAACAACATCATGATGACCAACGCGGTCATCTGCCTGAACGATCGCAAGCGGGCTCGGGAGATCGCTCTCAGCCGCGGCCGCGGCTACCTCAACTCGATGGTGGCGCTGTACCACGACACAATGCCCAAGCGTGAAGGTGCGCCGGTGTGGCCCGAGCCGCCGTTCGCCATCCCCAACGAAGACGTCCTCGACCACCTCATCGCCGGCGGCTACCTGCTGTGCGGGACCCCCGAAGAGGTGCTCGAGCAGGTGAACAACTACCAGACCGTCGGCGTGGACCAGCTGGTGTTCGGCTTCCCGCCCGAGGGCGTCACCCACGATGAGAACCTGGAGATGGTCGAGCTGTTCGGCAGCCAGGTCATCCCCGAGTTCGACAAGGACCCGGTGCACTCGACGACCCGCATGCGCGCCGAGGCCAAGCCCAAGTACCAGCGCTTCAACCAGCCGTTCTCCGAGATCGTGCTGCACGCCGAGCCGGTGCTGCCCACCTCCGCGCTCATCCAGGACTGAGGCACGCACGCGCTCGACGGCGCGCTCGAACTCGGGTCGGATTCGGGCGACACAGACCCGCGACTGACCCGAGTTCGGACGAGGCCACGCACGCGCCGAGCAGTGCACAAGCGCGAGGATGCCGACCGTGAGCACCACCAGCGCCCCCACCGCAGCCCGCCTCGACCGCCCCGCGGGCTGGCCGGTCGACGCATCCGCCTACAAGCGCTCCGTTGCGCACCGCGCCGCTCGACGCCTGCTCGCCGCGCCGGCGCCGATCCTCGATAAGGTCATCGGCGCCCCGCCCATCCTGCTCGACGGCAGGGTCCTCGACCGCCGCGTCCAGGCGCTGCTCGCGCTCGGGGCGCGCCTCGCTCCAGGCGACGACGCGGCCCGGAGCTTCGACGTCGCGACCCGTCGCAAGGAGATGGATCGAATGACCTCGGTCGGGATGCCGTTGCGACAAGGCGTCCACGTCGCGGGGCGCACCATTCCCGGACCTGCCGGCGACATCGGTGCCCGGGTGTACCGGCCGTTCGGACTCGATGATCGGCCCCCGGCGATCGTCTACTTCCACGGCGGCGGATGGGCCGTCGGCTCGCTCGACGCGTACGAAGGCAGCTGTCGCCTGATCGCGGCCGACGCCGGATGCGTGGTCGTGTCGGTCGACTACCGACTCGCCCCGGAGCACCCCTTCCCGGCCCCACTCGACGACTGCCTCGCCGCGTACCGCTGGGTGCGCACACACACCCGCGAGCTCGGCATCGACGACGACCGGATCGGCGTCATGGGCGACAGCGCCGGCGGCAACCTGGCTGCGGTGGTCGCCCAAGTCACGTTGGACGACTCGGTGCCGCCACCGACGGTCCAGACGCTGATCTACCCGGCGGTCGAGGCGTCGCTGTCCAAGCCGTCGCACGCCCTGTTCGCCGAGGGGTTCGGCCTCACCCGCGATGACATGGTGTGGTACCGCGACATGTACCTGCCCGACCGATCCACCTGGGACCTCCCCACTGTGTCGCCGCTGTTCACTCCATCGCTGGACGGGCTCGCTCCCGCCGTCATTGCCACCGCCGGCTTCGACCCACTCCGAGATGAAGGCAACGCGTACGCCGAGCGCCTCGCTGATGCCGGCGTCCCGGTCCGCTGGCGTTGCTACGACGACATGATCCACGGCTTCTTCGGCATGGGCGTCATCCCCGAGTGCCTGGCGATGGCCACCGAGGTCGCCCGCGCGACCGGTGAGCGCCTCTACGCCGGATGACCGTGTTCAGGGTTGCGTCGTTCGCGACGACTTGAGCCCAGCCACCCACCTGCCGATGAGAACAGGTGGAACGACGCACCGCACTGTGGCTCAGCCACCACTGGCCCGAGCAGTACGACCGGTGCGCGCACATCGGACACCGCCACGTGTGTCGTCGTTGCGCGTGGTTCTGGCCCGTCTGCCTGGGCTCGATGGTGCTCGCACTCGCCGGCGTCCGTTGGCCGATCACCCTCGATCCGTGGCTCATCGCACTCCTGCCCGTGCCGGTCGTGATCGAGTGGTGGGGCGAACAGCTGGACCTCATCCGCTACTCCCCGATCCGCCAGATCGCACTCAGCGTGCTCGCCGCCCCGGCGGTGGGAGTCGGGCTCGCCCGTTACCTGGAGTCACCGGGCGACACGCTGTTCTGGGCGGTCGTCGCTGCGTACGCCGTGGCGTGCCTGGCACCCGTGCTGATCGGGCACTCGTTGCGAAGCCGTCAGGCCGATGTGACCTCGCATCGATGAGACGGCGCGGTCACCAGGTGGGTTGGGGAACCGGCACCTCGAAGATGTGCAGCCAGTCCACCTGCTCCGGCGCCTGCGGAGTCCACTCGCCCGGATCGGGCACGGCCACGTCGGTCACGCCCGACATGAGCGAACGGAAGAAACGCCACGTCATCGACGGCTTCTCCCCGTCGATGTCACCCCACGGATCCGGGAGCATCTGGTGTGGCAGGCCCATCCGAACGATGACCATGTCCAGGCTCGGGATCACCATCACCAGCTGATCGAACATCCCGGCGAGCGCGTAGGCATCGGTCGGGACCGTCGGCATCCAGTTGGTGTCGGTCTCGAGCCCGAGCACCGGGCCGGTCTGGCCGCAGCGGGTGCCGTCGTTGTTGCGCCACAGGAACCCGTAGCAGGGGTTCGCCGCGGTGCCCTGGCGGGCCTGGGCGATGTAGTCCGAACCGATGAGCTGGCGATCGCCCCAGCGGCCGTCCTGGAGCAGCAGCCGCCCGAGCCGCCCGAACGCCGGGGGCGTCATCGCCAGCCAGGCGAAGCCCTGGGTGTTGCCCGCGCTGTCACGACCCCATTCCCATGCGGAGCGTTCGATGCCGATCGGGGCGAACAACTCCTGCTGGGCGAAGGTCTGGAAGTCCTCGCCTACCGCCGCCTGCACCACCGCGGCGAGCGCGGTGACGGCGGTCTGTGCGTAGTTGAACTTGGTGCCCGGCACCGCCTCGAACGGGCGCTGCAGCAGCATCTCCACCGAGTCCATCGAGCCGGCCTCGTTGAGGTCGCTCGCCCACGCGAGCCGAAGCCCGGTCGTCTGGTTGAGGAACTGCCGGACCGTCAACGCCGCCTTGCGAGGGTCGTCCACGTGGAGGTAGTTGCCGATCGGATCGTCGACGTGCAGCTTGCCCATCTGCACCGCACGACCGACCAGCAACGACACCACGCCCTTGGTCATCGACCACGCCGGCAGCGGCACCCAGTCGACGGACGCATCGTTGGCGCCGGTGCCCACCAGGCACCCATGGCGGTACACGCGAATCGACTGGGACCCCTTGGCCACCGCGTAGTCGAGCGCATGCTGCACGACCATTCCGTCCATGCCAACAGCCGCCGGCGCGACCCGTTCGGGTTCGACGCCGGCCGGGGTCTCGGCGCAGGTGGACTCGGGCGACGCCGGCTGGGTCACGTGCGGAGCCGACGTGGTCGGCCCGGCGGGTCCAGCGGACGCCTCGGCGCCGGAACCGTCCGACGATCCCGATGGGCCCGATGAACTCGAAGCGGACGGCCAGTTCGGCCCGGGGACCGCACCGCAGGCAGCGATGCCCGCACACGCGGTTGCGATCCACACGGCCAGCGCTGTGCGCTGCACCCGCCGACGACTCGTTCGACGCATCTCCACTCCCGCTCCTCCCGACCACCACGGCCGAAGCCCCCGACATCGTCGGTCGCTCGGCATGACATGTCGAGCAGCGACCACGGGATGCTTCGGAGTCCGAACCATAGCGTTCCGCTCCCGACCGATCGAGGGCCCCGCCCAGCGCCGGTTCCACCCTCGGCGCTACGTTGCCGACGTGGGCTCCGATGACGCCATCGACATCGACGTCGCCGGTCGAACGGTGCGCGTGTCGAGCCCCAACAAGGTGTTCTTCGGCCAGCACGGCGACACCAAGCTCGACCTCGTCCGGTACTACCTCGCCGTCGGCGAACCACTGATGCGCGCGATGGGCGGGCGGCCCGTGCTGATGCAACGCTTCCCCGACGGTGTGGGCGGCACCAACTTCTTCCAGAAGCGCGTGCCCAAGAGCCGCCCCGACTGGTTGTCGAGCACCGTCGTCAGCACGCCGAACGGCACCGAATCCGAAGCGCTCGTGATCGCTGACCTGGCCCACGTCGTGTGGGCCGTGAACCTGGGATGCCTGGGGTTCCACGTGTGGCCGTCGCTCGCAGCGGATCCGGACCACGTCGACGAACTGCGCATCGACCTGGATCCGTCGCCCGGCGTGCGCTTCGACGACATCAGGTCTGCGGCGTTCGTGCTCCGCGACCTGTTGTCCGAGCTCAACATGCGCGGCTACCCGAAGACGACGGGCAACCGTGGACTCCACATCTACGTCGGTCTGGAGCCCCGCTGGGACGCGATCGCCGTTCGGTCCGCAGCGGTGGCCATCGCCCGTGAGATGGCCCGTCGGCGGCCCGAGCTGATTACCGACGCCTGGTGGAAGGAGGAGCGGGGCAGCCGCGTGTTCGTCGACTTCAACCAGAACGCTCCACACAAGACGGTCTTCGGTGCATGGTCGGCTCGTGCCCGCGTCGGTGCCCAGGTCTCGACACCGATCACGTGGGACGAGGTCTCCACCGTGCAACCCGACGACCTGACGATCCGCAACGTCGCGACGCGCGTCGTCGAACACGGCGACCCGTGGGCGGAGATGCGCTCCTCACCGCAGTCGCTCGAACCCGTACTCGAGCTGGTTGCCGCCGATCAGGCAACCGGCCTGCCCGACGCTCCGTGGCCGCCGGTCTACCCGAAGATGCCGGGCGAACCGCCGAGGGTTGCGCCCAGCCGAGCCCGCAAGCACGACTGAGTCGCGCTCGACCCTGAACGCCCGAGCATCAGCGCCCGACCTGGCGTGGATCGCCCAGCACGAGCTCCGAAGCCCGGTCGGCATCGGCCTCGGCCGCTGGCGCTGGCGCCTGCGCTGGTCGGGGCGAGGCCACCCAGTCCGGCCGCAACGGGAAGTGCGCTTCGGTGGGATCACGCAGGCCCAGCACCTGGTGCACGCCGATGCGCCCTCCCTCGAAGCCGAGCGCTGATCCGGCCATGTAGAGCAGCCAGATCCGGGCTCGACGGATGCCGACCGCGGCGATCGCACGGTCCCAGTTGGCCTCGAGGTTGGACACCCATGCCCGCAGCGTCAGCGCGTAGTGCTCACGCAGGTCCTCGACGTGGCGGGCCTCGAACCCGGCGGCCTGCATAGCGGTCACGACCGATCCCACCTCGTGCAGCTCGCCGTCGGGGAAGACGTAGCGCGCCACGAAGCTGCGCGGCGAGATCGCTGCAGCGTGACCCGGCGGACGGCTGATCGCGTGGTTGAGGAACCGCCCACGAGGCGTCATGAGGGCGTGGACGTCGTCGAAATACTCCGCGAGTCGCGCGGCACCGACATGTTCGAACATCCCGACCGAGCTCACCGCGTCGAACGGACCGTCGTGGATGTCGCGGTAGTCCTGCACCCGGATCTCGACGCGGTCCGACAGCCCTTCGGCCGCGGTCCGGTCCCGCGCCCACTCCGCCTGAGCCCTCGAGAGCGTGATGCCGACCGCGTCGACGCCGTGGTGGCGAGCAGCGTGGCGTACCAGCGTCCCCCAGCCGCATCCAACGTCCAGCAAACGGATGCCCGGGCGGAGGGCCAGCTTCTGGCAGATCAGCTCCAACTTCGCCCACTGCGCAGCCTCGAGTCCGACGCCTCGGTCCTCCCACAGCGCGCACGAGTAGACCATCGAGGGTCCGAGCACGAGCTCATAGAAGCCGTTCGACACGTCGTAGTGATGGCTGATCGCCGCGGCGTCACGACCCCGTGAGTGGAGGCGCCCGAACCTCGAGATCCGGATCTCTTCGGGCGGCGGCGCCATCGGGATCAGGTCGGACGGACGCACCAGCCGCACGGCGTCGACCCACTGACGTGCGGTGAGCCTGGGTGACGGGATCCGGGACCGCAACGACAGCACGGCGTAGATGTCGCCGACGATTTCGATGTCGCGGACGACGTAGGCCCTCGCGAACCCGAGCTCGCCCGGCGCCATGATGATCCGGCGAAGCGCGTCACTCGTCCGTACCCGCACCGTGGCTGGCGCGTCCGGGGGGCCGAGCGACGATCCGTCGTGGAGCTCGATGCGAATCGGCAGGTCATCTCCGAGCAGTTCCGTCACGAGTCGACCCAGCCCGCTCTTCGGTTCGTGACCAGCAGTGGTTGTGGACATGCAGACACCTCCGCGTGCGATGTCCCCGAACGGATCCCGTCAAGGGACAGTTCCCTGGTTCTGCACAGCACCTACCCCGGAGCGATCGATCGCAGCACGATCAATCGCGGGACCAGCCGAACCGGAAGCCGATCGGTGACACGATGGCCTCGACAGCGACAACACCACGAGGAGCACCAGCGACGTGACCAACTTCGGCGACTGGCAGTTGCAGATCTACCTGGCGGGGCTCAGCGGCGAGGTGCCCGAGTTGCCCATGTCGTTCGACGACATGGAACGGCGCGCCCGGGAGGCAATGTCGGAACAGATCTGGTCCTACGTGGCCGGAGGCGCCGGGACCGAACACACGCAGCGGGCGAACGTGACGGCGTTCGAGCGGTGGGGCCTGATGCCCCGGGTGCTGCGGGGTGCGGCGGATCGGGACCTGTCAGTCGAGCTGTTCGGCACCCGCTACGAGACCCCGTTGATGCTGTCACCTGTCGGCGTCATCGCTTTGTGCGACGACGGTTCCGACAGCGGTTCCGCCGGGGCCGGGCCGGGCCACGGTGACCTCGTCACGGCTCGGGCATCAGCGACCACCGGCGTGCCGATGGTCGCGTCGACGTTGATGGAGGACCCGCTCGAAGAGGTCGCTGCGGCCCTCGGCGACACCCCCGGATGGTTCCAGCTGTATCCGCCGAGCGACCGCGAGGTCTGCGAGAGCTTCGTGCGACGCGCCGAGACCGCCGGTTGGTCGGCGCTCGTCGTCACGCTCGACACCCTGACCCTGGGGTGGCGACCGCGGGACCTGTCGATCGCCAGCTTCCCGCAGCTCAGGGGCCTTTGCTTGGCCAACTACTTCTCGGACCCGGTGTTCCGATCCCGGCTGGCTCGACCTCCCGAAGAGGATGTCGAAGCGGCGACCGGCCTGTGGGCGCTCACGTTCGGCAACCCTGGGATGACCTGGGACGACCTCGACTGGATCCGCTCGCTCACCGACATGCCGCTCATCCTCAAGGGGATCTGCAGCCCCGACGACGCCCGCATCGCGCTCGACCACGGGGTCGACGGCATCTGGTGCTCCAACCACGGGGGCCGTCAGGCCAACGGCGGACTGCCCGCACTCGACTGCCTGCCCGACGTGGTCGCCGCCTCCGGTGACGCTCCCGTCGTGTTCGACTCGGGCATCCGCTCCGGGGCGGATGTCGTCAAGGCGCTCGCGCTCGGGGCGACGGCGGTGGGCGTCGGACGCCCGTACGCCTACGGCATGGCGCTCGGCGGACAAGCCGGTGTGCAGCACGTGCTGCAGTGCCTGCTCGCCGAGACGGACCTGATCATGGCGGTCGACGGCTACGGGTCAATCACTGAGCTCACACCGGACTGCCTGCGCCGCGTCGACTGACCGCCCTGCCCCTCCGGTTCTGTTCGTCGTTTCACAACCTCTTTGTTGTGAAACGACGAACAGAACGGGAGGGTGGCCTCAGATGGGGAGGTCGCCGGTGGCGGCGGCCGTGGATCCTGTGTCCTTGTACGCGGCGATCGTGCGCTGAGCGATCCGCATCTGGTGCACCTCATCCGCGCCGTCGGCGAACCGGGCCCAGCGGGCGTGCTGGTACATGTGCGCGAGCGGGGTGTCGGTCGAGTAGCCGAGCGCTCCGTGGACCTGGATCGACCGGTCGATGACCCGGTTCAACATGTTCGCCACGAAGTGCTTGGCCATCGACACCTCGGACTTGAACTCCAGGCCGTTGTCGATCCGGTACGCGGCGTGCAGCACCATCAACTTGGCCTGGTAGAGCTCCATCGTCGAGTCCGCGATCAGCCACTGGATGCCCTGCTTCTCTGCCAGGAGCGACCCGTGTGCGTAGCGGTTCAGGGACCGGTCGACCATCATGTCGAGCGCGGTCTCTGCCTGGGCGATCCAACGCATGCAGTGCGCCAGACGGGCCGGGCCCAGCCGGTACTGACCGAGCAGGTGACCTTGCCCGCGGCCGCCGAGCATCTGGCTCTGATGCACTCGCAGGTCCTCGATCACGATCTCGGAGTGACCGGTCGAACCGTGCATCGTCTCGATCTGGCGGACCTCGTTCCAACCCGGCGACGGGATGTCGACGAGGAACGCCGTGTTCGCCGCCTGCGGGAGGTCCGGGTCGTCTTCGGTCCGGGCGATCAGGATCGCGAAGTTCGCCCGGTGGGCGTTCGAGATGAACCACTTGTGGCCGTTGATCACCCACTCCTCGCCGTCCTGGTAGGCGTTGGTGCGGATGAGGGTGGGGTCCGATCCTGCGACCTCGGGCTCGGTCATGGCGAAGCAGCTCCACGCCGTGCCGGCGCACAGCGGCTTGAGGTACTTCTCCAGCTGCTCGTCGGTCGCCCAGTGCAGCAGCGTGTGCATGTTGCCCTCATCCGGCGCCTGGCAGTTGAGGACCCACGGCCCGTAGTAGCTGCGCGCTGCTTCGGCCTGGACCATGGCCAGCTCGACGTGGCCGAGACCCATGCCACCCCACTCGGTCGGCATGTGCGGCAGCCACAGAGCTGCGGCGAAGGCCTGCTTGCGCATGCCGAGGAGCGCCTCGAGGTAGGCGTCACGATCTCGGGTCTCGAGCGCGTCATCGGTGATGCGCGCCTCGGTCGGCTTGACCACCTCATCGATGAACGCTCGAACCCGAATCCGGATCGCTTCGAGCTCCGGCGACAGGCTGAAGTCGATGCTCACGTGGTGCCCCCTGGTGTGGTGATCGGCGCCCCGCAGAGCGCTGGCGGATCGTCTCCCCGCCCGGCGGGTTCTACCAGACGACACCGCCCCGACGACGGGCGCTGGGGAGCGGCGCGTGAACCTGTGAGACCACGCGTGCCGCCGCCTGCGTGTTGACCGCCCCACTCTCGGCCAGCTCTGAGGTTGCCGACAGGGGGCGCTCAGCTGCGATTCGTAGACTCGCCGCCATGACCACCAAGTCCAAGGCCATCATCGGCGTCGCCGTCGCAGCACTCCTCGTCATCGGAGGAGCCGTATTCTGGTTCCTGCGCGACGACGCACCCGAAGACGTCGACCTCGACACCGCCGTCAAGTCGGTGACGACCACGACCGCCAAGAACGGCGACACCTCGAGCACCGCCGCGGCCGGGTCCGCAGCAACCGACGGCATCGACGGCACGTGGAAGATCGACACCACCACAGGCGAGTTCGACTTCGAATCGGCCACCGGCACGTTTGCCGGGTTCCGCATCAAGGAGGAGCTCGCCAACATCGGTTCCACGACCGCGGTCGGGCGGACCAACGCCGTGACCGGTTCGATGACGATCGCCGACAACTCGGTCACCGCTGCCGACTTCACCGTCGACCTGACCACGATCACGACCAACAACTCGATGCGCAACCGCCGGGTGCAGGACGCGCTCGAGACCGGATCGCACCCGGACGCCACCTTCACGTTGACGTCGCCGATCGTGCTGCCTGCGGATGCCGCCGATGGCGGTGAGATCAACACCACAGCCAAGGGCGACCTGGCGATCCACGGCGTGACCAAGTCCGTCGAGTTCCCCTTGCAGGCCAAGCTGGTCAACGGAACTGTGGTCGCCGTCGGATCGATCGACGTGACGTTCTCCGACTTCGGCGTAGAGGTCCCGTCGTCGCAGATGGTGCTGTCGGTCGAGGACCACGGCACGCTCGAACTGCAGTTCCTGCTCACCAAGGGCTGAGGCTCCGAAGCACGGTGTGACCGCACCACCGGTGCTGGCGGTGATGGCAGCGATGCCGGTCGGCCGTCCGGGCGGCGTTGGGCCGTCAGTCGAAGTTCGGCGTCCGGGCGGCATCGATGTGGCCGGTGGCGATGAGCCAGCGCACGCTGTCAGCCATCGTGTCGGCGATCGGTCGCACGTCGACGCCCAACTCCTCCACCGTCGCCCGATCATCGCAACGCGGCGCCGAGGTCATCTGGACTGCGGCCTCGTGGGTGAGCGGGTAGTCGAAGTCCTTGACGACCTTGAGCAGGTCGAGCAGTCGCCCGGCACAGCGGATCGCCATCGACGGCATCGGGATGCGACGGATCGGACGGCCGATCACCTCGCCCAGCAGATCACACCACTCGGCCCATGTCTGGAACTGACCTCCGGCGATGTAGCGACGTGGTCCACGGTCGGGTTCCGCTGCGCCGACGAGCATCTGGGCGAGGTCGCGCACGTCGATCGTGCCGATGCCGCCGTTCGTCACGGGCATCACCTGGTTCACCGCCCCCACGATCCCCACCATGCCGGACGCGACGTCGGGGCACTCGGGACCGAACACGCCGCCCACGTAGAACGACACGACGGGTGCGCCGGCGCGCTGATGGGACTGCACGTACCGCTCGGCGACCAGCTTGGATCGACCGTAGGGCCCGGGCGGCGAACCGAGCGGCGTGCTCGATGTCATGACCGGCGATGATTCGTCGAGCACGACCACCGAGGACGTGTACAGGATCGGGTCGCACCCCGAGCGCACTGCCAGGCCGACGACGTTGCGGGTCCCTTCCACGTTGACGTCACGCGACCCGGACCGGGCGGTGGAGACCCCGACCGCGCCCGCCGCGTGGAGCACGGCGTCGCAGCCCTCCAACGCGCGTTCCACCGACGCTGCGACCAGGACATCGCCGACCGCGACCTCGACCCTGTCCCGAGCGTCGCCCGGCAGGGCGGCGTCGAGCCGGGCCGGTGTGCGAACCAGGCACCGCACCTCATGGCCGGCGTCGAGCAGGGCAACGACCGCGTGGGAACCCACGTACCCCGTCGCTCCGGTCACCAGCACTCGCACCTCCGGATCGTAGCGACCGATCCAGGATCGGTCGCTACGGATCAGTCGGCCGGGACGGCGTCGGTCAGGACGGCATCGGCCCGTCGGGACCGCCGACCGCCCGGTACGGCGGGATCAGCCGAGCGAGCAGTGCGACCACGACCGGGACGACGAGCGCGGCAACCAGCACCAGCGAGGCCTGACGGTTCCAGAGGCGGTCGAAGTCGAAGCCGATCCCGCCGCTGCCGGGCGCCGAACTGCCGTGACGGGCTGCGGTCACCACGAGCACCACGAACGCCGCGGTCAGTCCCATTCCGACGCCGACGCCGGCAAGCGAGCCTGCCGTCAACGACGCGAGACGGCGTCCGGACCGCGGGTTGGCGCCGATGACCCGAAGGACCCGAGCCGCTTCGGAGTGCTCGCGGCGGTGCGCCGCTGTGGCCACCAGGGTGACGCCCAGCAGGACGACGAGCCACGGCCACACCACCCAATCGGCCGGTGGGTCCGCCGGCGTTGGCGTCCCATCGTCGGCTTGAACCTCGCTGAGCCGCGAAGTCCGGCTGTCGAGCTCCAGGCCGGCGCTCCGAACGATCCCCAGGACCTTCGACCCCTGTTCCGCGGTCAGGTCCGTCGAGTCGCCGACCAGCACCCCCCTGGGGTTGCTCAGGTTCGACTGGTCGCTGATCGACGACGCCAGCACCACGGCCGCCGCGCCGACCGGCACGTCACCGACTCGAACCGCCACGCCGGCGATGCGTTGATCCTCGACGCCGTCGATGTCGAACGGCGTCACTGCGTACCCCTGCTGGAGCAGGTCGACGGTCGACTGGGGCAGCCCGATGCCGACGGCGGAGTCCAGCACCAACGCCGTCGGCGTGAAGCCGTTGCACACTGGGCACGGTCCGGTCCACGTGCCGAGCACGCCATGACGGGTCGTCAGGCCGGCTTCGGAGAGCTCCGCCGCAATCCCGTCCGGAACGGACGCAACCAACGGGGCCGAGGCTGGAGGTGCCGCGGTCGTCGGCGTTTCTGCACCGGCGACGACCCACCCGAGCGACGCCACACCCTCGGAGTTCGTGTTGCCTGCCGGCGGCGAGATCATCACCGCACCGGACGACTCCGGTGCCGAGACCGTCGGCACTGTTTCGGAGGTGATGACGGTGGTCGTCGGCGACCCCGACTGCCCGGATGCAACCGTCACCGAGTCCGGTCGTTCGGTACCGAACGCGGTGAACCAGTCGGTTGCGGTGGCCGCAACGGCCACGAACACCCACGTCGCGACCACGAGGATCGCCGCGGTCGAGCCCACCCGCCGACGCCGCAGGTCGCGATCGACCAGGCGGCCGATCGGATCGCGTCGCAGCACCAGCCGCAGGATGCGGAGCGCACCGAACGCGCACGCGGCCCACAGCACGACGGCGACGCCCGCCGCCAGGCTCCCGATCGTGGTGCGACGGGTCGCGACGAACCCGACGGTCGCGTACCAGCCGATCCACAGCATGACACCCAGGCCGAGCCAGCCGTACCAGACCAGGCGCTCGGGCCGCCGACCCTGCGCGCCGGTGGCGTCGCCGACACCTCGGCCATCGAGCAGGGCGGAGCTCGACACCCGACGGACCGGCCGACTGAACAGCACTGCGCCCACCGCAGCGGCCGCTACTGCAGCGACGACGGCCAGGAGCGCCCAGATCGGGGGGATCGACGCGTCCAGCATCGCCACCCAGCCGGGAAGCTTGAAGCGCGCCCAGAGTGCATCGACCGCGACGACCGCGCCCACCGCAACGACCGATGCCGGCAACGCCACCACCACCGCCTCGGATGCCGCCGAAGCCGCCAGCTGCGCACGGTCTGCACCGTTGGCCGACAGCAGACCTGTTGCCCGCATCCGACGGGACGCTCCGATGCCGAACGCTGCGCCGGCAAGGAGACCGACAAGGCCCACGATTCCGGCGAGGAACGCAATCAGGGTCCAGACGGGGGCCGTGGCGCCGGGCACCCCAACGAACGCCCCTGGAGCTGTGTGCGCGGCGTCGCGGACGGCCGGCTGGCCCAGGAGCACGGTGCCGCCGATACCGCCGGGGGTCGTCGCTGGGACTGGCACTTGCGCACCGGCGGGGACCGACGCGTACATGCGAACCCCGACCGATGGGCCACCGACGCTGCCCGACACCGGGCGCAGCGACGCCGGGGTGGTGGCGAACGCCGGTGCCCCAAAGTTGCCGATCGTGGCGATGCCGACCACGCGCAGGGACCCGACCGATCCGAGCAGCTCCATGTCGTCGCCCACGTCCAGGCCGGTCTGGCGTGCGACATCCGGGGTGATGACCGCCTCGCCGTCCTTGGGCAGGCGCCCATCGATGAGGCGCACGACGCCGCGCAGGAGCGGGTTGGACCAGTCGGCCAGGTGAGCCTCGCTCACGCTTGCCGCCACCGAACCACTCGCCTCGGTGGCGGACTCCGTGGAGTGTGCCGCGACGACGATGCCCCCTTCGGTCACCTGCTCGGTCGCCATCGTCGATCCAGCCGGCAGTTGGCCTTGCAGGGACTCGGACGCAGCGGTGACGGCTTCAGGGCTGGGAGCAGATCCCGAGTAGACCGCGTCGGCGGCGCCGAAGGCCCCTTCCACGGATTGGGTGTGGAGGTAGTGACCCCAGGTCCTCGACATGAGCGCCACGCCCGCTGCGACAGCGAGGAACACCAGGAACCCGGTCCAGAGCGTGCGCAGCGGGGAGCGCACCGCCAGGCGGCGGGCGCGGCGAAACAGGGCGGCCTGTGCGGGGAACGACAGCGAGCTCATCGAGACCTCCTCAGCGTCCGGCCTGGGCGACGTGCTCGGACAGCACGCCGTCACGCAGGTACACAACCCGGTCGGCCCATCCGGCGACTGCCGGGTCATGGGTCGCGAGGAGCACTGCGGTGCCCTCGGTGTCGCAGCGACGACGGATCGTGCGCATCACTGACTCTGCGGACATGGCATCGAGCGCCCCGGTCGGCTCGTCGGCCACGAGCAGGTGACGGGTCCCGACGAGGGCCCGGGCGATCGCACCACGTTGCTGCTCACCGCCCGACAGCGACGACGGGAACTGTCGGGCGAGCTCCACGATCCCGACGTCCTCCAACGCGGCCATGGCGTCGCGGGTTGCTTCGCGTGCAGACGTGCCGTCGAGCTCCAACGGCAGCGCCACGTTCTCCACCAACCGCAACGAGTCGAGCAGGTTCCAGCGCTGCTCCACATAGCCGATGCTGCGGCGACGGAGCTCGGCGAGCTGCGTCGCGTTGAGCACCCAGAGATGCTCGCCATCGACGACCGGCATCCCCCGTTCCGGTCGATCGATGCCCGCAGCGATGCGCAGCAGCGTGGTCTTGCCGGAGCCCGACGGACCCATCAGCACCACCATCTCGCCGGTAGCCACGTCCAGATCCACCCCGTCGAGCACCGTTCGCCGCTGCCGGCCGTCGCGCACCGACTGTGCGATGTCGACCAGACGCAGCACGACCCGTTGCGCCGATTGGTCGTCGTGTTGGGCGTCGTCGTCCGGGGCGGCGTCGGCGCCCCTGTCGATCGGATCGATCACCTCGGTCATGTGCTCCCCTTCCCTCGGTTGCGTATAGATCGTCGTGGCGGTGGTGGTGGTGTTGGTATCGCTGGCGTTGTTGCGCTGCGCGAGCCGGTCGCACCCGTCTCCGGACCGGGCGCGGGTGACCGCCCGGCAGGCGTGCGTCGGGTCGGTCGCGATGGCCCCGACGATCGCGCCCGGGTGGCTCGGAGGGCGGTGTGTCGCTGCTGGCACTGGTCCAGCCAGCGCAGCTCACCGTCGATCTGAGCGATCACTGCGTCGAGCGCGAACAGTCGAGCCATGTCATCCCCCTCGGCTCGAGCCTTGAGACGCGTGTAGGTCTGCAGCGCCTCGATCGTCGCTGCCCGTTGCGCATCGATGATCTCGTCGAGGTCGATCCGGCCGCCGTCAGCGGACACGTGACCGTCGAGCGATGCCGCAAGCGTGAGCTTGATGACCAGCTCGTCACGGTCGGGCGCGGAACGAAGTCGAGGCGCAGCGAACCACTCACCCACCTCGTTGCGTCCGGCGGCGGTCAGCGAGTACTGACGCTGATCCGGACCCCCGCTCTTTGCGCCCTCGTCGGCACCGACCGCTCCAGGGGTGCCTTGTTCCTCGACCAGGCCGTCGCGCTCCAGGCGCGACAGCGTCGTGTACACCTGCCCGACGTTGAGCTCCCACAGTGAGCCGGTCCGCTCCTCGAGCTCCTTCTTGAGCTCGTAGCCGTGCCGAGGTCCGGTCGTCAGCAGGGCCAACAACCCGTTGCGCACCGACATTCGACTTCCCTCCCTCTTCGACTTCGATCGGTCGACGACCTCATCAGAGCCCCCGTCGAGTAGTTACTCAGTATGTGTATACCGAGTAACTACTCGGGGTCAACCCCCTCTTCCACCCCAGGGGGCAGGATCTGGCGGATCCGGCGCGCAGGGCGGTGCCCCGGTGGTAGATCATCGGCATGGCCGGCTCCCCCGACAACATGCAGACCACCCCAGCGGACGGTGACCACGTCGTGGCGTCCACGACCTACGGGTCGCTTCGGGGCGAGTGGCGCAACGGCGTCGCCCGCTTCGCCGGCATCCCGTTCGCTGCACCGCCCACCGGATCGTTGCGCTTCCGGGCCCCTCGGCCCCCCGCACCATGGGACGGCCAACGCGATGCCACCGCGTTCGGAGCGGTGTCACCCCAGAACGCGTCGATGATGGACGCGCTGTTCGGAGGTGAAGCCGAACCCTGGGAGGAGGACTGCCTGCACCTCAACGTGTGGACCACCAGCCCTGCACCGCTGAACGACAGCGGCGCTGCCGTCACCGGCGAAGCCGCCGCTGCCAATCCCGACACCGCACCGATGCCCGTCATGGTGTGGATCCACGGCGGCGGGTTCGAGATGGGATCCGGCTCGTCCCCGCTCTACGACGGAACGCGCTTCGCGCACGACGGCGTGGTGTTCGTCAGCCTGAACTACCGCCTCGGCTCACTGGGCTTCCTGGACCTCACCTCGGTCGACCCCGCCGAGGCGGGATCAGGCAACGTCGGCCTCCTCGACCAGATCGCGGCCCTCGAGTGGGTGCGGAACAACATCGCATCGTTCGGCGGCGACCCAGACGACGTCACGATCTTCGGTGAGTCCGCCGGAGCGATGAGCGTGTCGCTGCTACTCACCGCCGAACGGGCCCAGGGCCTGTTCCACAAGGCGATTGCGCAATCGGGCGCCCTCATGGCCAAGCCGGCACCGACGGCCAGGGCCGACACCGCCGAGTTCATGGCTGCCGCCGGCGTCACCACGGTCGCCGAGCTGCGGGCGATGCCGGTCGAGGAGCTCCTCAAGGCGCACGCCACGATGTCCGCCGTCCGACTCGCTGATCCCGAGGCCGTCATCCGCCGGACCGGCAGCCCGATCTCGTTCCTGTCGTTCACCCCGGTCGCCGACGGCGTGGTGCTCCCGACCGATCCCGAGGCGGAGCTCGCCGCCGGATCAGCGGCCGGCGTTGCGCTCCTCACCGGCACGAACCTGGAGGAGTGGAAGCTGTTCTCCATGATGTCGCCGCCCATCGAGGACGACGACGACCTTCGCCGACGAGTCGGCCTGATGACCACCGACGTCGACGGCGCACTCAGCGCCTATGCCGCCGACGGGGGCGAGCAGAGCCCGGCCGACGTCGAGTGCGCGGTGCTGACCGACGTGGTGTTCCGCATCCCTGCGACGCGCATGGCAGACGCACAGGTCGCCCACGCCCCGGTGCACCAGTACCGCTTCGATTGGAAGAGCCCTGCGTTCGGCGGGATGATCGGCGCGGCGCACGCGGTCGAGATCCCGTTCGTGTTCCAGCTGGTCAACGACCACCGCCTGCATGTGCTGATCGGCTCCGACGCCCCCGCCGAGTTGGCCGACGCGATGCACGACGCGTGGGTCAGCTTCGCCCGCACCGGGACGCCGAGCGTGGCGGGCATCGGCACCTGGCCGAGCCTGCCGAAGAACGCCAGCACCCGTCCGGTCGTGTTGTTCGACTCGACGATCTCGCTGGCGAACGACCCGCAGGCGGACACCCGCAGGTTCTGGATCGGCTGACCCGTCTCGCCCTGACCCGTCTCGCCCTGACCCGCTTTCTGCGGAGGTCAGGCGAGATCGGTCGGGAAGTGCTCCGGCACCGTGGTCGCGTGCAGCTCCCAGGTCTGGCTCCACCGCTCGGCGCCGACTGGCGCCGTGAAGCCGAGCGCACTGCGCGCCTCGACCCCAGCGCGCACCGACCGCTTGAGGTTGCGCAGGCGCGCCAGGACGTCGTCGTGCAGGACGCCGGAGCTGAGCGCGTGGTCCTCCAGCTGCCAGCACAGCTGGCGATGCCGTGTGATCGAATCGCTGGCCGCAGTCGCGATCGGCACCACTGCGTCGTCGAGCCCGCTCAGCACCTCGATGGCGCGCATGTTGCCGTAGTCGATGTCGATGTTCATCAGCCCGATGTGGACTTCGAAGCTGCCGACGACGTCGATCGTCGGCTCGATGACGGTGTTGGTCACGCCATCGGGCAGCACGACTGCGAGGTTGTCGATCTGCGTCGACAGGTAGCCGAGCGACTCCGCAGCCCACAACGACACCGTCTTCTTGGCCGGCTTCACGGGGCAGGCGACCAGCGTGAAGATCCGCTCGGCACCCAGATCGACCGCCGCTTGCAGTGGGATGTTCTGAAGGCAACCGCCATCGACGTACAGCTCACCGCCGATCTCCCTGGGAGGGAACACCCCTGGCACGCTCGCCGACGCGATCATCCCGTCGATCACGTCGAGATGGGCGTCGGGAACGGGCGTCAGCGCGTCACTGTCGACGAGCACCCCATCCTGGGTGATGTACCGGGTCGATCGAGCCTTGAGGGCCGTGACCGCCAGACGCAGCTGCACCCCGGGCCGAGCGAGCGCGTCGAAGTCGAGCGGGGCGATCCCCACATCGGTCCCACCTCGGACCGATTCCTCGAACGGGTCCAACGTGAGCACCGACCGACCGACCCCGTGCTCACGGTCACCGCGGACCGTGCGCACCAGCTCGCCGACCTTCTCGAAGGGATGGAGGTGATCGCCGAACGATCTGCGCCCCGGACCGGTCACCGTGTCGCCGTCGTCGACGCCCCCCACCTCGAGATCGGTGACGGCGCTGGCCTCGAGCTGGTCCCAGTCGTCATCGAGGTCCGGCCGTCCGTGCTCGGTGACCAGCGCATGGATGCGACTGGCCATCGACGTGCCATCGAGGCCGGCCAACCACGGCTGCTCAGAGAACACCCTGCTGGTGTCGGTCATCGCCATGAGGTCGCCCTTGGCGACCTCGACGAGCCGGTCGCACTCCGCCAACGTCCGCCCCTGTGCGAGCACCGTGCCGAGGACCGCACCCGCGGAAGATCGG
>Ga0209023_10000481_pt1 | contig 60331 bp, 53 predicted proteins | sample LakOneMetagenome_FD_187468 | JGI IMG/M metagenome (GOLD analysis project Ga0209023, IMG submission 187468) | Freshwater and sediment microbial communities from Lake Erie, Canada (SPAdes) (version 2) | ecosystem: Environmental > Aquatic > Freshwater > Lentic | place: Lake Erie, Canada...
TACCGGCCAGCTCGAAGGCATCAACAACCGTATCAAGGTGATGAAGCGGATGGCTTACGGCTACCGGGACAGCGAGTTCTTTTTCCTGAAAATCAAAGCCGCGTTTCCCGGAAATCCGTGATGAACCTAAAAAAAGCCGCCCGGTTCGCCCCAGGCGGCTTTCGTTCAAGCTAAGCGTCGATCAGAACTTGTAGCTTGCGCTCACGCGGAAGTAACGGCCCATTGCATTGTGCAGCTGGGTGTTGAAACCTTCGGTCGGGTAACGCGGGTCATACGGCGCCGCGGTGTCGAACAGGTTCTTGATGTTGCCCGACAGGGTCCAGTTCTTGAAGCCGGTGTAGGTGTACGCGACGTTGAAGGTGGTCCATTCCGGGATCGAGCAGTCGCTCACCCAGTTGCTGAACTTCGGCAGGCCGCCCGGGGCGCCCGCGCCGTAGTGGCAGTAAGGGGTCGGATAGGTCACCCAGTTGTCGGTACGACGCAGCAGCGAGACCGGCGAGACGAAGTCGACCGAACCGGTGACCGAGTGCGGGCCCTTCGACCAGTTGGACGACAGGCTGGCGCGGTGACGCGGGATGTCGCCGACGGTGGTCGCCCAGTCCGAATAGCCGCCAGCCGAGCCGACGATGTTCGCTTCACGCTCGCCCGGACGCTCCGAACGCTTGAAGGTCAGCGCGTAGGACCAGTCCAGCTTGGTGGTCAGGCGGCCCTTGTCGCCCAGGTTCAGGCGGTGCGCCACTTCGAAGTCCAGGCCCGAGGTCTCGGTTGCGCCCTGGTTCACGTAGTAGCGGTTGACCGCGGTCAGCGGGCCGGTGCCCGGGATCGGGCGGCCAGCGGCATCAAGCAGGAAGTTGGCCGGGCTGTTGTCGCGCACGGCCAGGTTCGGGTACAGCTCCGGATGGTCGACCACGTAGCCGGCCGGCAGCAGCGCGGTTTCATCTTCCTTGCGGATGCGGTAGTAGTCGATCAGGATGTCGACGGTCTTGGTCGGAGCGATGATCGCGCCGAACGAGAAGCTCTTCGAGGTTTCCGGCTTCAGGTCCGGGTTGGCCTTCGACATCGACGAAATGCGGCGCGAGCAGTCGGCCGAGGTGGCGCCCGGCGCCGGGTTCTGGCCGTCAGGGCAGCGCAGGGTGTCGGTCACGGTCGAGAACGACTGCACGCCGCCCTGGGCGATCTGCGACAGGGCCGGTGCGCGGAAGCCTTCGGCGTACGACGAGCGGAAGGTCAGCTTGTCGTTGACGATGTACTTGGCGCCGACTTTCGGCACGAAGCTGGATTCCGTCGGGTACTTGTCGTAGCGGCCGGCGAAGTCCATCTCGAAGTTCCTGGTGAACGGGGTGCGTAGTTCGACGAAGGCCGATTTCACCACGCGGCTGCCGTCGACCAGCGAGTTGGCCAGGCCGATGATGTTGCCGACTTGCGTCTCGTAATCCGGGGTCAGCGACAGCTTTTCCTGGCGGATTTCGCCGCCGAAGGCCAGGCCGATGTCGCCGCCGGCCAGGGTGCCGAGGGTGGTCGAGGCCTTGGCGTCGAACTGGGCGACCTGGGCGTAACCCGTGTTGACGACGTCGCGCGCGACGCTCGGGTCGGCGGCGGTCTGGGCCAGGGTGCGGTTCTCGCTGACGATACGGTCGATGGTCGGGCGGTACAGCATGCCCTTCATGGTCTCGGTACGCTCGCTGCGGTTCAGCAGCAGGGCGGTTTCCCAGTCAAACTTGCCGCTGGTGCCCTTCAGGCCGGCCAGCAGGCGGCCCGACTGGTTGATGTTCTTCGAGCCGCCGTCGATGTCGCTGAAGCGGTAGGCCAGCGCCGCGCGCGAGTTCGACCATGGGTTGTCCGGGTGGCCGGCCGGCAGGATCAGCTGGTAGTCGCTGGCGGTGCCGTTGGCGCGGAACACGGTGGTCGGCGAGGTGGTGCTCAGGGTCGACGAGTTGCCGGTGTATTCGCGTTCGGTGCGGGTGTAGCCGGCTTCGACGAAGGCGGTGATGTCCGGGGTAACCTGGAAGGTCAGCTTGCCCAGCAGGTTGGCGTCGTTGCCCTTCGACTGCGCTTCCTGGTTGCTCCAGGTATCGTAGTTGCAGAATTTACGGCCGTTCAGCAGCGAGGTCGCGGTCAGGTTGTGCTTGACGCGGTCACCGGTGATCTGCTGCGACGGGTCGCAACCGAGGCGGTTGACGATGTCGGCGCCGTTGGCCAGGGTGGTGGCGAAGTTGCGCTGGCCGGCGGTGCGCTCGCGGAAGAAGAACGGCTGGTTCGAGACATAGCTGCCGTATTCGTTCAGGCGCGCGTTGATGTCCGCGTACATGTGCTGCTTGACGTCGCGGGCAGCGCCGATGCTGGTACGGTCGCGCGAAGCCAGGTCGAAGGTGAAGAAGGCGTTGTAGCGGTCTTCCGCCAGGTCGCCGAAGCCGAACACGCCCGAGACGTTGCGGCGCGCGAACTCGAGGTTGTCGTTGGCGCTGGTCGAGGCGGTGATTTCCTTGCCCTGGTAATTGGCCTTGGTGATGAAGTTGATCACGCCGGCGATCGCGTCCGAGCCGTACACGCTTGATGCGCCATCCTTGAAGATCTCGACGCGCTCGATGGCCGAAACCGGGATGGTGTTCAGGTCGTACACGGCCGACTTGCCCTGGTTCGGGTCGGCATAGGCCGAGGCGGTGATGCGGCGGCCGTTCAGCAGGATCAGGGTCGAGGACGAGCCGAGGCCGCGCAGCGACGCGGTGGAGGCGCCTTTCGAGAAGCTGCCGTCGGTGATGTCGTTCGAGGTGCCCGAGCCGAAGGCCGGGATCGAGTGAAGCAGTTCCGACACGGTGTTGGCGCCGGTGGCGGCGATCTGCTTGGCATTGATGGTGGCGACCGGCGAGGAACCTTCCTTGTCGGCGCGCTTGATGTTCGAACCGGTCACGAACACTTTCTGGACCGGTGCTTCAGCTGCTTGCTGGGCGAATGCGGCGCCGGACGAAGCCAGGGCCAGGGCGACAGCGACGACGCTGCGCTTTACTACGAGTTGCTGCTGCTTAGACAAAATATCTCCGAAACTTCTGAAACACAACCGCTTCCGCGGGCGGGGCGGCGTCTTACCTTTGTTGATCAATTTCTTGGCGAAGTGTGAATATTCACCAAGAAATAGCATCAAAGCATTTCGGACAGACAAAAGTCAAATCTGTTTGGTATTTTGTTTGTTAATTGCGACACACATAAGGAGTGTTCATGGCTGTGCTCGCAAAGTGTTATGGCGTGTCCGGTGAATGAATTAGTAAAACTTATTCAATGGCCAAGAAAAAGGGCTGGCAGCGCCAGCCCTCGTTGTGACGACGTGTGAATATTCACACTATCGGGATCAGCCTTGGCCGCGTTCGGCCACGTAGATCTCGACGCGGCGATTGCGCGCGCGGCTGGCCGCATCGTTGTTCGAGGCGATCGGCTCGCGCTCGCCGCGGCCTTCGATCGTGATGCGGGACGGGTTCACGCCGCGGGCGGCCAGGTAGTCGCGGGTGCGCGCGGCGCGGTCGACCGACAGTGGCTGGTTGATTTCCGGGGTGCCGGTGCTGTCGGTGTGGCCGATGATGGTGACCGTGGTCGCCGGGTTTTCCTGCAGGGTGGTGGCGAAGCGGTCGAGCACCGGCTGGAAGTTCGACTTGATGTCCGAGCGGCCGGTGTCGAACGAGACGTCGCTCGGGATCTCGAGCTTGAGGCGGTTGTCCGAGGTCTGGCTGACCTGGACGCCGGTGCCGCGGGTGGCCTGTTCCATGGCCTGCTTCTGTGCTTCCATGCGCTTGGACCAGATGTTGCCGGCAACTGCGCCGAGGGCGCCGCCGATCACCGCGCCGCGGGTGGCGCGTCCGCCGCCGCCGCCGCTGGTGGTGGCGCCGATGATGGCGCCCAGGCCGGCGCCGATGCCGGCGCCCTGCGCGGTGCCGCGCTGGGTCGGGCTCATGTCGGCGCAACCGGTCGCGGTCAGGGCCACCAGGGTGGCGGCAACGGCGGATTTGGTGAGTTTGGTATGCATGGTCGGTCTCCTTGAATAAAAAAATCCGCTTGGCGGTCATGCCCGCGTGGGGCACGACTGCGAAGCGGATCGGGTGCTGCCGGGTGTCTTGCGGTATTGCAGATTCAACGCTATATGCCTCGTCCGCTGATCAGGCGCACCAGGATCATGATCACGGCGACCACCAGCAGGATGTGGATGAAGCCGCCGATGGTGTATGAAGTCACCAGGCCGAGCAGCCATAAGACGATGAGGATAACGGCGATTGTGTATAGCATGATAATGCTCCTTTCCTGGAATGACGCGTTGGCGTCGTGAATCCAGTATCGCGCTATCTCCCTGCTGACTTCTGTACGATAACGTACTTATCAAAAAAGAATCACGCCTGGCGCTTGTCATGGCGCAAACCTGGGATCCAGCCCATGAAGCCGAGCAGGCCGGTCACGCCGATCAGGCAGGTGACGAGACCGCCGGTGACGAGGAACAGGACATCCTGCGGCTGCAGCCCGCCGCTCGCGGTATCGCCGGGCGGATGGGCCGACAGCAGGCCGAAGGCGGCCACGATTACACCCCAGACGATGATGCCGATCCATGCCATGCTGTTCATGATGCGTTCTCCCTTTAAATGGTTTTATTTGCACCGCACGCAGTGGTAGCGCGAGTTCATTGTCGGGTTAGCTCATCCGTTGGTCCGTGCGCCACCGCACATTGCAATCTAGAAAATTATTCAAGCGAAATAAAAGCCGGGATGCTTGCGCTATCCCGGCTTTCTTCAAGGGTTTCAAGCAGTAAGCCGGAAACTTAACTAATCCTGCACGGTCTCATGCTTCATGAGCGAACTTGTCGAATCCGGACCGCTAGGGCTGCTTTGGGTGTCGCGATCAGCACATTGGACCGCTGGGAAGCGCGATAGGTTGCGGCGGAAGATGAGGGATGCGTCATGCTCGTAGCGCATCGCATCCGCCTCGACCCGAACGACGTGCAGGCGACGTACTTTGCGCGCGCGGCCGGCACAGCCCGCTTTGCCTACAACTGGGCGTTAGAAAGCTGGCAAAAGCAATACGAAGCCTGCAAAAACGATCCTAGGCTGCCAAAGCCGAACGAGGCGGCGCTGCGGCGCCAGCTCAACGCCGTCAAGGGTGAGCAATTCCCTTGGATGCTGGAGGTGACGAAGAACGCGCCGCAGATGGCGATCATGCAGCTGGGCTGCGCGTTCAAAAACTTCTTTGCCAAGCGCGCCGGGTTTCCCACTTTTCGCAAGAAAGGACGTCACGACCGTTTTACTTTATCGAACGACCAGTTTCGCATTCAGGACAAGCAGATCCGCATACCGAAGCTGGGATGGGTACGGATGCGCGAAACATTGCGCTTTGCAGGCCATATCGTATCTGCAACGATTTCGCGCGTTGCCAATCACTGGTACGCCAGCATTACCGTGGATTGCCCAGAGCATGCCGGACCGCCAGCCGAAAACCAAGGCGCGGTGACCAGGCTGCACGAGCGGATCGCGAACATCCGCCGTGACAGCCTGCACCAACTCAGTACCAGCATCACGCGCCGCTTTCACACGATCGCGATCGAAGGTCTCAACGTGAAGGGTATGATGGCCAATGCTCGTCTGGCCAGATCGATTGCCGACATGGGCTGGTCTGAACTGCGTCGCCAGCTCGAATACAAGTCGGCCTGGCGAGGCGGACACGTTGGTCGTCGTCGATCGGTGGTTCCCAAGCGGTAAGTTATGCTCCTGCTGCGGCTACAAGCATGAAGCGCTCGACTTGGGAACACGGCAATGGAATTGTCCTGACTGCCATACGCAACATGAGCGCGACGTCAACGCGGCGATCAACTTGAGGAATATGGCGGTGAGTTCCACCGTCGCTGCCTGTGGAGGAGCGGGCACTGGTCACGTGCGCGAGCACGAGACGAAACCAGCTCCGGTGAAGCAGGAATCCAACGGCAGAGCTGGCTCCGCATAACTTTGCGTAAGTTTGGAAGAACGGTAAGTCGGCGTGCTCAGGCAACCGAACGCAGGCGGCCCTTGACGATGCGCACGCGGTCGCCGCTGCGCCAGGCCGGCGGGTTGTTCTGGCGGAAGGTACGCAGGGTGCCGTCGTCGAGGCGCACGCGGATCTCGTAGCTGGTAGTGGCCTTCATGTTGCCTTCGACCTGGTTGCCGACCACGGCGCCGCCGATCGCGCCGGCCGCGGTGGCGATGGTGCGGCCGGTGCCGCCCCCGATCTGGTTGCCCAGCAGGCCGCCGAGGACGGCGCCGCCGGCTGCGCCCAGGCCGCTGCCCTGGGCGCGATGCTTGATGGCGCGGACCGATTCCACGTTGCCGCAGTTCGAGCACCAGTTGCGGCCGTTGTCGGCGGCCGCCACCTGCACGCTCTTCTTGGCCGGCTTGCTGACCGGCTCCTCATACACGGGGGCGGGAGCCGGAGCCGGCGCCGCCGGGGCATAGGCGGCGGCAGGAGCATAAGCCTGGGCCGGCACGCCCTGCGGGACCGGGTAGGCGGTGGCCGGGGCGGCCACGCTCGGTGGCTGGACATAGCCCGGCGCCAGTTGTTGGGCCGGCGCTGCGGCCACCAGGCCGGGTGCCGGCTGCGGCAGGGACGACGCCAGCGTCAGGCGTTCGGAATCGCTCAGCTGGCGTTCGCCGGTGCCGCCGACGGACGAAGGAATCCATCCAAGGATGGCGGCGGTACCGATCAGGCTGAACAGCAGGACCGCGACCGCGGCCAGGATCATCAACGGATGCAGGCGTCCGCGCGGGGCGGGGTGGGGCGAGGTGTTCATGGTGGGTCCTTTCTTGTCTTGTCGAGCCCGTAAGTACGTCCTCACGGGCGGCCTGTTCATTGGCAGATTGTCCTCAGGAACAACAAGCGGTTCCGTGCGTCACCGTACATACCCGCGCGGAGGGGAGCGGTTACGCTGACCTAAATTGTTTGCAAATGTATCCGACAGACGGTTTGCGCCATGCAGTCCCCACGCGAGAATTCGATGAACTTTGCCGCACCGCCGCCGATTGCCGAACACAACAGCAACCTCTTGCTGGCCGCGCTGCCGCCGCAGGAATTGGCGCAGGTCCTGCCGCTGCTCGACCCGGTAACGGTCGAGGTCGGGGAGGTGCTGTGCGAAGCCGGCGACCCGCTGCGCCATATCTATTTTCCGCACGACTGCCTGATCTCGCTGATGGGCGTGGCCGAGGGCCGCATGACGCTCGAGGTCGGGCTGGTCGGACGCGAAGGCATGGTCGGCGCCACGGTGGCGCTGGGCCACGACACCACGCAGGTGCGCGCCATCGTCCAGCGCGCCGGCAGCGCCAGCCGCATGGACAGCAGCCGCTTCCGCAGCGAGGTCGCGCGCAATCCTTCGCTGCAGCGGGTGCTGTACCGCTATACGGACACCCAGCTGGCGCAGGCGATCCAGATCGCCGTGTGCAGCCGCTTCCATGTGCTGGAGGCGCGCCTGGCGCGCTCGCTCCTGATCACGCGCGACCGCCTGCGGTCGGACAAATTCCACCTCACCCACGAGTTCCTGGCCCATGCCCTGGGCGTGCGCCGCGTCGGCGTCACCAAGGCGGCCAGCGCGTTGCAGCAGCAGGGGCTGATCATCTATAGCCGCGGCAATATCGAGATCCTCGATCCGGAAGGGCTGGCGGCGGCCTCGTGTACCTGCTACGAACTCGTCAGGGAAGCGGGCATCCAGCCGATCCACGAGGTGATGTAGGGTGTTCGGCTTCGCCGAACACGCGTCCAGCTCGAGCTTGCGTTGTGGCGGCTCACCCGAGGGTCGAACGCGCGGTCGGCAGAGCCTGAGCGCTTCACACAAACAAAAGGGCGCTGTCATCATTCGATATGGATGAGGGCGGAACTGCCGAGCTGCCCCATGGTCCAAACGGTGTCTCCACTCCCGGGTATCGACCGTGCGCGCTCCGCAATTCAAGCAATGGTTTGCCAAACTTCCGGCACTGAACGTCCCCCAGCGCATCCAGACGCTGGCCGCGCTCCATCCCGCAGCCGGGCTGGACCGGGTGATCAGCCTCATCGGCGAGGTCGGCACTTTGGCGCGACGCTGTCCCCGTTGCGCTTGCGACCGGTACCACCGTCACGGCCAGGCCAATGGCCTGCAGCGCTACCGTTGTCGCGCCTGCGGCCGCACCTATAACGACCTGAGCAGCTCGCCCTTGGCACGGCTGCGCTTGCGCGAAAAATGGCTGGATTACCTGGGCGCCGTACTGGATTCGACGTCCGTGCGCGCGGCGGCCAGCCGGGTCGGCGTGCACCGCAATACGGCCTTTCGCTGGCGCCACCGCTTCCTGCAAGGTCCGCAACAGGACCGTCCCGAGCGCCTGGACGGCATCGTCGAAGCCGACGAAATGTTCATGCTGGAATCGCAAAAGGGCGCGCGCAAGCTCGAGCGGCCGGCACGCAAGCGTGGGGGGCGGGCCAGCAGGCGCGGTATTTCACGCGAGCTCGACTGCATCCTGGTAGCGCGCGACCGCAGTGGTAAAACCATCGATGCCGTTGTCGGCCGCGGCGCGCTGACGGTGGCGCAGCTCGATCGCCACCTGCTGCCCAAGCTCAACCGGCAAGTGCTGCTGGTCAGCGATTCGCACGCCGCGTATCGCAGCTTCGCGCGCAAACATGGCATTGCCCACGAGGCCGTGAACCTGCGCGCCGGCATCCGGGTGCGTCGTGCCAGCGCCAGCGCCATCCACGTCCAGAACGTGAACGCCTATCACCAGCGCTTCCGCCAGTGGTTGCGCCGCTTTCACGGCGTGGCCTCGCGCTACCTGCCGAATTACCTGGGGTGGCGCCGGGCGCTCGAAGGCGGGCGCGTCACTTCTGCAGAGCAATTGCTGCGCATCGCGATCAGGGTCATCCATAGCGAGCGATGACAGCGCCTTGTTTCTTGGGTGGGTCAGCTGATCGCCTCAATCCGGTCCGTCAGTCCGCGGCCCTGGCACGTCATTCCGGCGTAGGCCGGATCCAATTTTCCAGAGCCGCCAGGAACGCACGCGTTCACACTGATCGACGAAATTGGATCCCGGCCTGCGCCGGGGTGACGGTTCACCTGCTGGTGGGAAGGGAAAGGCGCAGGTCTTCAAGCAGCGTGGAGACGCCGCGCAGCGGCCACGAAATCGCCCTCGCCGATATCGCCCAGCTCCAGCACCTCCGCCTTCGGAAACTGCACGAAATTCCGATCGATCGACCGCAGGTACGCCGGATCGTAGTGCTCCACCAGCAGCTGGTCGACCAGTTCCGGCAGCCGCCCGCCATGCGCCATCTCCGTCCACGCATCGATCTTCTCGCGCCCGTGCAGCTGCACCAGGTGCGCCAGTTGCGCCACGAGCGCATCCGGGTTCTTGCAGAAATGCTCGTAGTCTTCCATCAGGAGCCGCACCCGGTTCGGGCGCGAGAGCGACAGCGAGATGCAGGGCGCCGCACGCATGCGGGCCATGACGGCGTCGGGCACGCGCAGGTTGCCGACCTTCTTGCTCTCGGACTCGACGAACACCGGCCTGGCCGGATCGTAGTTGCGTAGCCGGTGCCAGATCTGGCTTTCGAACATCTTCTGCGACGGCTGCGGTTCGTCCGGCAGGTGGCCCAGCACCGAGCCGCGGTGGGCGGCGAGCTGTTCCAGGTCGAGCACCTGGGCGCCGAGGCGGTCCAGGGTTTCGAGCAAACGGCTCTTGCCGCTGCCGGTGGTGCCGCACACGACCCGGAAATCCAGTTCCGGCGGGTTTTCCAGCGCGCTGGCCACGTGCGCGCGGTAAGCCTTGTAGCCGCCGTCGAGCTGCACCACGGGCCAGCCGATCTTGGCCAGGATGTGGGCCATCGAGCCGCTGCGGTTGCCGCCGCGCCAGCAGTAGACCAGGGGCTTCCAGTCGCGCGGCTTGTCCGCCCACAGCGTCTCGATGTGGCGCGCGATGTTGGTGGCCACCAGCGGCGCGCCCACCTTCTTCGCTTCGAACGCGCCGACCTGCTTGTACAGGGTGCCGACGCGCACGCGCTGCGCGTCGTCCAGCACCGGGGCGTTGATCGCGCCCGGGATGCGGTCGAGCGCGAATTCCGATTCGCTGCGCGCGTCGATGATGGTGTCGAAGGAATCGAGGTCGGGCAGGATCTCGGCGAAGCTCAGGACGGCGGGGTATTTCATTGTTTTTTCATGAGGGCCGCCAGGTGCGGCCAGATGTTGTTCAGGATGATGGGCTGGGCCGGCGAGGTCGGGTGCAGGCGGTCGGCCTGGAACAGCGCCGGCTTGTCGGCCACGCCTTCCAGCATGAAGGGCACCAGTGGCGACCTGGTTTCCTGCGAGATTTTCTTGAACATGTTGAAGAAGCTCTCGGTGTAGGCGCGGCCATAGTTCGGCGGCATGCGCATGCCCACCAGCAGGACGCGCGCCTTCTTCTGCTGCGCCATGTTCACCATCGCGCGCAGGTTGCCTTCGGCCGAGGCCACCGGCAGGCCACGCAGGCCGTCGTTGGCGCCGAGCTCGAGCACGACGATGTCCGGCTTGTGCTGGTCGAGCAGGGCGGGCAGGCGGGTGCGTCCGCCGATGGTGGTCTCGCCGCTGATGCTGGCGTTGACCACCGTGGCAGGAATTTTCTCGGTCTTGAGCTTCTGTTCGAGCAATGGCACCCAGCCCGTACCGCGCGTGATGCCGTATTCGGCGGACAGGCTGTCGCCCACCACGAGTACGGTTTTTGGTGCAGAATAGGCGCTCGCCGAAGCGGCCAAACCCAGGCAGGCGACGACCAACAACTTTTTCAGAAAAGCGAGCATGCGTGATTACCCCGAGGCGGACAAGATTGGTGCGACGATCGACAGCGCGCCTGCCCAACTGAGACCAGCGGCGATCGCCGTCAGCGGGCTGTCGAAGCGGGTGGCGGACGCCAGCGGCGAACTCACCATCCTGCAAAACATCGATTTTACCGTGCAACCGGCCGAGACGCTCGCGCTCGTCGGGGCATCCGGCTCCGGCAAGTCGACCCTGCTCGGCCTGCTGGCCGGCCTGGATACGCCCAGCGAAGGCAAAGTGCTGCTCGACGGCACCGACATCTTCGCGCTCGACGAGGACGGCCGTGCGGCTTTTCGCAAAGCCAAGCTGGGGTTCGTGTTCCAGTCTTTCCAGTTGCTGGCGCACCTGAATGCGCTCGAGAACGTGATGCTGCCGCTGGAACTGCGCGGCGACGATGGCGCCCGCGCCAAGGCCGAGGCGATGCTGGGCCGCGTCGGCCTGTCGAGCCGGCTGCGCCACTATCCGAAGTATCTGTCGGGCGGCGAGCAGCAGCGCGTGGCGCTGGCGCGTGCCTTCGTGACCGAACCGCCGCTGTTGTTTGCGGATGAGCCGACCGGGAGCCTGGATGCCGCGACCGGGGAATCGGTCATTCAGCTGATGTTCGAGCTCAATCGCGAGCGTGGGTCGACCCTGGTCTTGGTGACGCACGATCCGGCGATGGCGGCGCGTTGTGGTAGGACGTTAACCATCGCTGCTGGCCGTATTGCGTAGGGTGGTCGGCTCCGCCGACCGCGCGTTCAACACGCGTCCGAAATACCGCGCAGGCTGCAGCACCGTGGCCTGAACGCGCGCACGGCAGAGCCGTGCACCCTACGAACGGCGATTTGCAGCCGCTTCGATCACCAAGAGATTCAGCACCGCCCGCGCCGCCGCGGGCAACTCCCCCGCCGTCAACCCAATCGGCCCGACGCCATGCGCCACCAGCAGGTCCGCCGCCGCCCCATGGATCCAGGCAGCGCCCGCCGCCGCCTCCCACGCCGGCCAGCCCTGCGCCAGCAGCGCGCCGCAGATCCCGGCCAGCACGTCGCCGCTGCCGGCCGTGGCCAGCCCCGCATTGCCGCTCGTGTTGACGAGCAGCGCGCCGTCGGGCCGCGCGATCACCGAGCCCGACCCCTTCAGGATGACCGTCGCCTTGCTGCGCAAGGCCATCTCGCGCGCTGCTTCCAGGCGGTCGGCCTGGATCACCGCGGCCGTCATGCCGAGCACGCGGGCCGCTTCCAGCGGGTGCGGCGTCAGCACCGCCGGCGCGTTGCGCCCGGCCAGGCGTCCCAGCAGGTCGGGGCTGGCGCCGATCAGGTTGATGGCGTCGGCATCGATGACCAAGGGGCTGTCGCTGTCGAGCGCCTCCGCCAGCAGGCGCATGGCATTGGCGGAGCCGCCCATGCCTGGCCCGATCACCAGGGTACGGCCGCTGAAGTCAAAGTCGTCGGCGAGGCGGAACATGATCTCGGGCTGCACGCTGTCGTAGCCGGGCCCGGGATCGAGCATGGCAACAAAAGTGCGGCCGGCGCCGGCGAACAGCGCGCCGCGCGCGGCCAGCACCGGCGCGCCGGCCATGCCGTAGGCGCCGCCCAGCACCGCGACGTCGCCGAAGCTGCCCTTGTGGGTGTTCTGGCGGCGCGGGTGCAGGTGCGTTGCGAACACCTCGGTCGAGGCCAGGCGCGCATCAGGCGGCGGCAGCGCGCCGGGCTCGATGCCGAGAAAATCGACCCGTACCTGGCCCGCATGATCGCGCCCGTCGGCCGTGTGCAGTCCCGGCTTGTTGCCGAGGAAGGTGATGGTGTGGGTGGCGCGCACGGCGATGCCGCCTGGTCCGATCACCGCGCCGGTGTCGGCGTCCAGGCCGCTGGGCACGTCGAGTGCCAGGATCGGGCAGCGGATGGTGTCGAGCGCAGCCACCAGCTCGCGGTAGTCGCCTTCGAGCGGGCGCGCCAGGCCGATGCCGAACAGGCCGTCGACCACCAGGCCCCATTCGGCATCAGGTGGCAGCATGTCGATGAAGCCGACCGTGCCGGCGCGTGCCCGCTCGTGCGCGCTTTGCGCTTCGTCGGAGGTTTCGCGCTGGCCGGGCAGATGCAGCACGGTGGCGTCGACGCCGGCGTCGGCCAGGACGGCCGCCATCTCCAGCGCGTCGCCGCCATTGTTGCCGGGACCGGCGAGCAGCAGCACCGGCAGGTCGCGCCGTTCGCCCAGCAGTTCAAGGGCGAAGGCGGCGGCCGCTTCGCCGGCGCGGCGCATCAGGGTGCCGGGTGGCAGCGTGGCATAGGCAGCCTGCTCGATGGCGCGCACCTGGGCCACCGAGTACAAGCCGAGTTCAAGGTCGGGTTCACGATTGTCCATGATCGTATTGTCATGCATTTTCCCCAAAACGGTCGCGCGGCCGGTCTACAATAGGCGTTTTGGCGGCGAACGCAGGAGGAAGGGATGGACTGGCAGTTCTGGATCGATCGCGGCGGCACCTTCACCGACATCGTGGCGCGCAGGCCGGACGGGCAGCTGGTGACGCACAAGCTGCTGTCCGAGAACCCGGAGCAGTACCGCGACGCCGCGGTCGCCGGCATCCGCCACCTGCTCGGCGTGGCGGCCGGCGCGCCGGTGCCGGGCGGCCAGGTCGAGGCGGTCAAGATGGGCACCACGGTGGCCACCAACGCGCTGCTCGAGCGCAAGGGCGAGCCGACCGTGCTGGCCATCACCCGGGGTTTTCGCGACGCGCTGCGCATCGCCTACCAGAACCGGCCGCGCCTGTTCGACCGCCACATCGTGCTGCCCGAGCTGCTGTATGCGGACGTCGTCGAGATCGATGAGCGCATGGGTGCGCACGGCGACGTGGTGCTGCCGCTGGATGAGGCGGCGACGCGCGCGGGCTTGCGGCGCGCCTACGAACGCGGCCTGCGCTCGCTCGCCATCGTCTTCATGCACGGCTACCGCTACACCGCGCACGAGGCCGCGACCGCCCGCATCGCGCGCGAAATCGGCTACACCCAGGTGTCGGTGTCGCACGAAGTCAGTCCCCTCATGAAACTGGTGGCGCGCGGCGACACCACCGTGGTCGACGCTTATTTGTCGCCGATCCTGCGCCGCTACGTCGACCAGGTGGCAAGCGAACTGCCCGACGTCAACCTGCAGTTCATGCAGTCGAGCGGCGGCCTCACCGATGCGCGCGCCTTCCAGGGCAAGGACAGCATCCTGTCCGGCCCGGCCGGCGGCATCGTCGGCATGGTGCGCGCCAGCCAACTGGCCGGCTTCGAGCGCGTGATCGGTTTCGACATGGGCGGCACCTCGACCGACGTCTCGCACTTCTCGGGCGAGTTCGAGCGCGTGTTCGAGACCCAGGTCGCCGGCGTGCGCATGCGCGCGCCGATGATGAGCATCCACACGGTGGCCGCGGGCGGCGGCTCGATCCTGCACTTCGACGGCACCCGCTACCGTGTGGGACCGGACAGCGCCGGCGCCAACCCTGGTCCTGCCAGCTACCGCCGCGGCGGCCCGCTGGCGGTCACCGACTGCAACGTCATGCTCGGCAAAATCCAGCCGCGGCACTTCCCGCGCCTGTTCGGCAGGAGCGGCGACCAGCCGCTCGACCTCGATGCCGTGCGCGCCGGGTTCGGCGCGATGGCCGCGCGGATCGGCCAGGCGACCGGCGCCACCCCGGCGCCGGAGGAAGTGGCGGAGGGCTTCATCCAGATTGCGGTGGGCAACATGGCCAACGCCGTCAAGCAGATCTCGGTGCAGCGCGGGCATGACGTGACCGAGTACGCCCTGACCAGCTTCGGCGGCGCCGGCGGCCAGCATGCCTGCCTGGTGGCCGACGCGCTGGGCATGAAGACGGTATTCATCCATTCGCTGGCCGGCGTGCTGTCGGCCTACGGCATGGGCCTGGCCGACCAGACCGCGATGCGCGAGCAGGCGGTCGAGCAAGGCCTGAAGGATGTCGGCGCCGACGCGCTGGCCGCGCGCCTGGAAGCGCTGGCGGATACCGCGCGCGCGCAGTTGCTGGCTCAAGGCGTCGCGCCGGAGCGCATCGAACTGGTGCGGCGGGTGCACCTGCGCTACGAGGGCACCGATTCGGCCATCGTGGTGCCCTTCGGCGACGTCGAGGCGATGCAGGCCGCGTTCGAGCAGGCTTACAAGCGCCGCTACTCCTTCCTGATGCCTTCGCGCGGCCTGGTGGCCGAGGCGGTGTCGGTGGAAGCGATCGGGCGCTCGGATGCGCCGGTTGAAACGGCCGCGCAGGCGGGCAGCGGCGGCGGGCGGCCCTTGCCCGGCGAGACGGTGCGCATGTTCAGTGGCGGAGAATGGGTCGATACCGGCGTGTTCCTGCGCGATGCCATCCAGCCCGGTGACCTGCTGCGCGGTCCCGCGATCATCGCGGAGGCGAACGCAACCACCGTGGTGGAACCTGGCTGGCAGGCCGAGGTCACGCCGCACAACCACCTGGTGCTGCGCCGGGTCGCAGCGCTGCCCGAGCGGCGCGCCATCGGCACCACGGCCGATCCGGTGATGTTAGAAATCTTCAACAACCTGTTCATGTCGATCGCCGAGCAGATGGGGCTGCGCCTGCAGAATACGGCGTATTCGGTCAACATCAAGGAGCGCCTCGACTTCAGCTGCGCCATTTTCGATGCCGAGGGCAACCTGGTCGCCAACGCGCCGCACATGCCGGTACACCTCGGGTCCATGGGCGAAAGCATCAAGACGGTCATGCGCAAGAACGCCGGCCAGATGAGGGCGGGCGACGTCTATGTGCTGAACGACCCGTACAACGGCGGCACCCACTTGCCGGACGTGACCGTGATCTCGCCGGTGTTCGACGAGGCCGGCAACGAGATCCTGTTTTATGTCGGCTCGCGCGGCCACCACGCCGACATTGGCGGCACCACGCCCGGTTCGATGCCGCCGGACTCGACCCATATCGAGCAGGAGGGCGTCCTGATCGATAACTTCAAGCTGGTCGACGGTGCGGACGGCGTGCTGCGCGAGGCGGACGCGCGGGCCTTGCTCCTTGGTGCACGCTACCCGGCGCGCAATCCGGACCAGAACATGGCCGACCTGCGCGCCCAGGTCGCTGCCAACCAGAAGGGCGTCGAGGAGCTGCACAAGATGGTCGCGCATTTTGGCCTGGATGTGGTGCGCGCCTACATGGGCCACGTACAGGACAACGCCGAGGAAGCGGTGCGGCGCGTGATTTCGGCGCTGAAGGATGGGCAGTACAGCTACGACCTCGACAACGGTGCGCGCATCGAGGTGGCCATCAAAGTGAACCGCGAGGAGCGCAGCGCGCAAATCGATTTCACCGGCACTTCAAACCAGCTGCCCAACAACTTCAACGCCCCCTCGGCGGTGTGCATGGCTGCGGTGCTGTACGTGTTCCGCACCCTCGTCGACGACGAAATCCCGCTCAATGCCGGGTGCCTCAAGCCTCTAGAGGTCGTCATCCCGCCCGGCTCGATGCTTAATCCGCATTATCCGGCCTCGGTGGTGTCGGGCAACGTCGAGACCTCGACCTGCATCACGAACGCCTTGTACGGCGCGCTCGGGGTCATGGCGGCCGCCCAGGGCACGATGAACAACTTCACCTTCGGGAATGCGCGCTACCAGTACTACGAGACCATTTCGGGCGGCTCGGGCGCGGGCGAAGGCTTCGACGGCACCGACGTGGTCCAGACCAACATGACCAACTCGCGCCTGACCGATCCGGAAATCCTGGAATTCCGCTTCCCGGTGCGGCTGGAGAGCTACGAAATCCGCCACGGTTCGGGCGGGGCGGGGCGCTGGCATGGCGGCAACGGCGGCGTACGCAAGCTGCGCTTCCTGGAGCCAATGACGGCGGCGATCCTGTCGAACAACCGGGTTCACGCACCGTTCGGGATGGCGGGCGGCGAGCCGGGCGAACGCGGACGCAACACGGTGCTGCGCGCCGATGGGACGCTGGAAACCCTGGGGCACATCGGCAAGGTCGGCATGGAGCCGGGGGATCTGTTCGTGATCGAGACGCCGGGTGGTGGGGGATACGGCCCACCACCAGCAGGATAAGCTGGCTTTTTCAGCGCGCGGGCTGTGCCTGCAGCGGATTCGGCGCCAGCGGCTTGAAGGTGTAGTGCGCGCTGTCGAACACCGCCGTCAGCTGCAAGGGCGAGCTGCCGGCGTTGATGAAGGTATGCGGGGTGTTGGCCGGCACGCGCACGATGTACGGCGCCGACGCGACGAAGCGTTTGTCGCCGACTACGTAGGACATCGTGCCCGAGGTCAGCACATGCGCCTCTTCGCTTTCATGCGTATGCAGTGGCGGGCCGCCTCCTGGGGGCTGCGGAAACGTGCGATTCGCCGTTGAGCAGGTAGATGGTTTCTCCGACGCCCGCGTCGAGCTTCTTCATCTGCTCGAGCTTGACGACGTAATCGCTGGAGGGCGCCCTGGCGGGAGGTTTCGGCTTGGGATCGTGTGCGTGGGCCAGCAGGAGCAGTGCGAGCAGTACCGGAATCAGCGTCTTCATGTGCGCCTCCTGTTCTCGAAGCTTCTCGTTGCAGAGATTCCAATGTGGCATGGCTTTCCGGTCTGCGGTTCAGTCTGTTGCTCGCTCTGCCCGCGGCCGATACATCCACCGACATTGCATGCAGACCTATCCAGCCAAACCCACTGCCTCCCCAGACCGCACCCGCTTCCTGCTGGTCGCCATCGTGCTGCGCGCATTCCCGCGACCGGGACAGCGCTGGGTGTTCATCCTTGTCTCTGCGGCGCTGTACGTCCTGAACCACATCTATCGCCTGCACAAGGGGCCGGTCGAATGGGGCATGCTGTTCTGTTTCGGCCTGGCCTATGGAAGCGTCTTGTGGCGCACGCGGACGCTGTGGGCGGCCGTGGGACTGCACTGGGCCGGCACTGGCGCCGCTGTATTCCAGCGCCGCTCACCTCGCGATGCTCGTATCCGTGTTCGTCCTGATGCGGCCCGCCTGCTAAGACTGCCAGCCTTTAGCGGCTGGGGACGAAGCGCACGCTGGTGCGCAGCGCCCAGGCCCCGTCGCCACTCAGCCACAGGGCGATCGAGGCCACCACGAGGAATACCGGGTATTCCCAGCCGCCGCCCGCACTGGTGTGCACCCAGCCGTTCGGCAGGTGCACCCAAGCCGCCGCCGCCATCACCGGCACCAGCAGCAGTGCCGCCTGGCGCGCGTACACGCCGAGCAGCAGCGCGACGCCGCCCGCCAGTTCGAGCGCGAACACCGGGTAGGCCATCCAGCCGGGAAAGCCGACGCTGGCGAAGAACTGCGCGGTGCCGGGCAAGGTGAACACCAGCAGCTTGAGCATGGCGTGGGCGATCCACATGATGCCGAGCGCGGCGCGCAGCAGGGTAAGGCCGGCGTCGGATGCGGCGGGTGCGGCCGAAACCTTGGAAGCGTGAAGGGCGGTGGTGTTCATGGCAATCTCCTGGTTGTGGAGACCGCAGTTTACGTTTGCGTGAATGCAATGGGAATGCGCGCCAACGCAAGTCTGGATTGCAGCGCTGCAATCGTGTTCAGGTCGCGGCGCGGACGTCCTTTCTGTCGTCGATCCCGATCTTGCGGGCCAGCGAGAGCACCGTGTCGACGATGTGCAGGCTGTCCGGGTTGCTCAGGAGGTCGGACACGAAGCCCTTGTCGATCTTCAGGGCCGATACCGGCAGCCGCTGGACATAGGCCAGCGACGAGTAGCCGGTGCCGAAATCGTCGATCGCCGTCCGGATGCCGTAGCGCGCGAGCAGCTGCAGCTCGGCGATGGTGCGGCCGACGTCGGTCATCAGGGAGCTCTCGGTGATCTCCAGCTCCAGCAGGCGCGGCGCGGCGCCGCATTGTTCGAGCGTCTCGAGGATCTGGCGGCCGAAGTTCGGATGCGCCAGGTTGCGCGAGGAGATGTTGACGGCAACCGGCATGTCGATGCCCAGCGCCTGCCACTGCACTGCCTGCTGCAAGGCATGGCGCAGCGCGAAGGCGGTGAGCGCATGGATCAGGGTGCTCTGTTCCGCGCGCGCGATGAACACGCCCGGTCCGATCAGCCCGCGCTCATGGTGGTTCCAGCGCATCAGGGCCTCGACCCCGCACACGACGCCGCTACGCAGGCAGACCTTGGGCTGGTAGTGCAGCTGCAGCTCCTGGCGTTCCAGCGCCCCGCGCAGGCCGCCGAGGATGGCCAGGCTGTCGGTGGTGCGGTCGTGCAGCTGCGCCTGGTAATGGGCGGTCTCGCTGCCGGTCTCGAAGGCGTGGAAAGAGGCCGACTGGGCGCGCCGCAGGATGTCCTGCGGGGCCGCACCCGGCTCGTCGAGGGCGACGTAGCCGGTCAGGACGTCCAGGTGCAGCGGAACGTCGCGGTAGAGGAAGGGCAGCTGGAAGGCGGCGCCCAGGTGGGCGATGCGGTCGGCCAGCGCGCCGTGCGGATCGTCGAACAGCACCGCCAGCTGCTCGCTGCCCACCCGGAACGCGTGCGACCCTGGCGGCAGGGCGCTCAGTGCGCGCGCCGCCAGCTGGGTCATGTTTTCTTCGATGACGGCGACCCCGAAGACGGTGCGCAGTTCGGGCGCGTTGCGGATCGAGAGGACCGCCAGCGCACGCCGCGCCAGGCCCACGGTCGCAGGGGCGCCGGGGCCGAGGGCGTCGAGCAGGGCGGTGAGGTTGGGGAGCAGGGTGGCGGGATCGTGCCGCGTCATCCACTGCAGCTTCTTGACGTGCGCATGGGCCGCGTTGCTGGCAATGCCGCTCAGGGCGCCGACGAACAGGAAGAAGCCGGTCCGGAAGATCCAGTTGATGGCCTTTTGCGGCTCTCCCGTGGCGACCTCGATCGGCGTCAAGGGGCCGAGCGCGATGCCGGCGAGCAGGGCGATCAGGATGCCGCCGGACCAGCCGTAGCACAGCCCCGCCAGCATGATGGGGATGTACATCGAATGCGAATAGACGTACTTGATGCCGCCGGTGGCATGCACCAGCAGGTAGACCCCCGCGACCAGCAGCAGGAGCACCGGCAGCATGGCCCATTCGGCCCGGCTCTTGCGCGAGCGCAGCCGGAAGTACGCATCCACCACCTTCATCGCGCGCTCGCTGCCCGATGCGAACCAGCGTGGCTGGGTCGCATCGGTGTCGGACGAGCGGCGCGAAGGTGTCGGCGCGTTCAAGTCGAGATACCGTACTTGCGCTTGGCCTGCTGGTACTCGTCGACCAGGGCCGCCAGCCTCGGATGCGCGGGATCCATCGCCCGCAGCCGCTCGATCTGCTCGCTTGCTATCTCGCCGAGGGAGTGGTCCCATCCCAGCTCATTCGCCTGGCGCAGGATGCCGCCAGCGACTGCCACCATCACCTGCAGGTTGCCGGGCGCCATGTGCAGCGCCTCGAGCAGGGTCTGGACCGCGCCGCGCACGTCGCCCATGTTGCGCTTTTCATCGGCCACGCCGAGCAGGATCTGGGCCTGGGCGCGCAACTGCTGGCCCATGCCGTCGGCCAGGTCGGGCCGGCCCGCGCGCACGAACACGCCGATCGCCTGGTCAACCGTGACCTGGTTGGACGCGTCGTGCATCACGTTCAGCATGACGCTCGAGGCCTGTTCGTCCATCTGGTGTTCGAGGCAGGCCTGGGCCAGGCCGATCTTGAGGTTCGAGGACAGTCCGCTGCTGGTGCGCGCGGCGCTCGCCGCGTTCGACAGCTCGGCCGCCGCCGCGCTGACGTTGCCCATTTTTTCCAGCAGCAGGGCGTTCGAATAGGCCTTGCAGGCGTCGACGTCGGCGCCGCCGCGCATCGAGCGCTCCAGGTCGCGGATCACGTTGCCGGCACCCGCGACGTCGCCGCGCGTGACCATCGCCTTGACCAGGTTGACATGGTCTTCCGGGTTGCGGAACTCCGAATGGCGCGCCTTGGTCACCACCTGCCTGAAGGATTTCTCGGCTGCGTCGAGGTCGCCGTTGCCCAGCGCGACCTCGCCCAGCTTGCGCAGGCGGCGCACCATGTGCGGCGAGATCGAGACCGCTTCTTCCAGCACCTTTTGTGCCGCGTCGCTCGCCCCCAGCTGCTCGTGGCAGCGCGCCAGCAGGTCATAGGCGGCCATCAGGCGCGGGTTGGCCTGCACCAGCTGCTCGAGCGTTTCGCGCGCTTCCTCGAACTGGCCCTGGGCCACCATGGTGCGCGCCAGGCCAAGACCGGCCCAGCCCAGCGGGCGCTCGGCCAGCACGTCGCGGTAGATCGCGCCGGCCTGGGCGTGCTCGGCCACCGACACGTGCAGTTCGGCCTTCAGGCGCAGGAAATCGAGTGCGTAGCGCGGGCTGCCGACGGCAGCGGTGGTGCAGGCGCGGATCGCGTCCATCGGTTTGCCCTGGGCCGCCAGCTGCCAAACCGGGAGCAGGGCGGTGCGGCGCTCCAGTGCGCGCTTGATGCGGCTGCTGAGCATCTCGACCGTGAAGGGTTTGAGCACATAGTCGGTCGGGGTCAGCTCGGCCGCGCTGACCACCTTGTCGTACACGCCTTCGGAGGTGAGCATGATGAAGATGGTCGAAGCGGTGATCAATCGGTGGTGGCGCAGGTCTTCCAGCAGCTGCTGCCCGTCCTGGCCCTCGCCCCCGGGGCCGCCCAGGTCGTATTCGCACAGGATGATGTCGTAGCTGCGCTTGCCGAGCTGCTTGATCGCCATGCTGGCGTTGACGGCGGATTCGATCCTGGTGATGCCGGCCTGGTTCAGCATGTTCTGCAGGCTGCCCCGCATCCCCTGGTTGGGATCGACGATCAGTACCGTCAGGTTCGCGTTCTCTTGCATCTTGTCTCGTTCCCGTGCCGCGCCCTGGGTATCTGGCGCAAATTGCAATTATGTAGCCGTCACAATACCGATAACTTCCTACAGGATCAAGAAATGTCCGTTCTACATGGTCAATCCTGCCGGGAATGTAACGCTGCACTGCAACACTGTATAATGGCGGGCTATCTTCCACCCTAGCAGCTACGCTGCATCAACCAACTTCTCAGCCATGTTGATTCTGCCGGGTTCCAACGCCCTTTCCGCCTTCCGTAGCCAACGCCTCCTGTCGCAACTCCAAGCCGTCGCCCCATCGATCGCGGCAGTCCAGGCACGCTTCTACCACTTCATCGACACCAGCGGCCCGCTGACTGTCGAGGATACCGAGCGACTCTCGGCCATGCTGACCTACGGTGAGCCGGCCGCCGAGACGCTATACGAAGGCGTGAGCGAGGAATTCTTCGTCATCCCGCGCCTGGGCACGATCTCGCCGTGGGCCTCGAAAGCCACCGACATCGCCCACAACTGCGGCATGGCGCACGTGCACCGCATCGAGCGCGGCGTCGGCTACAGCGTGGTCCTGAAGGGCGGCATCCTGGGTACCGGCATTGGCGCACCGAAGAAGCTGGCGGACAGCGAAGTGGCCGCCGTCGCCGCGCTGCTGCACGACCGCATGACCGAAACCGTGCTGCGCAACGCCGAGGAGGCCCAGCGCCTGTTCGACGAACTCGAAGGCCGTCCGCTCGAGACCGTCGACGTGATTGGGCAAGGCCGCGACGCCCTGGTGCGCGCCAACACGGAACTGGGCCTGGCGATGTCGGTCGACGAGATCGACTACCTGCACGAGGCCTTCACCAAAGCCCAGCGCAACCCGACCGACGTCGAGCTGATGATGTTCGCGCAGGCGAACTCGGAGCACTGCCGCCACAAGATCTTCAATGCGGACTGGATCATCGACGGCGTCAAGCAGGACAAGTCGCTGTTCGGGATGATCAAGAACACCCACCAGCTCAACCCGCGCGGCACCGTGGTCGCCTACAGCGACAACTCCTCGATCATCGAAGGCGCGACGGTCACCCGCTTTTTCCCGCGCCAGGGCCAGGAATACGGCGCCTCCACCGAGCTGGTGCACACCCTGATGAAGGTCGAGACGCACAACCACCCGACTGCGATCTCCCCGTTCCCGGGCGCCTCCACCGGCGCCGGCGGCGAGATCCGCGACGAGGGCGCGACCGGCCGCGGCGCCAAGCCGAAGGCGGGCCTGACCGGTTTCACGGTGTCGAACCTGGCGCTGCCGGACGCCCAGCGTCCGTGGGAGAATGCGAGCGACGTCACCAAGGGCGAGGCCGGGCGCGTGGACGCGGTCTACGGCAAGCCGGAGCGCATCGCCTCGCCGCTGCAGATCATGATCGACGGCCCGATCGGCGGCGCCGCCTTCAGCAACGAATTCGGCCGCCCGGTGCTGGGCGGTTACTTCCGCTCCTACGAGCAGAACGTCGGCGCCGCCGGCAACGTCTACGGCTACCACAAGCCGATCATGATCGCGGGCGGCATCGGCAACATCTCCGCCGGGCATACCCACAAGGACGAGATCCCGGTCGGCAGCCTGTTGGTGCAGCTGGGCGGCCCCGGCATGCGCATCGGCATGGGCGGCTCGGCCGCGTCCTCGATGGCGACCGGCACCAATACCGCCGACCTGGACTTCGACTCGGTCCAGCGCGGCAACCCGGAGATGGAACGCCGCGCCCAGGAAGTCATCAACGGCTGCTGGCAGATGGGTGCCGACAACCCGATCATCTCGATCCACGACGTGGGCGCGGGCGGCCTGTCGAACGCTTTCCCGGAAATCGTCAACGACGCCAAGCGCGGCGCGATTTTCGACCTGCGCAAGGTGCCGCTCGAAGAGTCGGGCATGGCCCCGAAAGAGATCTGGTCGAACGAGTCGCAGGAGCGCTATGTGCTGGCGATCTCGCCGATGGACCTCGACAAGTTCGCCGCCCTCTGCGAACGCGAGCGCTGCCCGTACGCGGTGGTCGGCACCGCGACCGAGGAACGCCAGTTGAAGGTCATCGACCCGCAAGCCAGCGGTGACGAAACTGCGAACCCGGTCGACATGCCGATGGACGTCCTGCTCGGCAAACCGCCCAAGATGCTGCGCGACGTCGAGCACGTCAGCTACAACTTCCCGGCCATCGACCTGACTGGCATCGAGCTGGAAGAAGCGGCGCGCCGCGTGCTGCTGTTGCCGACCGTCGCCGACAAATCCTTCCTGATCACCATTGGCGACCGCACCGTGGGCGCCATGACCGTGCGCGACCAGATGGTCGGTCCGTGGCAGGTGCCGGTGGCCGACTGCGCCGTCACCGCCATGTCCTACGAGGGCTTCGCGGGCGAAGCGATGGCGATGGGCGAGCGCACCCCGCTGGCCGTGATCGACGCCGCCGCCTCGGGCCGCATGGCCGTGGGCGAGGCAATCACCAACATCGCGGCCGCACCGATCGACGATATCTCGGACATCAAGCTGTCGGCCAACTGGATGGCGGCCTGCGGCCAGCCGGGCCAGGACGCGGCCCTGTTCGACACCGTGAAGGCGGTGGGCATGGAGCTGTGCCCGGCGCTGGGCGTGTCGATCCCGGTCGGCAAGGATTCGCTGTCGATGCGCACCACCTGGAACGACGACGGCGCCAGCAAATCGGTGATTTCGCCGGTCTCGCTGATCGTGTCGAGTTTTGCACCGGTGCCGGACGTGCGCCGTTCGCTGACCCCGCAGCTGCGCACCGACCTCGGTGACACTGCCCTGGTGCTGATCGACCTCGGCCGCGGCAAGAACCGCCTGGGCGCCTCCGCACTGGCGCAAGTCACCCAGCAGCTGGGCGACAGCGTGCCGGACGTCGATTCGCCGGACGACCTGAAGGCCTTCTTCAACGCGATCCAGCGTTTGAACAAGGAAGGCAAGCTGCTGGCCTACCACGACCGTTCGGACGGCGGCCTGTACGCCACCCTGTGCGAGATGGCCTTTGCCGGCCGCGCCGGCGTGTCGGTCAACCTCGACATCCTGACCATGGAAGGCGAGCATGCCTCCGACTGGGGCGACGCCAAGAACTGGACCACGCAAGTGGGCGAGCGCCGCAACGAACTGACCCTGCGCGCGCTGTTCAGCGAAGAGCTGGGCGCGGTGGTGCAGGTGCGCGCGGACGACAAGCAGGCCGTGATGGCGGTGCTGCGCGAGCTGGGACTGGGCGCCTGCAGCCACATCATCGGCAAGCTGAACGACCGCGGCGTGATCGAGTTCACCCGCGACGCCAAGGTGATCTACAACGTCAAGCGCAGCGAATTGCACCGCCTGTGGAGCGAAACGAGCTGGCGCATCGCGCGCCTGCGCGACAATCCGGACTGCGCCGACCAGGAATACGACCGCCTCCTGGACGAGAGCGATCCGGGCCTGTCGCCCAAGCTCACCTTCGACCTGAGCGAGAACGTGGCCGCGCCCTTCATCGCGACGGGCGTGCGTCCGCGCGTGGCGATCCTGCGCGAGCAGGGCGTGAACTCGCACATCGAAACCGCCTGGGTGATGCACCAGGCCGGCTTCGCCGCGATCGACGTGCACATGAGCGACCTGATCGCCGGCCGCGCGAAACTGGATGACTTCCACGGCGTGATCGCCGTCGGCGGCTTCTCCTACGGCGACGTGCTGGGCGCGGGCGAGGGCTGGGCCAAGACCATCCTGTTCAACCCGCGGCTAGCGGATCAATTCGCCGCCTTCTTCGCGCGCCAGGACACCTTCGGCCTGGGCGTGTGCAACGGCTGCCAGATGCTGAGCAACCTGAAGTCCATCATCCCGGGCGCGCACGCGTGGCCGAAGTTCACCCGCAACAAGTCGGAGCAGTTCGAAGCGCGCTTCGGCATGGTCGAGGTGCTGGATTCGCCGTCGATCTTCTTCGACGGCATGGCCGGCACCCACGCGCCGCTGGCGATCGCCCACGGCGAGGGTTACGCCGACTTCTCGCTGACCGGCGACATCGGGCAAGTGGTGAAATCGCTGCGCTACGTCGACAACCGCGGCCAGGCGACCGAGACCTATCCGTTCAACCCGAACGGCTCGCCCGGCGGCCTGACCGCCGTCACCACCGAGGACGGCCGCTTCACCGCGATGATGCCGCACGCCGAGCGCGTGTTCCGCACCGTCGTGCACTCGTGGGCGCCGGAAGGCTGGCCGGATGAGTCGCCGTGGATGCGCATGTTCCGCAATGCGCGCAAGTGGGTGGGCTGATCGCCTGAGTCCATGACGAAAAGCGCCTCTATGGAGGCGCTTTTTTTTGACAATGGAGCCGCTCGGCTGATGTAGGGTGGGCAAGTTCCTTGCCCACGCGTTCAAGAAAAATTGGTCAATTGCGTGGCGGTGTTAGCGTTGCTTGGACTTGCTGAACGCGTGGGCAGGAAACCTGCCCACCCTACGGATTGTTCAGCGGCTTAGCTGCCCCAGATCGGCTCATCCGGCGTCCCGTTGCCGCCCGGCGTCCCCGGCGTCTTGCCGGCACCCGCGCCAGCGCCGCCAAGGTTCCCGCCACTAGCACCCGCGTCCTGTCCGCCACCACCTGCACCCGTATTGCCGCCGCCCATGGCACCGGCGTCCCCGCGCGTACCGCCGCTGCCCGTTTCGGGCTTCCCGGCGCTGCCGCGGCTGGTCTGCGGCGCACCGGCCGGCATTGCGTTGGCGTCCGGCGAGGAGGGCAGGAAGTCACCCTGCTGGCTGTCGCCGCCGTGCGCGCCGCCGGTATAGCGGCCGGCGTTCGATTGGGTCGCACCGGCGCCGCTGTCCTGCGGCGGAACTTCGTATTGCCACAGCCCGCCCCCGTTGGCCGGCGTGTCCTTCGGTATTTGCTTGTCCATGCTGTCCTCCGATTGATGGATGGCTCAGGTAGATACTAGCCGCCCGCGCCGGGTACTCAATAGGACGAGCGAGCAAGCGTGCATAGGAAAGCGCGGACGCCCTTGCCGTGAGCGAAGGGCGCCGCTGGTGTGGAATGGTTCAGGACTGGTCGGTGCCGGCCGAATTGCTCATGTTGCCGTCGGCATTGCTGGCCATGTCGGGCATACCTTCGACGCCGCCTTCGCGCTGGGCCTTGCGGCTGGCCTGGATGCCGCTGATGGTGCCGGGTTCGGGGTCGTCGGCGCTGCCCGCGCCGCTGAGCGGCTCACCGGGGGCGTTGACGTTGCTCTCGGCCGGGGCGCTGACGATGCCGCCGCCGTGGCCGGCCGCATTGGCCGTGTAGTGTCCCGCGTTCGATTGTTCACCGCTTCCCCCGCTGCCGGGTGGTGGAACCTCGTAGCGCCACACCGGCTCGGCCGACTGGTCCGCGCCCACGCCGCCGGTGGCGCCGCCCATCGGCGCGCTGCCCGCGCCAGGCAGGGTCATGTCGTCGCCCGGGCCCTCGCGGCCGCCGTCGAGTACTGGTCCTTGCTGGGTGCGCTTGTCGCTGCTCATGCTGGTCTCCTGTGTCGTTGTCCTGGCTGTCATCTTAGCGGGGCAGGCAGGAAACTGAATAGGCGCACGCTCCGCGCCGCCGTAGGACAGTTCCGAAACAAAAAAAGCGCCCCTGAGGGCGCTTTTCGTGGCGGCGAGCCGGAATTACTTGATGGTCGCCTTCTTGACCAGGCTTTCGCGGTACTGCACCAGCTGGCGCTGCTGCAGCTGTTCCGCGACCTGCTGCTTGACTTCGTCCAGTGCCGGGATCTTGGCCGGGCGCACGTCTTCCAGCTTGATCACGTGGTAGCCGTACTGGGTCTTGACCGGGGTCTCGGTGATGGCGCCCTTTTGCAGGGAGGTCATGGCTTTCGAGAACTCAGGCACGTAATTGGCCGGGCTTGCCCAGTCCAGGTCGCCGCCGTTGGCTGCCGAGCCGTCTTTCGACTGCTTGGCCAGCTCTTCGAACTTGGCGCCGCCCTTCAGCTTGGCGATGATGGCCTTGGCTTCGTCTTCGGTGCCGACCAGGATATGGCGAGCGTGGTATTCCTTGTCGCCGACCTGTGCCTTGTAGCGGTCGTATTCGGCCTTGATGTCGGCATCCTTGACCGGGTTCTTCTTGACGTAGTCGGCCAACATCGCATTGATGATGATGCTCTGGCGGGCGTTGTCGATGGCTGCCTTGACGTCGGCGCGGGCGCCGATGCCTTGCTTGTCGGCTTCCTGCAGCAGCACTTCGCGGCCGATCAGGTCTTTCTTGATGGCTTCGCGCAGCTGCGGCGAATCGGTGGCGCGGCCCTGTGCGACCACTTGCTTGACCACCTGGTCAACCTTAGCCGCCGGGATGGGCTTGCCGTTGACGGTGGCGGCGTTCTGCGCGAAGGCAGGCGCGGCGATCATCGCGGTCACGGCAAAGCTGATTGCCAAGGACAGGCGGGCTGGCTTCAAAATCATTGTTGAGGTCCTATCTAAACACGAAAAGTTCGCCGCGCGGCGGCAAGAGCCGGTGCCTCGCGGCACCGGGATACGACATCTTACTGCACCTTTGCCTTTTTGACCATTTGGTCACGGTAGGCAGCCAGTTTTTGCTGGGCCAGGGCATCGGCAATCTGCGGCTTGACCTCTTCCAGCGACGGCAGCTTGGCCGGGCGGGTGTCGTCCAGCTTGATCACGTGGAAGCCGTTGGCGGTCTTGACCGGCTTGTCGGTGACGGCGCCTTTCTGCAGGCCGGTGAAGCCGGCGGCGAATTCAGGCGGGAAGGAGGACGGGCTCGCCCAGTCCAGGTCGCCGCCGTTGTTAGCGGTGCCGGTGTCCTTCGACTGCTTGGCCAGGTCTTCGAACTTGGCGCCGCCCTTGATCTTGGCGATCACGGCGTTCGCATCGGCTTCGGTTTCCAGCAGAATGTGGCGCACGTGGTATTCCTTGTCGCCAGTCTGGGCCTTGAACTTGTCGTACTCGGCCTTGATTTCGGCGTCGGTCACCGGGTTCTTGGTGATGTAGTCGCGCGCCAGCTGGTTCACGACGATGGCCTGGCGCGCATTGTCCAGCGCCTGCTTGACTTCCGGCTTCTTGTCGTAACCCTGCTTGATGGCTTCCTGCATCAGCACTTCGCGGGCGATCATCTCCTCCTTGATCGCCACGCGCAGCTGCGGCGAATCCTGGCCCTGGCCGGAAGCGACGATCTGCTTGACTGCTTCCTCGACACGCGAAGTCGGGATGGCTTTGCCGTTCACGACGGCGAGGTTCTGGGCGAAGGCAGGTGCCGCGCTCACGGCGATCAGCGCTAACAGCAGGCGTGCTGGCTTAAAGGTCATTTCTGGAATTCCTGTGGGGAGAAGTCTTGGACGAGATTTGATTAGTTCTTGTACGTCTGGTTCCGTACTTTGGTTCTGGTACTTTGCGTTACTTATTGTCGGCCACTATTCTTAAAGCTGACTGAAGCCGGCAGTAGCCGGCCGCAATCAAGCCCGATCGGACGGTGCGAGGGCCGTGATGGCCAGCGCATGGATTTCCGCCTTGTTGATCATTTCGTGAACGGCATCATACACAAGACGATGGCGCATGACCAGCGTCAGGCCTTCGAACTTGCTGGAAGCGATCGTGACGCTGTAGTGGCTGCCTCCCGAGGCCGCCCCGGCGTGGCCGGCGTGCAGGTGGGAGTCGTCGGTAATCTCGAGCAAGGTGGGGGCCAGTTCGGCCTCTAGGCGCGCGCGCAGGCGCTCGGTGCGGTCAGCTTCCATTTTGGGCGTCCTCCTGGATATGTTTAGATAAGAACAACGATTGGATGATGATGAAGGCAAACAGGATGCCGGTGATGCCGAACAGCTTGAAGCTCACCCAGGCCCCGGTATCGGACCGGAAGACCACGAAGGCCATCAGGAGGTTCAGCAGCCCCAGCGCGACGAAAAACGCGATCCAGGCGACCAGCACCTTGTTCCAGATCGCTTCGGGCAGGTTCATGGCGCCGCCAAGCGCCGAGCGCATCAGGTTCTTGCGGTAGACCAGCTGGGCCAGCAGCAGGGCGGCGCCGAAGGCCCAGTACAGGATGGTCGGCTTCCACTTGATGAAGGTGTCGTCGTGGAAGTAAATGGTGGCGCCGCCGGCGACCACGACCACGCCCAGCGACAGCCACAGCATACCGTCGACCTTTTTGCGGCGTACCAGGAGGTAGACGATCTGCAGCACCGTGGCCAGGATCGTGACTGCGGTCGCCAGCAGGATCGGCGACTGCGAGGCCGGCACCGCGCCGCCCGAAATCAGGAATCCCAGGTAATCGCTGGTGAGCCCATGGGCCCATTCCTGGTTGTTTTCGCCGTATTTATACATGCCGAAGAACAGGATCACCGGCAGCATGTCGAACAAGAACTTAATCATAGAGTGCTCAGAGGGCTTCGAAGCGCAGGGCGGCGGAATTGATGCAGTAGCGCAGGCCGGTCGGCGGCGGGCCGTCCGGGAACACGTGGCCCAGGTGGGCGTCGCACACGGCGCAGATGATCTCGGTGCGCACCATGCCGTGGGTGCGGTCGACCTTCTCGATCACGTTGTCAGGGTCGAGCGCGCGGAAATAGCTCGGCCAGCCGCAGCCCGACTCGAACTTGGCGTCCGACTCGAACAGCGGGGTATCGCAGCACACGCAGTGGTAGATGCCGTGCTCGTGGTGATCCCAGTACTTGCCGGTGAAGGCGCGTTCGGTGGCGGCGCGGCGGGTCACCTGGTATTGCATCGGGTCGAGCTGGGCGCGCCACTCGGCGTCGCTCTTGGTCACTTTGTCGTTCATGTCGGTCTCGCTTGGTTCAGGAAGAGCAGCTCACTTCGAGGTGGGCTGCCCAGTCGGGCGGCAGGGCCGCGTAGGATTCGTTCTCCGGCTGCTCGTCGAAGGGGCGCTCGAGGATGGCGAGCAGCTTGTGCACGCCGCCGAAGTCGCCGTTCTGGGCCTGTTCGATGGCGCTCTGCGCCAGGTAGTTGCGCAGCACGTACTTCGGGTTGGTGCGGTGCATGGCGGCGCGGCGCTGTGCGTCGTTGCTGTTTTCAAGCCGCAGGCGCGCGCGGTACTGCAGCGCCCACGCGTCGAACGCGGCGCGGTCGAGGAACAGGTCGCGCAGCGGCGCGTCGTCGTCCAGGCTGCCGTCGAGCTCGAGCTCGCCCAGGCGGCGGAAGAACAGGGTGAAGTCGGCGTGGTTGGCCTGCAGCAGCCCGAACATGCTGTCGAACAGGGCGCTGTCTTCGTCGCGCGCGTCGAACAGGCCGAGTTTGGCGTGCAGCAGTTCGTCCAGCTTGGCGCCGAAAGCGGGGCGGTAGACGTCGAGCGCTTCTTCGGTGTCCTCGGGCGTACCGATCAGGGGCAGCAGGGCGTTGCCGAGCGCATAGCAATTCCAGTGACCCACCGGCACCTGGTTGGCGTAGGAATAGCGTCCGCCCTGGTCGGTGTGGTTGCAGATGTGGTTGGCATCAAAGGCTTCCATGAAGCCGAAGGGGCCGTAATCCAGGGTCAGGCCCAGGATCGACATGTTGTCGGTGTTCATCACGCCATGCATGAAGCCGACCGCCTGCCAGTGCGCGATCATGGTCGCCGTCCGGCGCGTGACTTCCGCCAGCAGTTCCTTGTACGGGTTGGCCGCGCCCGCGAACTCCGGATACCAGTTCTTGATGACGTAGTCGGCCAGCAGGCGCAATTCGTCCTGCTTGTTACGGTAGTGCCAGTGCTCGAAGGAGCCGAAGCGGATGAAGGAGGGCGCCATGCGGGTCACCACGGCAGCGGTTTCCACGGTCTCGCGCATGACGCGCTGGTGCGAACCGGTCAGCACCAGGGCACGGGTGGTCGGGATGCCGAGCGCGGCCATGGCTTCGGAGCACAGGAATTCGCGGATCGACGAGCGCAGCACGGCGCGGCCGTCGCCCATGCGCGAATACGGGGTCAGGCCGGCGCCCTTGAGCTGGACTTCCATCCGGCCGCCCGGCGCCGGCAGGTCGCCCAGCACGATGGCGCGGCCGTCGCCCAGCTGGCCCGCCCAGACGCCGAACTGGTGGCCGGAATACACGCTTGATAACGGCTGGGAACGCACCGCGACCTTGTTGCCGGTGAAGACGGCGACGAAATCCTCCTGCGCGAGCTGCTGCGGGTCGAGCCCCACCAGCGCCGCGGCCGGGCTGCTGGCGGCAATGAAGTAGGGCGACGGCAGGGGCGTCGGCATCAGCCGGGTATAGAAGGCCGGCGGCAACTCGGCGAACGAGTTGCTGAAGGGGAGTTCGTCGGCAGTAATAAGCAGCTCCTTCGCGGTTATGCATGCGGTATTGGCAGGATTCTACCGTACCGGGCCGAATCCATCGTCGCACGCGTGATGGTGCGGCGCGTCATCGAATTCCTTTGACCAGAGGTAAATGGTCGGATGAAACTGCGCAGTGGATCGCCGTTTAGTTGCCATTTTGCACATAGGAGTATCGATGTCCCAGTTCCAAGCCAGTCCCCTGATGGGCCAGATGATGGACCGGCCGCTGCTGGTGTCGAGCATTATCGCCTTCGCGGCCCGCCACTACGGCGCCAGCGAGATCGTCTCGCGCCGCGTCGAGGGCGACATCCACCGCTACACCTACCGCGACTGCGAAGCGCGCGCCCGCCGCATGGCACAGACCCTGCAAACGCTCGGCGTGGGGATGGGCGACCGTGTGGCGACCCTGGCCTGGAACGGCTACCGCCACCTGGAGCTCTACTATGCGGTGTCCGGCTCGGGCGCCGTCCTGCACACGATCAACCCGCGCCTGCACCCGGACCAGATCGCCTACATCGTCAACCATGCGGAAGGCCAGTACCTGTTCTTCGACATGAGCTTCCTGCCGGCGATCGAGCAGATGGCGCGCCAGTGCAAGACCATCAAGGGGTATGTCGCGATGTGCGACCGCGCCCACATGCCGCAGGAAACGAATATCCCGATGCTACTGTGCTACGAGGACCTGATCGCAAGCTCCTCGGGCGACTACGAGTGGCCCCAGTTCGACGAGCGCGCGGCCGCCGCCTTGTGCTACACCTCCGGCACCACCGGCAACCCCAAGGGCGCGCTGTACTCGCACCGGTCGACCGTGTTGCACGCCTATGCCTCGGCCATGCCGAACGCACTGAACGTCTCCAGCCATGACACGGTGCTGCCGGTGGTGCCGATGTTCCACGTGAATGCCTGGGGCCTGCCGTACTCGGTGCCGCTGTCGGGCGCGAAGATGGTGTTCCCCGGCCCGGCGCTGGACGGCAAGTCGCTGTATGAGCTGTTCGAGTCGGAAGGGGTGACTTTCTCGGCTGGCGTGCCGACCGTCTGGCTCGGCCTGGTCAATTACGTGCTGCAGAACGACCTGCGCTTCTCGACCTTCCGCCGCACCGTGATCGGCGGCTCGGCCTGCCCGCCGGCGATGATGGATACCCTCATCGACAAGCTGAACGTGGAAGTGGTGCACGCCTGGGGCATGACGGAGATGTCGCCGCTCGGCACCGCCTGCACGCTGCTGGGCAAGCACCTGGCCATGCCACAGGAGGCCCAGCGCGCCGTGCTGCGCAAGCAGGGCCATGCGATCTATGGCGTCGACATGAAGATCGTGGATGACGACGGCAGCGAACTGCCGTGGGACGGCACGACCTATGGCCACTTATTGGTAAAGGGGCCGTGGGTGGTGTCCGGCTATTTCCGTGGCGAGGGCGGCGACGTGCTGCAGGACGGGTGGTTCCCGACCGGCGACGTGGCAACCATCGACGCCGACGGCTATCTCTCGATCACGGACCGCAGCAAGGACGTGATCAAGTCCGGCGGCGAATGGATCGGCTCGATCGACCTGGAGAACATCGCGATGGCCCATCCCGCGGTGCTGCAGGCGGCCTGCATCGGCGTGGCGCATCCGAAGTGGGCCGAGCGGCCGCTGCTCGTCGTCGTCAAGCGTCCCGGGGCGGAGGTGACGCGCGAGGAACTGCTCGCCTTCTTCGAGGGGAAGGTGGCCAAGTGGTGGATTCCGGACGACGTGGTGTTCGCCGAGGCGCTGCCGGTGGGCGGCACCGGCAAGATCCAGAAGAACAAGCTGCGCGACGTCTACCGCGAGCACCGGCTGCCGACGGCCTGAATCTCGATTCCCTCCTTAGGACAACGATGAAAAAACTAGCTTCCCTGTTGCTGGCCGCGGCTGTGCTGCCGGCCGGCGCCGCCGATACGTCCGATGACCTGTCGCGGGCCGTCGCGCGCGACTACGACGCCCACCTGGCGCCGCTGCTCGACTACTTCCACCGCAATCCCGAGCTGTCCTTCCTCGAAGTGAAGACGGCCGCTCGCCTGGCCAAGGAACTGCGCGCGGCCGGCTTCACGGTGACGGAAGGCGTCGGCGGCACCGGCGTGGTGGCGATCCTCAAGAACGGCCCGGGCCCGCTCGTCATGATGCGGGCCGACATGGACGGCCTGCCGATGCTTGAGAAATCCGGCCTGCCGAACGCCTCGACCGTGACCCAGAAGGACATGGAAGGCAACGTCACGCCGGTAGCACATTCCTGCGGCCACGACATCCACATGACCAGCCTGGTCGGCACGGCGCGCCGCATGGCGGCCGAGCGCAACACCTGGTCGGGCACCTTGATGCTGATCGGCCAGCCGGCGGAAGAGCGCATCGGCGGAGCGCTGGCCATGATGAAGGATGGCCTGTACCGACGCTTCGGCAAGCCGGACTATGCCCTCGGCTTCCACGTCAAGGCCGACATGCCGGTGGGGAAGGTGAACGCCTCGGAAGTCTCGCCCTATTCGGGCGCGGACACCGTCGAGATCGCGATCAAGGGCGTGGGCGCGCACGGCGCCCAGCCGCACCGCGGCAAGGACCCGATCGTGCTGGGCGCGATGATCGTGATGGGGCTGCAGACCATCGTCAGCCGCGAGCTCGGTCCGCGCGAGCCGGGCCTGATCACGGTCGGCTCCTTCCACGGCGGCACCAAGGCCAACATCATCGGCGACAACGCCCGGCTGCAGCTGACCGTGCGCAGCGAGAATCCGAAGACGCGGACGCTGCTGTTGGACGGGATCAAGCGCATGGCCGAGAACACGGCGCGCGCGGTGGGCATGCTTGAGTCGGAACTGCCCGAAGTGAAGCTGGTGGACACGCCGGCGCCGCCGGTGGTCAACAACGTCGAGCTGGTCCGGCGCCTGAGCGCCGCCTGGACCAGGGAGCTGGGCGCCGGCGCGATCGGCGAAGAGGAGTTCCGGGAAGGGATGGGATCGGAGGACTTTCCGATGTTCGTGACGGATCCTTATATTCCGAGCGTGTATTTCACCGTGGGCGGGACGGCGGCGCAGGATATCGCGGCGGCCAAGGCGGGCAAGCTGCGGCTGCCGAGCCATCACAGTCCGCTGTTCAAGGTGGAGCATGGGCCGGCGGTGCGGATGGGGGTGGAATCGACGGTGGTGGCCTTGAAGGATTTGATGCGCAAACCGTAACAGATGACGGTCGACTGGCTCCCTGGACTGTGGTTGTTTCTCTATTGCGGAAAACAGGAAATGAACATCGCTCGAATCACCGTGACAGCCTCAATCGGCGTCGCAGCGCTCGTTCTGAACGGCTGTTCCGTACAGCGTTCGGTGGATACCTTGGGGGAAGACAGCGGGCGTCGAGCGTCCGAGCGCAGATTGCACGGTGCCTGCGGGACTCGACAACGAACTCCAGGAGAAACAGGTGATCCTGATGGGCGAGCTTCACGGGACCGTCGAGGCGCCGGCCAGCTTCAGTGCGTCGGTTTGTCGTGCGCTGGAACGGCGGCTGTCGGTGTCCGTCGGATTGGAACTCGGACCCGACCAGGTGGAGCCGCTCGCCACCTATCTTGCGTCCGACGGCGGTGAGCCCGCAGTTGCACGGCTCCTGCGCACGTCATTCTGGAGTCGCGAATTTCAGGATGGACGATCCAGCGCCGCAATGCTGCGCTTGATCGAAGACCTTCGCTTAATGAAACAGCGCTCGGCGGACTTGAACGTGTTCGTTCTCGAAGCCGGCCACGGAGGACCTGACGCGGCTGCCGGCCGGACGCGGGATCAGCGCATGGCCGCCAGTGTACGGGCCGAGCGAAAGAATCGTCCCGCAGCGCTGATCCTGACATTGACCGGGAACATCCACAACCTCCTGGAACCATTGGCTGCAATGGACCATGGCCGAGCGATACCGATCCCGATGGGTGCACTCCTCAAGGACCTGGCACCGCGCTCCGTCAGGTTGCAAACGACCGGGGGCAGCGCATGGGTCTGTACGCCGGCATGCGGTATCGATATGTTCCCAAGGTTTGCGAACGCTAACCCGTCGGGCGCGTATCAAAAACGGGCAGGCTCGGAACTGTACCAGGCCGTGTGGTGGCTAGGGCCGAGCACGGCTTCGTTGCCGGCTATCCAGAATGCTCCTGGATCAAGGTGAGCGCCACTTGCAAGGTAATAATTTATTCGAAGGCCAGGAAAACATGATCTTTATCCGTATCGCCGCTGCTGTCGTACTGTTCACCGTTTGTCTCTATCGCTTAATTTCAGGCGACAACTCTCCCTGGTCGACAGCGCTATTTTTGGTATCTGCTTCGACCTTGTTGTTCGTTGAATGGAAGCGGCGCAAGAAACCGAAGCAATGAATGATGATCAGGTTGCTGCTTGGGACGCCGGTGCTGGCTTTGCGCATGCAACGAAGTTGGTTCAAGACAAAGGACGAGTATCTACAACGAACTTAGTCCACAAGAGCGAGCTCATACACATCGGTTCATTGGGCAACCATATTTCCATTATCGAAAGAATATAAGAAGATGATCTATTTGCTTGCCGCACTAATGGCCGGATATGGACTAGGTACCTTTATTAAGGGCTCACGGGTAGCCTACGTTCTTTGTTTTCCGGTAAGCGTTATCGTGTATCTCCTAACAAAGATTCTTCTGACATCCTTCACGGACACCGGAATTCAATATCCGGTGATAGGAATGCTTCTTGTTGTTGGAATTTTACAAGCACCACTTTTAATGCTTGGGGTATTTCTGGCCCGACGTAAAGCGAAACGTCATAGTTACGAAACGCAAGGCTAGAGTCATGATCGGATGGCTATATCTGCTTCGGTCGTCGTTGGCAGCCGTCGGGAGGTGGGGGCCATCGTTCGATGGGCGTCGCCGCAGGCGACTCAGTCGCGCCGCGGCAGCAAGTGCCTAAACGTCGGCTCGATATTCATCGCATGCAGGTGTCGAATGATGTCCTCGAGCGTCGCATCCTTCAGCAACAAGCCTTCCTTCGTCGGCGACTCGGCCGCAAGCGGGACGGCCGGCTGCGGTGCATCCCCCTGTTTCATCGACACCAGCGCGTCAAAGAACTGCGCCTTGCCGATGCGTTCCAGCCCCTCCACGAAGGCCAGCTGTGCCGCCAGCGGCGGCGCCATCTCCAGCCCGGCTTCCTCCGCAAACGACGCGCCCATGCCCGGATGGATGAACGCCGCCCACTTGCCAGTTTCCGGATTCAGGCAGGGCGGCAGTTCGACCTGCGTCGTGGCTTGCAAGTCGAGCTCCAGGAAGTGCTCATCACGCAGCATCGACAGGAAGCGGCGCGCGTCGCCCAGCGGAATCGGCTCTTCCAGCGACAGCCACAGCCGGAAGCTGCTGGCGCCGGTGATGCTGACCGCCGGCGCCGGGAAACCGTAGGCTTCCTGCAGACGGTTGGCCACCGCGCACAGGTCGACCCAATGCTGGTCCGGCGCGCTGTGGCGCCCTCTGGCGAAGTCGATCACGATGGCGCGCGTCAGGTCGTCGCCGGACACGAGCGATACCGGCACCGTTCGGGTCCCCTCGAAGTGCTGTGCCATATCCTCCGGCAAAATGGCGCCCGGCAACAGGTAGAGGCGAAGCAGCTGCGCAATCAGTTTTTCCATGTCGTGTTCAAGGTATCGTCCTGAGGCGCTATTCTGGCACAAGCGGCAGGGCTAGAAAATAATACGAACGTACTTTTATTTGATGTATAGTTAAGCAGATTGGCAGCAGCCAGCACCACTAACAAGGAGAAGGAAGAGACATGAGCGCCGACTACACCGTCCAAGGCAGCGTTGCCGTGGTGACCCTGAATAATCCGCCGGTGAACGGCCTTGGCCTCGCAACGCGCAGCGCCGCCGTCGAGGCGATTCGCCGCGCCGAAGCCGACGATGCGATCAAGGCCATTGTGCTCACCGGCGCCGGCAAGGCCTTTTCGGGCGGCGCCGATATCCGCGAATTCAATTCGCCCAAGGCGCTCACCGAACCGACCCTGCACACCCTGATCCGCGTGGTCGAGGGTTGCAGCAAGCCTGTAGTGGCCGCGATCCACAGCGTCGCGATGGGCGGCGGCCTCGAACTGGCCCTCGGCTGCAACTATCGCGTGGCGCTGCCGGGCGCCCAGATCGCGCTGCCGGAAGTCAAACTTGGCCTGCTGCCCGGCGCCGGCGGCACCCAGCGCCTGCCGCGCGTGCTGGGCCTCGAAATGGCCCTGAACATGGTGGTGTCGGGTACTCCAGTGCCATCCGAGAAGCTGGCCGGCACGGCGCTGTTCGACGAGGTGTTCCCGGCCGGGACCGATTTGATTGCTGCCGCCGTCGAATTTGCCGGCAGAGTCGCCGATGTGCGCCCCCTGCCGAAGGTGCGCGACCGCAAAGTGGACTACCCGAACCACGAAGCCTTCCTCCAGTTCTCGCGCAATACCGTCAAGGCCATGGCCGGCCCGTTCCCGGCGCCGCTCGAGTGCATCGAGACCGTCGCTGCTTCGGTGACCAAGCCCTTTGAAGAGGGCCTGAAGTTCGAGCGCGAGCGCTTCCTGCACCTGATGCAGACGCCGGAATCGAAGGCGCTGCGCCACGCCTTCATGGCCGAACGCGCGGCCAGCAAGGTGCCGGATGTGCCGGGCGATACGCCGTTGCGCAAGATCGAGCGCGCGGCCGTGATCGGCGCCGGCACCATGGGCGGGGGCATCGCCATGAACTTTGCCAACGCCGGCATCCCGGTTACCATCCTGGAGACCAAGCAGGAAGCCCTGGACAAGGGCTTGGCCACGATCCGCAAGAACTACGAGAACACGGTCAAGAAGGGCAAGCTGACGCCGGAGAAATGCGAGCAGCGCCTCGGCCTGATCAAGGGCACGCTCTCGTATAACGACATCGCCCAGGCCGACATCGTGATCGAAGCGGTGTTCGAGGACATGGGCGTGAAGGAGTCGGTGTTCCGCCAGTTAGATGCGGTCATGAAGCCGGGCGCCATCCTGGCCTCGAACACCTCGACCCTGGACCTGGACCGCATCGCGTCCTTCACGGGGCGTCCGCAGGACGTCATCGGCCTGCATTTCTTCAGCCCGGCCAACGTGATGAAGCTGCTGGAGATCGTGCGCGGCCGCGAGACCGGCAAGGACGTGCTGGCCACCGCGCTGGCGCTGTCGAAAAAGATCAAGAAGACCGGCGTGGTCTCTGGCGTGTGCGACGGCTTCATCGGCAACCGCATGCTGGAACAGTACCTGCGCCAGGCCTTTTTCCTGCTGGAGGAAGGCGCGCTGCCGGAGCAGGTCGACACTGCCATCGAGAAGTTCGGCTTTGCGATGGGCCCGTTCCGCATGAGCGACCTGGCGGGTAACGACATCGGCTGGTACATCCGCAAGCGCCGCGCCATCGAGTCGCCCGAGATCGCCTATTCGAAGACCGCCGACCTGCTGTGCGAGCAGGGCCGCTTCGGCCAGAAGACCGGCGCCGGTTGGTACGACTACCAGGCCGGCGACCGCAAGGCGTATCCGTCGCCGCTGGTGAACGACATGATCGTCAAGCACTCGCAGGACATCGGTTTGGAGCGCCGCGCGATTCCCGACGCCGAGATCGTCGAGCGCCTGGTCTACGCCCTGGTCAACGAAGGCGCGAAGATCCTGGAAGAGGGCATCGCCCTGCGCGCCTCGGACATCGACATGGTCTACCTGACCGGCTACGGCTTCCCGCTGCACCGCGGCGGCCCGATGCTCTACGCGGACTCGGTCGGCCTGGTCAACGTGCTGGACACCATCCGCGGCTATGCGCGCGGGCGCCATGGCGAAGCCTGGAAGCCGGCGCCGCTGCTCGAGCGCCTGGCGGCCGAGGGCAAAGGCTTCAACGGTTGACGGGGTGCGCGCGCGCCGCGGGGCTGTTTTCCGCGGCGCTCTCGGCCTGCAGTTCCTTGCTCAGGAAGTAGTTCAGGGCGGTCCGGATCACGGCAATGGCGGCCAGCTTGCCGATCCGGTCCCAGGTCGGCGCCACCGAGGTCGAGAGGATGTCGGCCGCCAGCTGCAGTTCCAATGCCAGGGTCAAGTAGCGCGCGAAGCGCAGCCGGATCGGCACGAAGCTGGCGTCACGCTCGACGAGCAGGTGCCGCACCAGCGCCAGCACCACCAGCACCACGCCTGCGGCGATGACCAGCGCGCCCAGGGCTTCCACGAACAGCCGCAGCCACTCGACCGAGGCCTGGACCTGGCGTTCCACCTGTTCGAACAAGATGCACCCTCCTAATGAATGGCGTCGTCCGGCAGATGGTACTGCGAACCCGGCCGCAGGCGCGCCGCGCTCGAGCACATCGCGCGCACGGGCAAGGCCGGCATGCATATACTGGCGCTTGAGCCACCTTATTCCTACCCTGCCATGAAGAAGAAAACGGCCGTCGCCGTCGCCGCAATCCTGGTTGCCGCCCTTGCCGCCGCCACCTGGGCCAGCCCGCACTGGACCTTGTACCGCATGCGCGCCGCCGTCGACGCGCGCGACGCCGGGGCGCTGGCGCGCTACGTCGACTTTCCCCGCCTGCGCGAGAGCGTGAAGGTGCAGGTGATGCGTCGCCTGGGCGCCGGCGGGGCGCTCTCTGAATCGCGCCGCAATCCGTTCGCGGCCTTTGGCCAGGCGATGGCGCTGGCGGTGATCGATCCGGTGGTCGATGCCGCCGTGTCCCCAAGCGGCGTGGCGGCGATGCTCGATGCGGGCGAGATCCGCTTCCAGCCGAAGCGCGAGGAGCCGCCGCCGATCGAGGACGAACGGGTGCGCGAGAAGGTGAACTACGACCTGTCCTACCGCTCGTGGCGCCAGGCGGTGGTGCAGCGCGCCGACGGCGGTGGCGTGGCTTTTGTGCTCGACCGGGATGGCTTGTGGCACTGGAAGCTGGCGGCGGTCGAACTGCCGGAGGAATAAAAAAATGCCGCTGTCGCCAGCGGCATTCTTCATGGACGACTTCCTGCGATCAGTCGTGGGCGTAGATGTTGGTGTCCTTGGTTTCGCGGATGAACAGGCCGCCGATGACGACGGTCGCCAGCGCGATGATGATCGGATACCACAATCCGTAGTAGATGTCGCCCTTCATGGCCACCAGCGCGAAGCTCACGGTCGGCAGCATGCCGCCGAACCAGCCGTTGCCGATGTGGTAGGGCAGGGACATCGAGGTATAGCGGATACGGGTCGGGAACATCTCGACCAGCATGGCCGCGATCGGGCCGTAGACCATGGTGACGTACAGCACCAGGATGAACAGCAGCAGCACCACCATCGGCTTGTTGATCGCGCTTGGGTCGGCCTTGGCGGGGTAGCCGGCGGCGGTGAGGGCGCCGGTCACCTGCTTCTTGAGCGCGTCTTCCTGGGCTTTCGACGAGGCGTCGAAGTTCAGGTTATCCGGCGTCATGACCGCATTGAAGGACTGGAAGGTGGTGTCGCCGACCTTCAGCGCCGCTACCGTCCCGGCGGGCGCCGGCTGGATGTTGTAGCTCACCGAGGCGGCGGTCAGCATGCGGGTGGCGATGTCGCAGGACGACGGGAATTTCTTGGTGCCGGTCGGGTCGACCTGGAAGTGGCAGGTCGCCGGATCGGCCACCACCACGACCGGGGCGGTCTGGATGGCGCGCTCGAGGGCCGGGTTGCCGTAGTGGGTGATCGCCTTGAAGATCGGGAAGTAGGTCGCCGCCGCGATCACGCAGCCGCCGAGGATGATCCACTTGCGGCCGATCCGGTCCGACAGCGAACCGAAGAAGATGAAGAACGGGGTCGCCAGCAGCAGCGCGATCATGAGCAGGATGTTCGCGGTCGGCTCGTCGATCTTCAGGGTCTTGGTCAGGAAGAACAGGGCGTAGAACTGGCCGGTGTACCAGACCACCGCCTGGCCCATGGTCAGGCCGAGCAGCGCCAGGATGGCGATTCTGGCGTTCTTCGGTTTCAGGAAGGCTTCGGACAGCGGGGCCTTCGAGGTCTTGCCTTCGGCTTTCATCTTGGCGAAGGCCGGCGACTCGTTCATCGACATGCGGATCCACACCGACACGCCGAGCAGGATCACCGAGACCAGGAAGGGAATGCGCCAGCCCCAGGACTGGAACTCGTCCTCGCCCATGGCGGTGCGGGTGCCCAGGATCACCAGCAGCGAGAGCAGCAGGCCGACGGTCGCGGTAGTCTGGATATAGGAAGTGAACAGGCCGCGCTTGCCGTGCGGGGCGTGCTCGGCCACGTAGGTGGCGGCGCCGCCGTATTCGCCGCCGAGCGCCAGGCCCTGCAGGATGCGCAGGCTGACCAGGATGATCGGCGCGGCCACGCCGATCTGCGCATGGCTGGGCAGCACGCCGACCAGGAAGGTCGAGGCGCCCATGATCAGGATGGTGACCAGGAAGGTGTACTTACGGCCGATCATGTCGCCGAGCCGGCCGAACACGAGGGCGCCGAAGGGACGCACGATGAACCCGGCCGCGAAGGCCATCAGGGCGAAGATGAAGGTGGTGGTGGGGTCGCCGATGAAGAACTGCTTGGCGATGATGGTGGCCAGGGAGCCGTAGAGGTAGAAGTCGTACCACTCGAACACCGTGCCGAGCGAGGAAGCGAAGATGACCTTCCGTTCTTCCTTGGTGAGGCCGGCGGAGGATGGTGCAACGTTCCCTCCGGCGGTCATGCCGGGTGTGATTGCCATGTGTGTCTCCGTATAAGTTTTAGTTTCACCGGAAATGCTGATTGTCCGTCAGCTGTCGCGGAGTGTGTGCCGGTTTCCTTACACGATAATTACTCCAAACTTACACGGAGCTTACAAATGAGTCGTGCCAAGCCGGCAATAAAGCTTGGCATCCTGTCTTTTCACTCTGTGCATACACTTGCTGCGGCGCGCAATATGAACTTGCAACTTTTTTACGAACGACCGTACTTTATTGTGCTATTCTCGATCGGTCATCACTCAACTAGCAGGAGACCCCAATGATCGATGCCGTCATCGTTTCGACCGCCCGCACCGGCCTGGCGAAGTCGTGGAAAGGCGCCTTCAACATGACCCACGGCGCCACCCTGGGCGGCCACGTGCTCGCCGCCGCCATCGCGCGCGCCGGCATCGACCCTAGCGAGATCGAGGACGTCTTGATGGGCTGCGCCAATCCGGAAGGCGCGACCGGCGTCAACATCGCGCGCCAGATCGCCCTGCGCGCCGGCTGTCCGGTGACGGTGCCCGGCATGACGATCAACCGCTTCTGCTCGTCCGGGCTGCAGACCATCGCCAGCGCCAGCCAGCGCATCCTGGCGGGCGAGGGCGAGGTGTATGCGGCCGGCGGCGTCGAATCGATCTCCTGCGTGCAGCAGGAAATGAACCGCCACATGCTCTATGAAACCTGGCTCAAGCGGCACAAGCCGGAGCTCTACTGGCCGATGCTGCAGACCGCCGAGACGGTGGCCAAGCGCTACGGTATCGGGCGCGAGCGCCAGGACGAATACGGCGCGCAGAGCCAGCAGCGCGCAGCCGCCGCCCAGGCCGCCGGCCTGTTCGACCAGGAGATCGTGCCGATGACGGTGACCATGGGCGTGGCCGACAAGGCGTCCGGCATGCTGACCACGCGCGAGGTGACGATCAGCGCAGACGAGGGCATCCGCGCCGACACGACCATCGAGGGTGTCTCGAAGATCCGCACCGCACTGCCGGGCGGCGTGATCACGGCCGGCAACGCCAGCCAGTTCTCGGACGGCGCCGCCGCCACCATCGTGATGAGCAGCCGCATGGCCGAGATTAAGGGCTTGACCCCGCTCGGGATCTTCCGTGGCTATGCCGTGGCAGGCTGCGAGCCGGACGAGATGGGCATCGGACCGGTGTTCGCGATCCCCAAGCTGCTGGCGCGCGCCGGCCTGAGTGTGGACGACATCGGCCTGTGGGAACTGAACGAAGCGTTCGCGGTGCAGGTGCTGTATTGTGCTGATCGTCTGGGCATCCCGATGGATCGCCTGAACGTGAATGGCGGCGCGATCGCGGTCGGCCACCCGTACGGGGTGTCGGGCGCGCGCCTGGTGGGCCATGCGCTCATCGAGGGCAAGCGCCGCGGTGTCAAATATGTCGTGGCCACGATGTGCGTCGGCGGAGGCCAGGGCGCAGCGGGGCTGTTCGAAGTCGTGTAAAGGAAGATAGATGCTCAAGCATATCGTGATGTGGAAGCTGAAGGACGAGGCCGAAGGGGCCGACAAGCTGGCCAATGCGCGCGAGATGAAGCGCCGGCTGGACGAGTGCGCCAACATCGTGCCGGGGCAGCTCACCTTTGAAGTGATGCTGGCCCAGCCGGGGCTGGAGGCGACATACGACGTCGTGCTGTATTCGGAGTTTGCCGACCGGGCCGCGCTGCAGGCGTATATCGATCATCCGACGCACAAGGCGGTGGTGCCGTTCATTGGGGCGGTGCGGGAGGGACGACAGTGTATGGATTACGAGGTGTAGTCCTTAGCTAACTTTGCTCACGCAAAATTGGATTCCCGCCTGCGCGGGAACGACGTTTCAGGGCCGCTAACCTTAAGACCGTCATTCCCGCGCAGGCGGGAATCCAAGTTCTTATCTGAAGCCCGCGGCAAGAACGCCGCCACAAGAACACAACGGAGACACCAATGCGCACCACCCAGGAACTCTTTTCACTGAAGGACAAAACCGCCATCGTCACCGGCGGCTCGCGCGGCCTCGGCCTGCAGATGGCCGAAGCCCTCGGCGAACAGGGCGCGCGCGTGCTGGTTTCGGCGCGCAAGCAGGACGAGCTCGACGCCGCCGTCGCCCACCTCACCGGGCGCGGCATCGACGCCAGCAGCATCGCCGCCGACCTGTCCGACGAAACCCAGGTCAATGCCTTCGTCCAGCAAGCAGTGGAGCGTCTCGGCCACGTCGACATCCTGGTCAACAACGCCGGCGCCAGCTGGGGCTGCCCGGCCGAGGACTATCCGCTGGACGCTTGGGACAAGGTCATGGACCTGAACGTGCGCAGCGTGTTCCTGGTCACCCAGGCGGTCGGCAAACTGTCCATGATCCCGCGCCGCTACGGGCGTATCATCAGCATCTCGTCGATCGCCGGCCTGGCCGGCAACCCGCCGGGGACGATGCAGACCATCGCCTACAACACCTCCAAGGGCGCGGTCGTGAACTTCACGCGCGCGCTGGCCGGCGAATGGGGCCGCTACGGCATCACGGTGAACTCGATCGCCCCGGGCTTCTTCCCGTCGAAGATGACCAAGGGCGTGCTGGCCGCGTTCGGCGCCGAGAACCTGGCCAAGGACGCGCCGCTGAACCGGCTGGGCGACGATGAGGACCTGAAGGGCGCGGTGGTGCTGTTCGCATCCGACGCGGGCAAGCACATCACGGGACAGACGCTGGCCGTCGACGGCGGCGTGTCGGTGGTCTGAGTCCGCTACGGGAGGGGAAGATGAAGGATTTTAAAGCGAAGGTTGTCGTCATCACCGGCGCCGCCAGCGGCCTGGGACGCGAGTTCGCCAACACGGCGGCCGGCCTGGGCATGAAGCTGGTGCTGGCCGACGTCCAGCCCAGGGCGCTCGAGCACGCCACCGAGGAACTGCTGGCGGGTGGCGCCGAGGTCTTGTCCATGGTGTGCGACGTCAGCAAGGCGGCGCACGTGCAGGAACTGGCCGACGCCGCCGTCGCCCGCTTTGGCGCGGTGCACCTGGTCTTCAACAATGCGGGCGTCGGCTCGGGCGGCCTGATCTGGGAGAACTCGGAACAGGACTGGGAATGGGTGCTGGGCGTGAACCTGTGGGGCGTGATTCACGGCGTGCGCGTGTTCACCCGCGTGATGCTCGAGTGCGCCGCGCGCGACGGCGACTACCGCGGCTATATCGTCAACACGTCCTCGATGGCCGGTCTGCTGACGCCGCCGGCGATGGGCGTGTACAACGTGTCCAAGCATGCGGTGGTGGCGCTCACGGAAACGCTGTACCAGGACCTGCAGCTGGTCGACGCCCCGGTCGGCGCCTCGGTGCTGTGCCCGTATTTCGTGCCGACCGGGATCGCCCAGTCGCACCGCAACCGCCCCGACGACCTGGCCAGCCACGAGCGCACCACCAGCAGCCAGATGGCGGCGCAGATGATGACGGAGAAGGCGGTCGAGTCGGGCAAGGTGACGGCGGCCGACGTGGCGCGCATCACGTTCGAGGCGATTCGCGAGGAGCGCTTCTATATCTACTCGCATCCGCAGGCGCTGGCGGCGGCGGGCGAGCGCTTCGAGGCGATCGTGCAGGGGAAACAGCCGGCGGATCCGTATGCGGCGACGCCGCAGGTGAGGGAGATGCTCAAAGCCGGAATCAAGGGACGGCGCTGAGCACCTTGTGTTTGAACGCGTGGGCGGGAAGACCCGCCCACGCTACGACTTCGTTCTTTGCGTTAGCCCCAAAACCGTCGTTCCCGCGCAGGCGGGAACCCAAGTTTGCAAGCGGTACCGCGATGCGAACAAAATTGGATCCCGGCCTTCGCCTGGATGACGGTCTCACGGCTAACTAACGGTTTTGGGGCTACCTGATCAAACGGGCTTGATCACCGGCTCGCACAGAACCCCGCATCATCATTGGTCGCCCCCGGCGCCAGATCCGGATTCCAGTCCGCACCCGACAGGGTCATGATGCCGTTCTCGAGCGTGTACTTGCCGTTCCACAGCCCGCTCGGCCTGCCTTGCACCGGCAGCGCTACCTTCCAGCGCACCGCCTTCACCGCACTGGTATTGGTCACCGCCACCTTGGCGCAGTAGCCGCTGCCCCAGTCGCCGGTGATCACCAGCTTGGCGGTCAGCGCACCGTCCGGCAGCGGTGGCGGCGGCTCGCTTGGGGTGGCCGGGCGGGTCGCGCACAGGCCGATTTCGGTCGAGCCGCCCGGACGCAGCATCTTGTTCCAGTTCATGCCCTTCACCACCAGCTTCTTGTTCTCCAGCGTGTAGGTGCCGTTCCAGAGCGAGGTGATGGTCTCCGGGAAATCGGTCTCGGCCACGAACCAGCCGGCCACGTCACCGACGTTCTTGACCGTCATGGTGCCGCACCAGCCGCTGCCCCAGTCGTTCGGCTTGGCGAAGGTCACGGACACCGTCGGCACTGGCGGCGGCGGCAGCGGGTTCGGGTACGGGCCCGGCTCGACCGCGTTCGGATCCAGGAAAGCCTTCTTGGTCGCGGTCAGCAGCGGGTTGTTGACGCCGTCCGTGGTGCCGTAGTTGACCAGCCAGATGATGGTGCCGGCCGCGCCTTCGCCGGCGCGGGTCGAATGCGCCCAGGCGCCTTTCTCGAGGATGGTGGCCGGCTCTTCGTAGCTCAGGTAGCCGGTCGCCCATTCCGGACGCGAGACCGGGGTGTAGCCGCCCGGGTAGACGCGGTAGGTGGTCCTGGTGGCGGTGTCCCAGGCTGCAATGCCCCGGTCCAGGTAGCCGTGCTTGTGCAGTTGCGCGTAGTTCCAGCGCACGTCGAACACCGACCACTGGCTCAGGTCGCCGTCGGTCTTCTGGTTCGGGCCAAGGTAGGGCGGCGCGTAGTTCATGCCGTAGAAGCCCAGGCCCATGCCGAGCTTGGAGCGCGGCACGCCGGCGTCCTCGTACATCTGGATGGTGCTGGCGATCGACATCGGGCGGTCGCTTGTGTGGCCGACCAGCGGCGCGAAGGTGGTGGAGGCCCAGCCCTGGCCGAACCAGCCCATGCCGTAGCTCATGAAGTTGTACTGGTCGACCAGGCCGGCAACGCGCTTGGCGTGCTCGCTGACCTTGTCGATGTTGGTGTTGAGCATGCCGGCCGGGAAGGTGATGATGACCGGCTGCTCCTGGTAGCGCGGGCGCGAATTGGCTTCCTTGCGGATGTCGGCGATCAGGGCTTCCAGCAGGGCCTGCTCCTCGACCGCCTTGTCAGCGATGCCTTCCCAGTCGACGTCGACGCCGTCGTAGCCCTTGGCGACCATGTAGTCGACCAGGTTCTTGACGAAAGTCGGGCGCACCGCCGGCTGCGAGGAGGCGATGAAGCCGGCGTTGTCGCCTTCGCCGCCCAGCATGATCAGCGCCTTGGTGCCGACCTGGTGGGCGCGCATGATCATGTATTCCTCGACCGTCTTGTCCCAGGCCGCGCCGGGACCGAGGTCGCGGCGGTCGTGCGCGCTGCCGGCGCCCAGCACGATCTCGCCCGGCTTTCCGGTCTTGCCGCCGCCCGGACCGATGCGCGCGAACACGAAGTGTGTCATGGCCGTCATGTCGACGTGCTCGGGCGCCTGATAGTCGCTGTTGTCCCAGAAGTAGCCGCCATAGTAGCCGGTGACCCATTTGGAGGCCGGTGCGGTGCCCGGTTCCGCATGGACGGCGAAGGGAGCGCCGGCCGCGCACGCCAGCAGGGTGAGCGCCGCGAGGCGTTTCAGAGTAGTGTTCATCGCGTTTCCTTATGTGGTTGCCACAGGGAAACAATGTAACATCTCTACCCGGCGTAAATATGTCGCGCAAATGTAATCCCCCCACGGGTGGGGGAATCGCGGCAATGCTTGAACTGGATCAGGCAGCCTGGCTGTCCGGTTGCACGACGCGCTCGTGCAGTTCGGGTTCGCCGTCGCGGTACAGTTTGACGACCGTCGAGGTGCGGGTGCCGTAGCCCTCCATCTCGATGCAGACCGGCGACAGCATGCGCTCGACCTCGATCGGCATGCCGGTCTCTGGCAGGCGCAGATCGGGTGCGCGGGTGGTGTCGGCCAGCATCTCGAAATAGGCGTCTTCCGGCGCGCCCTGGCACAGCAGGCTGGCGAATTGGGCCTTGGTGCGCAGCACCTTGGGCCAGGGCGCGTCCAGCAGGCCGTTCGAGATGCCGTAGATGCGGCCCGGTTCGAGCGGCTTGCCATTGCGCGGATCCTCGCCGCCGCGGTTCGAGTACCAGTACAGCTTGTCGCGGTCGCCCAGCACCAGGTTGTAGCCGTTGTAGACGTCGCCGCGGGCGACGATGCTTTCCAGGTAGGCCGCCGCGTCCAGCTCCCCGGTCAGGAAGCCGGCCACCAGTTCGCCGCGCGAGGGGGCATCAAGCCGGCGCTCGGACGGGCCGCGGATGTTGGTGAGGGCGGCGAACTTCGGGCCGTTGGGGCCCGTCGTGGTCACACCCATCCAGCTGCCGCCGCCCTGCAAATCGCGGCCGGCGACCACGTGCGGGGCTTCCGGCCAGGAGGCGGCCGGGGTGGCCGGACGGTCATAGAATTCGTCGCGATTGGCGGCGGCAATGATGGGCACGCCCGGCATTACCTGCCAGGCAAAAACGATCAGGCACATGGGTCAGCTCCCAGGCAGGTCCGTGAAGACTTCGGACCGGCGCGGTCCCTCGATGGATGTGTCGAGACCGGCCTCGCGGGCGGCCTGGTCCACTATGGCGGCGAAGTCATCGGGTACGGATGGATAGACTTCCATCCAGGTCTGCAGCCCCTCGGGCGCATCTAGACGGCACTTGAGCTGCGGGTTGAGTGCGGCGCCGGCCAGGCCGGCCTGCATGGCGCGCACGCGCGGGGCCAAGGCGGCAGCCTCGCTGTCGCGTACCTTGTAGTAGACGTACAGGTCGATCATGCTAGATGTCGAGCGCGTCGAGGTGATACGGCATCTGCCCGAAGCGCAGGGCCGGACCGTCGGCCGCGCCCAGGCGCACGTCTTCGCCCAGGGCGCTCAGCTTCATCTCGACCAGCAGGTCGGCCCCGCCGAGGCCGTCAGCGGCGGCGTTGACCACCATGCCGCAGGGCTGGCCGGGATCCACCATCGAATACACTTCCATGCCGGCGCGCGCGGCGGCATCGTCCACCGTGGCCAGCGCCGTGCGGCGCTTGAGCTTGCCGAGATACTGGCTGCGCGCGACGATTTCCTGGCCCGGGTAGCAGCCCTTCTTGAAATTGACGCCGCCCAGCAATTCGAGGTTGATCATCTGCGGCACGAACTGCTCCTGGGTCGCAGCCGTGACCTGGGGCACGCCGGCGTGGATCGCGGCCAGGTGCCAGGCCTGGTCGCCGCCCAGCGCCAGTTCGGCGGCCAGTTGCGTCAGGGCAGGAGTAGCGGTGTCGGGATTCGTCAGCCACAGGTAGCGCGGGGCGCCGAACGCGTCCGCCAGGCGGATCACGGCGCCGAACTCGCCCGCCACCTTGGCGTAGGGCGCGGCGGGCAGCTCGGCGACGTGGCGGCGCAGCATGCTTTCCGCCCTGGCGCCGCCCAGGCCGAGCACGGCCGCGAACGGGGCTTCCTCGGTAGCATCGCGCAGCTTGGCCTTGGAACGCAGCACGAACATGGTGAGGCGCTTCTGCAGCGGGGCCTGGATGGCGCGCGGCAGCTGCAGGTAGACCGCCTCCGCATCGCGCCAATACAGGAAGGTGGCTTGCAGGCGGCCCTTGGGCGTGCAGTAGCCGGCCAGGCGTGCTTCGTTCTGGCCGAGGTGCTCGACGTCGTTGGTCAGCTGGTTGTGCAGGAAACCGGCGGCATCGTCGCCAGCGACGGCGATCAGGCCGAGGTCGGTGACCGGGGCCACGAAGCCTTCGCGCAGTTCGGCGGCGGCCAGGGGACGGCCGAAATCCTCGACCGCCCGTGTATCGTTGCCACTGCGGTCAATATGGAAGCGGGCGCCCAGCGAGGCAAGCGTATCTGTCCAGTTAGTCATAATCCAGTTAGTATGTGCGATTAGGCTTTATCATTACGAGCTCATTATAAAGATGTCGGCAAAATCGCGTCGGGGAGGCCCCAACTCCCGGCAAAAACCACGGCGGAAACCAAAACAACAATCCATGGCATTCATCAAAAAACTCCTCGTCACCGGCGTCATCGTGTCGGTGGCCGCGGTGGCCGGCTTCTCGTACTGGGCCAAGAACCCATTGACGGCGGAAGGACCGGCAATCGAGTTCTCGATCAACCCGGGCAGCGGCGTCGGCGCCGCGGCCCAGCAGATGGCCAAGGCCGGCGTGCCGGTCAATCCCCAGCTGTTCAACATCCTGGCGCGCGTCACCGGCCAGGCCGGCCGGATCAAGGCCGGCAGCTACGAGCTCAAGCCGAACACCTCGCCGCGGCGCCTGCTGGACCAGCTGGTGCGCGGCGAGTTTGCCCAGGAGGCCGTCACCATCGTCGAAGGCTGGACCTTCAAGCAGATGCGCGCGGCGCTGGCCGCCCACGACCGCTTGCGTCATGACACCGTCAAGCTCTCGGACGAGGAGCTGATGAAGAAGCTCTCGAGCGAGTACACCAACCCCGAAGGCCTGTTCTTCCCGGATACCTATTTGTTCGCCAAGGGCTCGTCCGAGCTGGCGATCTACAAGCAGTCGCACCAGGCGATGTTGAACCACCTGAAGGCCGCCTGGGAAACGCGCGACCCGAGCCTGCCGTACAAGAGTCCCTACGAAGCCCTGATCATGGCCTCGATCATCGAGAAGGAAACGGGGCAAAAAAGCGAGCGCAGCATGATCGCCGGCGTCTTCGTCAACCGCCTGCGTACGGGCATGATGCTGCAGACCGATCCGGCCGTGATCTACGGCATGGGCGAGCGCTTCGGCGGCGACATCCGCAAGAAGGACCTGCAGACCGACACCCCCTACAATACCTATACCCGCGTGGGCCTGCCGCCGACCCCGATTTCGCTGCCGGGCATCCAGTCGCTGTCGGCCGCGCTGGCTCCGGCCAAGACCGGGGCGCTGTATTTCGTCTCGCGCGGCGACGGCACCAGCCAGTTCTCGGACAACCTGAACGACCACAACCGCGCAGTGAATCAATTCCAGCGCAGTTCCAGCGGCGGGCGAATCAATGGGCGCTAAGTTCATCACTTTCGAGGGCATCGACGGCGCCGGCAAGTCGACCCACATCGGCTTCGTGGCCGACTGGCTGAGCATGCGCGGCAAACAGGTCGTGTCCTCGCGTGAGCCGGGCGGCACGCCGCTGGGTGAGAAGCTGCGCGACCTGCTGTTGCACGACAAGATGCACCTGGAGACCGAGGCCCTCCTGATGTTTGCCAGCCGCCGCGAGCATATCGCCCAGGTCATCGAGCCGGCCCTGCGGCGCGGCGACTGGGTGCTGTCGGACCGGTTTACGGATGCCAGTTTCGCCTACCAGAGCGGCGGTCGCGGCCTGGACCGGGTCAAGCTGGAAGCACTGGAACACTGGGTGCATCCGCGGCTGCAGCCGGACCTGACCCTGCTGTTCGACGTGCCTCTCGAGGTGGCGCGCGAGCGGCTGGACGCCACCCGCACACTCGACAAGTTCGAGCGCGAGCAGGCCGAGTTTTTCGAAAAATGCCGTAGCGAATACCTGCGCCGCGCGGAGCAATTCCCCGAGCGCATTGTGGTCGTGGATTCGACCCGGAGCATCGAGGCCATCCAGCTGCGCCTTGCAGAAGTGTTGGAGAACTTGTTGTGAAGATTTATCCCTGGCAGGGAGTCGCATGGGAGCGCCTGCAGCAGATGCGCGCCCGCCTGCCGCACGCCATCCTGTTCCACGGCCCGGCGGGTGTCGGCAAGGCCGGCTTCATGGAGACCTTTGCCCAGGCCCTGCTGTGCGAGAACGTCCGACCGGACGGCCACGCCTGCGGCGCCTGCGCCTCCTGCGGCTGGTTCATGCAGAACAACCACCCCGACTATCGCCGCGTGCGGCCGGAAGCGCTGGAAGACGAGCCGGCGGGCGAAGGCGAAGAGGGAGCCGAGCCTGCCGGCAAGGCCAAGTCGACCAAGGCGCCCTCGAAAGAGATCAAGATCGAGCAGATCCGGGCGCTCGCCGACTTCATGAACATCTCGACCCACCGCCAGGGCCTGCGCGTGGTGGTGCTGTATCCGGCGGAAGCGCTCAACATGCCGGCTTCGAACGCGCTGTTGAAAACCCTGGAGGAACCGCCGCCCGGCACCGTGTTCCTGCTTGCCTCGAACAGCCTGGACCGCCTGCTGCCCACCATCCTGTCGCGCTGCCGCAAGTTCGCGCTGCCGATGCCGGGGCACGGCGAAGCGCTGGCATGGCTAAAGGAACAGGGCGTGCAGGACGCCGACGGCTGGCTGCGCGAGCAGGGCGGGGCGCCGCTCGCGGCCCTCGAGCAGGCCGAGGGCGGCAGCCGCGAAGAGATGGATGTGCTGCTGCATTTCCTGGCCGCGCCTAGCGTCGACGGCGCCCTGCGCACGGCCGAGAAGCTGTCCAAAGCCTCGATGCCGGCCCTGGTCGCCTGGGAACAGCGCTGGCTGTACGACGTGTTTTCGATGAAGCTGGCCGGGCGGATCCGCTATTATCCGCGCTACCAGAAGGCGCTTGCGGCGCTGGCGGGACGCGTGTCTACTGGCAGCCTGAACCGCGCGATCAAGGCCGCCTGCGAACGCCGCGCCGTCGCCGACCACCCGCTGTCGGCAAAATTATTTGTCGAAGATATGTTGCTTGAGTACACTTCGTGCTGTGCATGAAAGGAATCCGATGAGCGCCAACCCCGCCGAGCCGAACTCCTCGCAGCTGCCGAGGCCGTCGGTGCTGTCGCTGGCGATCAAGGAAAAGGCGGCGTTGTACGCCGCCTACATGCCTTTCCTGAAGAATGGCGGCATGTTCGTGCCTACAACTAAGCCGTATAAAATCGGCGACGAGATCTACCTGATCCTGTCGCTGATGGACGACCCCAACAAATACCCGATCGCCGGCAAGGTGGCCTGGATCACCCCGGCGGGCGCGAACAACAACAAGGCGCAGGGGATCGGCGTGCACTTCCCGGCCGACGAAGCCGGGCAGCGCGCCAAGCTGCGCATCGAAGAAATCCTGGGCGCGGCGCTGCGTTCCTCGCGCGCGACCCACACCCTCTAGTTAAATTCCGCTAATCTCTGCTGGTTTTCGATCAGCTCTGCTTAATCCTATGCCGTCCTACGTCCACCGCTTCGCCACGCGCGACGACCTGCCGCTCATCGTCGACATCTACAACTCCACCGTCGCCTCGCGCGAAGTCACCGCCGACACCGAACCGATCACGGTCGCATCGCGCGAGCAATGGTTTGCCGACCATACGCCGGAGCGCCGGCCGCTGTGGGTGATCCATGCCGCGGACGATACGAGCGAGCAGCCGGAGGTGCTGGGCTGGCTGTCCTACTCGAATTTCTACGGCCGCCCGGCCTACTCGGGCACGGCCGAGGTGTCGATCTACATCGCGGAACGGGCGCGCGGCCAGGGCCTGGGCCGCTATTGCCTGGAACTGGCGATCGCACATGCGCCGAACGTCAACGTGCACACCTTGCTCGGCTTCATCTTCGGCCACAATGCGCCCAGCCTGGCATTGTTCGGCAAGTATGGCTTCGAGAAGTGGGCGCATTTCCCGCGCGTGGCCAACCTCGACGGAATCGAGCGCGACCTGATCATCCTCGGCAAACGGGTCGGCTGAAAGCGCGTAACACTATTTTCCGGCATGGCCGCCGGCGCAGGAGCGATGCGCTGCGGGGCGCCCGAAGGTCTTTGGGGGGAAGTGCTTGGCCGTGTCATCCCTCGTCTGCAAGCACGACCGCTATTGAATGCGCGCATTCAGCCCTATACGTCCGTTATCGGCCCAAAGCGGACGTCGCCGCTGGCATTCATGGGGTGACGCGAAGCTTGAATTCTCGCGACGTGTACTTACCCCACATACAGTCTCCATCTGGACCGACTCCCCATGTGGCTCGGATCGAGTACTTTCCTGGCTTCGAAAAGTCGAAGTTTTCCTCGAAGTTATTAAAGAACCTGCCATAGCTGTATCCCGGGCTGACAGAAACCCGTTCTTCCTCGGAATAGAGAAGCTTTAGCATCGGACCTCGCCACTGCAGAAGCTTCCCCTGCTCGCTCCTTACTTCAAACTTTAACCAGTAGTAAGGCGGCTCCATTGGCGTTGGCAGCTTGAGCTCACCTTGACCAGTATTTTTGACCGATACGTCTAGCGCGACTGGCTTTCCCAACCCAACGTGACTGTCGCCAAAAATTTTCACTTGCAGCGGCAGCTTGCCCGATGCGCATCCGGCACCTATGGCTTTAGCGTCAACTGATGCAAAGAGAGTTACGAATGCAGTGACGCACTGAATAGATAGCAAATACATGGCTTAAGTAGATGATCGCGCTTTTCGAGATGAAGTGAGTCCATTTTTACGGTCCGCTTGGCCGATTGCAGACGTTTCCCTCTTTCCTAGTGTTGTTACCTATGCACAGGCCTGCATTTCGTCAGCGCTGCCGTCGAACTGTCGCATGCGACTTGCCCGGTCGACCCGTCGAATTATAATTGCCGACATGAAAACCAGCTCCCCGATCCAGATAGCCTGGCGCTCGCTATGGACACTCAAAAAGCACCACCCCGAGCCGATGTGGGCTCAGCTTGCCGTTGGAGCTGCGCTGGCGCTGCCGATCGGCTGTTGCATGATGTTAATAAATGGCTTGCTCAGGGGGCGTCTGTTCGACCTGTTCAGCAGTTTAGCTGTGGCGTACAGCATGCTAGTGATCAAGCTCGGCATTGAAAAGTTCCTGTCGAAGTCCAGCATCGATGCTGTGTCCCAAGCCGGCGACTGGCGTGCCGTGCTGATTGTCAATGTGATCGCCATTTTGGGTACCGCTATGGGTACTGCGGTCAGCCTTAGCGCGTATTCATGGTACAGCGGTACAAACGGCTGGGACGGGTTTCTGAACCATACCGCTGCGCAGTCCATATTCCTGGCCTTTGTTGTGATCATCGCAGTGGGTAGCTGGTCTTGGTGGAGTCTGCGCTTCACGCAAGACACTTTGTTGCGACAGGCAATGGAAGCGCAATTGCGCTTGCTGCAGGCTCAAATCGAGCCGCACTTCCTGTTCAATACGCTGGCCAATGTGCAAAGCCTGATGGAACGCGACACGCCGCGCGCCAAGCAGATGCTGGAAACGTTTACCGATTACCTGCGCGCTAGCCTGGACCAGCTTCGCACCGCCGACAGCACGCTCGCGACTGAGCTGGCGATGATACGCAGTTACCTGGAACTGCTTCAAATACGCATGGAGGAACGCCTGCGCTTCGAGATCGACGCGAGCGATGAATCCCTTGCTGCGACCATGCCTACCTTAGTACTTCAGCCATTGGTTGAAAACGCGATCGAGCACGGACTTGAACCCAAGATCGAGGGCGGACGGGTGTGGATTCGCGCCCGCGTCCTTGATGGGCGGCTCGACCTTCGGGTCGAGGACGATGGCCTGGGTATGGACAATCCGCGCCGCCCGCGGCGGCTTGGCGCCGGCCTGGCCTTGTCCAACATCCGGGAGCGCTTGCACACCCGCTATGGTGCCACGGCGGCATTGACGCTGACGCCGCAGCCCCTTGGCATGCAGGCCTCGCTCTCCCTTCCCTACAGGCCGAAGGCATGACGCGGGCCCTGATTGCCGACGACGAACGGCATCTTGCGCTGTATCTTCAGGAGCAGCTGGCATTGCTGTGGCCTGAACTGGAGATCGTGTACATTGCCCGCAATGGCGATGAAGCTGCAGCTTCCATCGAAGAACTTGAACCGGACTTGGCCTTTCTCGATATTCAAATGCCGGGCATGAGCGGTCTGGAAGTGGCTCAAGGGATCGAAGGGGATACCCGCGTTGTGTTTGTGACCGCCTTCGACCGCTACGCGGTGCAGGCGTTCGACCACGCAGCGCTCGACTATCTACTCAAACCATTCAAGACTGATCGACTGCTGCGCACGATCGAGCGCGTTAAGACGGCACTTGCCCTTCAGGCATCAGGCCACGATACACCACACGATGCGCGCCTTGCAAATGTCCTTCAACAATTGACCCGCCAACCAGCGACGCCGGCACGGCTGCGTTTCATCCGCGCCAGCCAAGGCGAGTATGTGCATCAGATCGCTGTCAGCGACGTGTTGTTCTTCCATGCAGACGAAAAGTACACCGTGGTACAAACCGTCAACGGTGAACACCTGATCCGTACCAGCATCGCCGAATTGGCCGAGCAGCTCGATCCCGAGCAGTTCTGCCAAGTACACCGGGCAACGCTAATTAATTTGAACTACCTGGCCGGTACACGGCGCGATGAAAGCAGCCGCCTGTTCCTGCGCATCAAGGGCCACGCCAGGGAATTGCGGGTCAGCCGCGCCTACGTCCATCTTTTTAAGGCGATGTAAGGCGCGCCAGCCGCGTTCATCCAGCGACAATCATCGTCAACGGCTCAGCTTCTTGCTGCCAGTCCCGTGAATACGATGCTTGCTTGCAATTCGTCGGTGCTCCTGTCGATTCGTCGCCTGCCGGTCGCCCCCACCGGTCAGCTGTGCGATCTTTACCGGCACGTGATCGCCGATCACGGCTAGCCGGCTCAGGCTTTCTTTTCTCAAGATACGTTCAATGAAAAAAAATATCTTTATCCTGTTGTTGCTCACCCTGGCAAGCAGGGGTGGTCCATTGCTGGCCGCTACCGATACGGTGATGATACCGCCCATGGTCACCATCAAGGGAGGTGAATTTTCGATGGGGAGCACTGCCAATCCCAATAGCGCTGGTTTTCCCAATTCGGAGCCGGTGCATACCGTCAAGATAAAGACCTTTAAACTGTCCAGATACGAAACGACGGTTCTGCAGTTTCGCCAGTTCGTCGATGCTACCGGCTACAAAGCCGATGGCGATTGCTGGAAGCTAGCCGCGAACGAATGGGGTATGGACGTGGGCAAAGTCAGCTGGAACTCGCCCGCCAATGCACCAGGCGACTATCACCCGGTGATGTGCGTGAGCTGGAACGATGCCCAGGCCTATCTTCAATGGCTGTCTCAGCAAACCGGAAAACATTATCGTCTGCCAAGCGAGGCGGAGTGGGAATACGCCGCCCGGGCAGGCAGCAACACCCGCTATCCTTTCGGCGACGATCCTGCCGCCCTGTGCAAGCATGCCAATATCTTTGACCGCAGCGGAAAGGCGGCCATTCTCCGCCTGACGGGCAAGGCCAATGAACCGGTTCCTTGTGATGACCAGGCTGGCTTGACCACGGTGGTAGGTATGTACGCGGCGAATGCTTTTGGCTTGCATGACATGCTTGGCAACGTGGGCGAATTCGTCGAGGACTGTCAGCACCTGAGTTATGAAGGAGCTCCCGGCGACGGTCGTGCCTGGACAAGTGAGTGCGCGAGGTCGCATGGAGGCTCGATGGTGATTCATCGTGGCGGCAGCTACGATAGCGGGCCGATCGGCGCTAGCCCGACCCTTCGTGGACATGCGGGAAAGGACAACCGCAGCAGTCTGGGAGAAGGGTTCCGTATTGCCGAGGATATTGCGGACGACACCGATCAAGTCGCCAGTGCCAAGGCAGCCGGGTCCCAGAGCGCGTTCGAGGCGGGTTTGGCGGTTGCGCAGGCGGCTGAGCGCTCGCGGCGAACACAGTCTATGGCCCTTTCGAAATAATCGACAATTGCGAATCACGACCTGACGCAATGCTTCCGGTGGATGGCAGCCCAGGCACTGTCGCCCCTGCAGCGCGGCAGCCCAGGTCCTGATTCCTTGTCTCAGAGTTCGAGGGGCGTACATCGACCCAGGTGGCAATAGCTGTCGCGCAGTGAGCCCGGAACGCCGGTGTTTCACCAAAAATATCGTCGCCACAACGGTGTTGCCGGTCGGTTTGACCGAGGTAACGCCGGCGCGATGCTTATGCGGGAGACGCTTTTGTATCGCAATGATCATCGAAAGGCATGAATGAACTGGAAGAACATGGCAGCGATGTCCCTGATCCTGGCGAATGTAAGTACGCTGGCGGCAAACGCGCAGGAAGCGCGCTTACAAGCAGACGTCGGCGAGGACGCGCCGCAAACTGTCACCGTGCGCGGCATACGCGACCCGGCGATGGCCCCTTACGCCGACGCATACAAGATGCTGCAGACGGTACGCAAGACAAGCGGCGGCACGGTTGACATGGTTATTCGCTTATTGTCGGCCAAATCGCTACAACCGATCCCCGACCTGGAAATATTCCTGCAAGGGGAAACGATCTTGAAAAAGCTGACGCTGTCGCCAGACGGCTTTCTCGACGTGCCTATGGAAGAACACTATCTGGACGACAAGGCGGAATTTTTGACCAATAAGAAGAAGGGCTCAGTGCGGGTCGAGTTCTATTTTGTACCGAAGCTGCCGCAGGAAAGGATGACTTATGGGGACATGCTTGTCTCCATCATTGCCGCCAAACGCGCGATCAAAGAAATATTGCCCTGGTACCTGCGCCTGCTTGGCTCTTCCATCGAAGAAATACACCTGTGCTACCCCGACAAGGGACGCAAGATCGGCTTGTCCAACGGTGAACCGGCCACGCGGTCGGCGTCGCGCGAGCAGAAGAGCATGTTGACAAAGGAAATCGTTTATTGCGCTGCCTTTGGCGCGCACGAAGTCTCAACGGCGCAAGACACTGTCGTAACGGCGCCGCCGGGCTGGGTGGCTCTATTCGATTGAAGAGGTGTTGCCTGATCAAGAAGTTTGCCACACAGTAAGAGGATGGCCACAACAAAAGGTGTGCCACAGGTCGACGCGGCGGGGAGTGCCTACCTGCGTTGTCCGAAGAACATCGTCATAGCAGGCCGCCAGGACAAAAAAGTTGCAGACTGTCAAGAAGGACTGCATTCGACACATAGCAGACGGTCGAAACAAGTACTATGGACTAGTTGCGAGCACGCAGTACGCAAGTGAATACCTCACCTAACGTCATTTTTTCGCTCCAGATTTCGGCGAGGTTGATGTCGTACTTAGCGTTTAGGTCATCGGTGAGCGTCTCAAGCTCCAACGCATCCGCGACCCAACGATTTGGGTACAAGTCGCGATAAATCTCCCATACTCGGTCGTTCGGACTGAACTGCAATTTCTCGCTATCCCGAAAGGCAAAGGCAGAGGTGAAGAGCAAGAGAAATTCTCGTATTTCGTCTTTTGGAGCCTGAGGAAATGCACTACGCCACTGTGCGCCCTCGCATTTTCGAGACCGATATCTCTTCGGCAGACTAGTTCCGAACCTTAGCCAGAGTGCCGATAGCAGAATCAGGAAACTCAATACAACAAACATCTTCATAGCGTTTCTCCTGGTCCATTGTTTTCGCTACAACGCGAACGTCCGCTCTTGGCCGAACTCGGCCCCTGAGCTCAGCATAGCAGGTCGCCAGAGCCGAAAAATCGCAGTCTGTCACGAAAGACCAGATCCCGAACCGGATGTACAGGTCACGGCGACGTAGGAGTCATCGATTCGGTAAGAGTCCGACAGCAAAAAAGTAGAAATTTGAATTACAACAGTCTCACTAAGGGCTAGAGAACTGCTCAAGATACTGCTCTTTACACCCGGCCGGCGACAAGCCATTGATGAAGTTGTGCCGAAGCTGTGGGCCGCTTTTCAACACCGGTATGCGGTAAGGATAATCGCAGCAAGTTGACACCAGCTTTAATTATTTAAGTTGGGCTCGAATATTTATATCGGTATAACAACTTCTTCTATAAACAAACTGCCAATGAGCAGTATCACCTGAGAGGACGTTTTATATGAAAAAGGTGTCACGTGTGCTAACTACTGGAGCCTGTCAGAATTTCTGTGTGGAACGGGGTCATGAAATAATGTCGAAAGGACTGTTCCATGACCGAAGTGATGACCACCAAAAAGCCCAAGAAAAAGAAAGTAGCGTACCCGTTCCCAGTCGAGC
>Ga0209023_10000482_pt1 | contig 60283 bp, 52 predicted proteins | sample LakOneMetagenome_FD_187468 | JGI IMG/M metagenome (GOLD analysis project Ga0209023, IMG submission 187468) | Freshwater and sediment microbial communities from Lake Erie, Canada (SPAdes) (version 2) | ecosystem: Environmental > Aquatic > Freshwater > Lentic | place: Lake Erie, Canada...
CTGACCCACCCGACTTACCTGACCTATTTCGGATCGATCTGAATGCTCTTGAGTCCAGCCGACTCCGTCGGCAGATCCGCATCGCCGGCCGGCAGGTTGTTGATCTTCAGCATGTAGGCGATGACGTTGACGTAGTCTTCGCGCTTCAGGCTGCCCGGGTCGTTCTCGGGCATCGCGTTCGAGATGAAGTCGAACACTTCGCTGAGCGTCTGTCCGCTCCACTTCTCGGCGAAGGCGCCGCCAGAGAAGGAATTCGTCGAGTGGCACGAGCTGCACGACGCCTTGAAACGCGCTTCACCCCGATCGGCCTGCGCAGTGGAGTAGACCTTGTCCGCAATCGTCTTCTTGTCTTCGGCGGCCGCGGACGTCATGACCGCAGCAACGAGACAGAGCGAGAGCGCAACACACCAGACGCGGAAGGTGGAAGTAATCATAGGCACCGAAGAATTATGAGCGACCATCCGCGCCTCCGCAACGAGGTTGCGCCGCCCAAGGCCGAACGCCAAAGTCCCAACGACGGTGAACCTGCCCCGCCTCAAGGCAGCAGCGGCACCAGCCGCGGCTGGCCGCCGGTTGTCTGATCGACGAAGAAACTGCGTGAGACCCCGTTGCGAATCACCGCTAGGTCACCGCCTACGACCAGCATCACGTCGTCATTGACGCGCAGAATCCGTCCGCTGGTGTCGCTCACCTTGTCGAACCTGTGGGAAGTACGGTTGAAGCGGACGACGCCGCCACTCGTGCTGCTCCATTCGTGAGAGGCTCCAAGAGACGCCCACACGTAATCGGGTTCAACGAGCAGCGAACCGGCGGACCAGGCTGCGATCTCGGGAGCAGTGAAGATGTGAAACTTGCGTTCGACGGGATCAAAGAACCCGATGCCTCCGACTCCGGAGATCCCTTCGCCGTTGTAAAACGTCTTCCCAAACCACAACTTGTCATCGACCACCTGGAATGACCCAATCTCTTCGCCCAGCGTAAATTGGAAGTGGGGATTCATCCTGAGTTCGTCAGGGCGAGCTGCCTCGAATTCCTTGTAGGGAGTTTTCGGTAGGGGATAGAGACGCGTAACTCCGTTGATGCGCGACCGCAAGACGGGCTGGTCGCCGCCTCCGACATCGCTTGGTTCGGGCGCTACCCGAAAGGCCTTGCCAGGACCAAAGGACTCGCTTTCGAGGGAGCCACCTCGATGAGCTGACCCATTCTCGGCTCCCACAGAACGCACGGCCAACAATCGAAACTCCGGATCGCTGCCGGGAACGAAGTCGAAACGTGCTTCTGTTGACGGGCTTCGCGCAATCAGTCGCACACGCCAAGGTCGCGATGCCCGATCAATATCCGGCGGATGGAAGTGATAGGGCTCGTACTGATAGCGCCCGACAAGCCGTCTGGCTCTGGAGTCAAAGAGAAACTTCTGATTTGCGAACCCGTGGAACTTCTCTCCTGCACAGGAGAACACAAGGTCCGTGGCGGCGACCCGCAGCAGCGTGGCGTCGCACTCTTCCATACCGAGGCTGGGCACTCCGATAGTGAAGACACGGAACGGCTCGTTCGCTTCTTGCACGAAGATGCCAAGCTTCGTTCCCGCCCCCATCCCCACCATGCCGTCTTCGTTCGAATCGCCTTGAAACGACTGTCGGACGACAACGAGGTCGTTGCCGTCGGGCAGGCGCTCGCGCCGCCAGATTGCGGCGAGGTCGACTCTGGCTTCGCGACGCATGACGCTGAGCACGGCGCGATCGGCAGAAGTGACGCGCGCCTGCACCTTCACGACAACCGGATGACAGAGCAGGAACACACTCGCGAGCGTTGCCGCGACCACGGCACTGACGCGCCGACGAGAGCGCGAGAGGTTCGCAAGAACGATAGGTTTGGTCATGACGCCATGAGACAGCCGCCGCTGAGGCCCACCTCATCTTATCTGCGCCCCGTGCCAGAATGAGGCGTGCCGCCGCCAGCCACACCACTCGAGCGCCGCCTCTCCGGATGGGGCCGCGTTCCCGTTGTGCCGGGCTATCAGGTTCGCTCGGAAGATCTCGAGTTCATCACGCGCGACGTGCCGCTGACGCGCGGACTCGGGCGGGCCTACGGCGATGCCGCGCTCCCCGCACCCGGCGACACGCGCATAGCGGGCAGCACACTCGCCGACCGCATCCTGCACTTCGATCCACAGACTGGCGACATCACCGCGGAATCCGGCTTCTCGCTCGACGAGCTGTATCGGTCGATGCTGCCGCGTGGCTGGTTCACGCCCGTCACACCGGGCACGCGCTTCGTGACACTGGGCGGCATGGTCGCCGCCGACGTCCACGGCGGTAATCACCACGTCGATGGCTGCTTCGGCCGGCACGTGACAGCGCTGACCCTGCGGGTCGCCGACGGACGCATCCTGACCTGCTCACGCAGCGAGCATCCGGATCTCTTCTTCGCCACCATCGGGGGCATGGGACTGACCGGCCACATCCTCGACGTGTCGTTCAGGCTCGTGCGCGTGGCAACCCCGTGGATCTATCAGGAGACGATCCGGATCCCTGACATCGACGCGTTCATGCAGGCGCTCGCCGAAGCCGCCGCCAGCTGGCCGATGACCAAGGGCTGGATCGACTGCGTCACACGCGGTCCGCGAATGGGACGAGGCATCCTGTTCCGTGGACGCTGGGCCGAGCCGGGCGAGGCGCCTGCACGATTTCCATCCGTGAATCCGCCGATTCCGCTGCCGGCACTCGCGCCCTCCGGTTTGCTCCTGCCGCAGGCTGTGCAGGCGTTCAATGCGGTCTACTATCACGCGCATCGTGCGCACGTCGGCGTGATTCATCCGAAGTCTTTCTTCTATCCGCTCGACGGCATCGGCGACTGGCACCGCGCGTACGGTCCGCGAGGATTCGTCCAGTACCAATGCGTGCTTCCCAAGACGCGCGGGCACGCCGCCGCGAGGCGCTTCCTCGAGCTTGTCACCGCGAGCCGGTGCGCCTCGTTCGTGTGCGTCATCAAGGACTGCGGACCTGAAGGCGAGGGCATGCTGTCGTTCCCGAAAGAAGGCATCTCGATCGCGATCGACTTCGCCATGCATGATGGTATGCAGGCGCTTGTCGACCGCATGAATGCGTGCGTCATCGAGGAGGGCGGCCGCATCTACCTGGCGAAGGATGCCCTCACGCGTCCCGAACACTTCCGCGCGATGGAGTCCCGGCTCGATCGCTTCCTCGACATCCGCCGGCACTGGGATCCCGACGGACGCATTCGCAGCGCGCAGTCTGTTCGACTCTTTGGCTGGTAAACGATGCCCTTGAACGTCGTGGTGCTTGGCGGAACGAAAGGCATGGGACGGGCCGTGGCCCGTCGGCTGGCCGCCCGTGGCGACCGTGTCCACCTGCTTGGTCGCGACGCGGACGACCTCGCGAAAGGCGCTGCCGACTTGCAGGCACGCGCCCCCTCGGGCGAGACGATGACGTGGTCGGAGTGTGATTTGGAGCGGCCGGACGGCTTCGCTGCGGCCATCGAGCAGGCCGCCACCGCACTCGGCGGCTTCGACACCGTCGTCGTCACCGCGGCGCTCTTCGCCACGCAGGCGCAGCTCGAGACGGACCGCGAGTTCACGCGGCGGCTCCTGACCGTGAACTTTGCGAACACGATCGTCTTCTGCGAGTACGTACGCGACTACCTGCTGGCTCGCGGTGGCGGCACGCTCTGCGTCTTCAGCTCCGTGGCTGGCGAACGCGCGCGCAAGCCAGTTGTGATCTACGGCTCATCGAAGGCGGGTCTGTCGGCCTATCTCGAAGGACTCGATCACAAGTTCCGCGCTGCCGGCCTGCGCACCGTGTGCGTGAAGCCAGGCTTCGTTCGCACCGCCATGACCGAAGGCCTTCCAGAACCGCCCTTCACCGTTGACGCCGATCAGGTCGCCGGCACCGTGCTTCGCGCCATCGACCGCGGCACACCGGTCGTGTACGCACCGCCCATCTGGGCGCTGGTCATGCTCGTCATCCGCTGGCTGCCGCGCATGGTGATGCGGAAGATCGGGTTTTGAAATCCGATCGCCAATCGATAATCGCGAATGGCTGCGCGCTGAAACGCAAAGGCTGCACGCGCGTCGCGCGAGTGTGACGCCGCCAAACCAGGTCCCCTGAAAAGCGAACGGCGGGACTCAGAAGCGGATTGCGCTTCCGACGTCCCGCCGGATTTTTCTGCGTCTCAGATTCGCGATTCGCGATGTGCGATTCGCAATCGGCGTTTCCTATTTTCCGCCCGCGACCTGCTCGTTCAGCACCACCGAGTCACCCGCGAACTGCTGTACGACCGACAGGAGACCCGTGTAGAGGAAGCCAATCTGGAAGAGCACCAGGAACGGCACCGTCCCGTAGATGCCGTTGGCAAGCGCGTAGAACACGGTCGCCGTGAAATACAGGCCGAGGGCCAGCTCGATGAACGGCTGCACGGCCACCGACTGGCGGTAGTTCTTGCCGACCCACTGGTCCGAGTCGCCCTCGATGCGGTACTTCGGCGTCCGGGCAAACTCGCTCTGCTTGTTCATCATCGCTTCGAACACCGCACGGCTGTTGTTGATGCAGAGTCCGATGCCGATGGACATCAGGAACGGCAGGTACTTGATGCGCGAGCGCCAGTCGTCGTGGATTTCCCGCTGACAGACCATGTAGAAATTGCACACCGAGAAGGTCGCCGCGAAGAAGAGCGGCACGTCGATCAGCATCATTTCGTACCAGCCCATGTTGTAGCGGATGACCATGGACGGGAACATGAGGATGGACAGAATCACCATCAGTGGGTAGTTGAAGTTCGCCGTGAGATGGAAGAACGCTTCCGCCTTCACGCCAAACGGCACGTCAGCCGCGAGAATCTGCGGCAGCAGCTTGCGGCAGGTCTGAATGGACCCCTTCGCCCAGCGATGCTGTTGCGACTTGAAGGCATTCATCTCCACCGGAACTTCCGCCGGCGCAATCAGGTCGGGCACGAACACGAAGCGCCAGCCCTTGAGCTGCGCGCGGTAGCTCAGGTCGAGGTCTTCGGTGAGCGTGTCGTGCTGCCAACCGCCGGCATCTTCAATGGCTACCCGACGCCACACGCCGGCCGTACCGTTGAAGTTGAAGAAGTGCCCGGCGCGGTTGCGACCGCCGTGCTCGAGCACGAAGTGTCCGTCGAGCAGAATCGACTGGATCTTCGTCAACAGCGAGTAGTCCTGATTGATGTGGCCCCAGCGCGCCTGCACCATGCCGACCTTCGAGTCGACGAAGTGCGGCATCGAGCGGAGGAGGAAGTCGGACGTCGGCAGGAAGTCGGCGTCGAAAATGGCGACGAACTCGCCACGCGCCTCCTTCAGACCCGCCTCGAGTGCGCCAGCCTTGTAGCCGGTGCGGTCCTCGCGGTGGAAGTACCGAATGTCAAATCCCTGGCTGGCAAACCGGCGAACGGCCGCTTCAGCAATACGCGTGGTCTCGTCGGTCGAATCGTCGAGCACCTGGATTTCGAGCAACTCGCGCGGGTAGTCAATCTGACACACCGAGTTGATCAGCCGATCGGCAACGTACATCTCGTTGTATAGCGGCAGCTGGATGGTGACGGCCGGTAACGGAGACAGTTGCGGACCTGCCTTCGGCTGGCGGTCCTTGTTCTTCATGTACGCGTACACGAGGTAGTACCGGTGCCAGCCGTAGAAGGCGAGGATGATGAGAACGAAGAAGTACAAACCGAGCGTAAGAGTTTCAGCAGGCGTCATTTAGCTCAATCGATTATATTAGCGTCTCAGGCACCTTTCCTAGCAAAACTGCTGCCTGATTGCCCCCCTGCCAATGAACACGTCACAACTGAAAAATCTGCTCCAACAGGTCGCTTCTGGCGATGTGGACGCCGATGCCGCCGAGCGTCAACTCGTTGACGCGCTACGCGAACGCCCATTCGAGGACCTCGGGTTTGCCAAAGTGGATCATCACCGGGCCGTCCGGCAGGGTTTTCCCGAGGTGGTGTTGGGACTCGGCAAGACACCCGAACAGGTGGCGGCCATCTCGGCTGAAATCGTGAGCCATGGGTCCACGCTGCTGGTCACCCGCGCGTCGCGCGACACCTTCGACGCCGTACGAGCCGTCGTGCCTGGCGCGACCTATCTGGAAACCGCACGCCTGATCACGCTCAGGCAGCAGGACATCGCCCCGGGACACGGCACAGTGCTGGTCGTCGCCGCCGGCACCTCGGACCTGCCGGTCGCCGAAGAAGCAGCGTGCACGGCGGAACTGATGGGCAACGCGGTTGAGCGCCTGTACGACGTGGGCGTCGCCGGACTCCACCGCCTGCTGCACGAACGTCACCGCCTCGCCAGCGCCCGCGTCATCATCGTCGTGGCCGGCATGGAAGGCGCCCTACCCAGTGTCGTCTCAGGCCTGGTGTCGGTTCCCGTCGTTGCCGTGCCCACCTCAATTGGCTACGGCGCCAGCTTTGGCGGAATTGCGGCACTGCTCGGCATGCTGAACAGTTGTGCGTCAGGCGTGTCGGTCGTCAACATCGACAATGGCTTCGGCGCGGCCAATATCGCCAGCCTCATCAATCATTTGTAAAGACGAGTTAGGCTAGACTCGGAAGCAGACTGCTGAGGTACGCGCCTTGCAGCTCATCCTGTTACCCAAGGAGGTAGCCATGAAGACACGTCAACCCATTCTCTGGACCATGGTCGCAGCAGCCGCGCTGCTCTGTGCGCCGTCCTCGGTCCGCGCGCAGTCTCTCACCACACCCAGTGACCCGTCTTTCCTCGTCGCCGGCATGGCGCAAAGCCAGAACCGGAGCGTTCACAGTCAGGGCTTCGGCTTTGGCGTGAAGGGCGGTCTGCTCTTCTCGAAGTTCTCGCAAGCCAACGTCGACTACAAGAACAACAACGGGTATGAAGTCGGCGTGTTCTTCGGCGGCAACCGCCCGGGCGCCTTCGGCGTGATGGGTGAGGTGCTCTACGCGAAGAAGGGCGCCAAAGGATCGCAGGGCGTACAGACGCTCGACAACTACTACCTGGAAATTCCGGTGCTGCTGCGACTGAACCTCGGTTCGTCCAACAAGAACACCGGCGCCATCGTCTACGCCATCGGCGGACCCGTGTTCGACGTCCTGCTGAAGTCGCAACTCGACGGTGTGGACGTGAAGAGCAACTACGAGAGCCTCGACCTTGGCATCATCGGCGGTGCAGGCATCGAAGTGTCGCGGTTCCTCGTGGAAGGCCGCTACAACTGGGGCCTGCGTAACGTCCTCAAGGCCAGCGGCGGCACGACGACCGAAGTGAAGAACCGATCGTTCGCGCTCCTCGCCGGCATCCGCTTCAACTAGGGCAGCGGTAGGCGGGTCGGAGGCCGGGAAAGTCGAGAAGTCGCGAGCGTCGGAGGTTGGGAGGACGTCACACACTCCTCCTGCATGTTCAGGCGTCGTTGCGTTCTCGTCTTTCCGGGTCCCCCGACCCACCAGCCCACCTGGCCTTCCCGCCCCACCCGACAGTCCCGGCGTTCCCGCGCCTCCAGACCTTCCCGACCTTCTGCCGCCTTCGAGTAAAATGAACGTTTCTCCCCCACCGGAACGTCCGGCATCTCCTGATCTGTTCTTCGTATGCACACTGCCGCCCTTCGGGCGCTCGAATTCGATCGCATCGTCGACGGCGTGCGCGGGTTCGCGCAGACGCCGATGGGAGACGAGCGTCTCGGCGAACTGACGCCGTCAGTCGAGCGACGGCAGGTCGCGGAGTTGCTCGCGGGCACCAGCGAAACCAGTCGATTTCTCGCCAAGCACGGACGCCTGCCGCTTCGCGCGCACGCGGATCTGCAGCAGATTCTCGCGGCGCTCGGCGTGGAAGGCCGCGCGCTCGAAGCGCTCCGCCTCGTGGCGCTTGCTTCGTTTCTCGACTCGGTGGACGAGACCTGCAGCACCATCCGCCGAGACAGCGCGTCGTTCCCGCGCATGGCTGCCGCGGCACTGCCAGCGGCGTCGTTCAAGGCAGAGACGACTCGCACCCGCGCTTGCATCGACGTCTCCGGCGACGTCCTCGACGATGCGAGTCCGGCGCTGAGGGGAATTCGGGAACGACTGCGGCGTCAGAAGACGAAGCTGCGGGGAACGCTGGAGTCGTACCTGCGCGGCAGGGACACCTCGAAGTACCTGCAGGACCAGGTCGTCACCGAACGCAACGGACGCTACGTGATCGTGGTCAAGGCGGAGCATCGAGGTGATGTGCCCGGTCTGGTGCACGGCGCGTCGACGAGCGGCGCGAGCGTCTACCTCGAGCCTCTCAGCACCGTCGAAATCAACAACGACATCGTCGCGCTGCAGGAGCAGGAGGCTGAGGAAGTGCAGCGCATCCTGCTCGAGTTGACCGATGCGTTCCGCATGCGCGCGATCGATCTCGACGACACCGTCGAAGCCGCGACGGCGCTCGATGTGCTGCAGGCGCGGGCCCGCTACTCGGAGTCGATCGACGGAATCGAGCCGGTGCTCTCGAGTGACGGCGCCGTCGAACTGCAGGCGGCGCGGCATCCACTGCTCAAGGCAGCGGTGCCGGTCACCATCAAGATCATCCCGCCCGCTACCGTGCTGCTCGTGACTGGTCCCAACACGGGCGGCAAGACGGTGGCACTGAAGACGCTCGGTCTGCTCGCGCTCATGGCGCAGTCGGGCCTGCGGATTCCGGCTGCCGACGGCTCACGCCTTCCGGTGTTCAGGACGGTGTTTGCCGACATTGGTGACGAGCAGTCGATCGAAGCCAGCCTGAGCACGTTTTCGGGGCACATCGCGAATCTGGCTGCCATGGACCGCGACCTCGAGGTGCCGGGTCTGGTGCTGCTCGATGAAGTGGGTTCGGGAACCGATCCCATCGAAGGCGGTGCCCTCGGCGTTGCCGTGGTCGATCATTTCCGCCGGCGTGGAGCGACGCTCATGGCCACGAGCCACTACGACGCGCTCAAGTCGTACGCGTCCACCACTGAAGGCGTCGCCTCTGCGGCGTTCGGCTTTGCGCCGGATACCTTCGCGCCCACCTACGAGTTGATCTACGGCTCGCCTGGACGCAGTCTCGCGCTGGAGATTGCCTCGCGGCTTGGCCTGGCGTCGTCCATCATCGCGGCGGCGCGCAGCAATCTGAGCACGCGCGAGGCGCAGCTGGCCGAGCATCTGGCGAAGATCGATCACGACATGCGGGCGCTCGAACACGACCGGATGCAGGCCACGCGCGAGCGTGAGGCGCTGGCCGCGGAACGCACGCGCATGCAACAGCGCGAGCTGGCGCTCAAGGAGCGCGAGGAAGCGTCGCGAAAGAAGCTCGCCGAAAACCTCGAGTCGCAGGCGCGTGAAGCGAAGAAGCAGATCGAAGGCGTCATTGCGAAGTTGAAGCAGAAGACGCAGGCGCTGGCTGACGAAGCCGCGACTCGGCGCATCAACACGGGTGCGAGCGGCGCGGCCCGCGTGGAAGCGCGCGACGCGGTGGACGCCGTGGTTCAGGCCGTTCTCGAGCCGACGGGCATCACGGCGGCGCAAGCCGGGCCACCCACGGTGTCTGCGCCGGTGGCGGTTGGTGCACGCGTGGTGGTCGGCGGGCTCGGACTCGAAGGCATCGTCACGGCGCTGCACGAGAACACGGTGGAAGTCGACGTACGCGGCAAGCGGATGCGCGCGAACGTGCGCGACCTGCGCGTGACCGCCGCGGCGACGCCTGGCCGCAGCGTCGGCAAAATCAGCGTTCACACCGACCTCGTGCCGCGCGACTCGGCCCCGACCGAGTTGAACGTCATCGGGTGCACGGTGGACGAGGCCCTCACGCGCGTTGAACGTTTTCTGGACGAGTCGTTGCTGACCGACCAGCGCGTGCTACGGTTCGTTCACGGACACGGCACGGGTCAGTTGAAGCGCGCCATCTCCGGCTTTCTCCGACAGCATCCGCTGGTCGTCAACATCTCGCAGGCGCCGCCCAACCAGGGTGGCGGCGGCGTGACCATCGCGGAACTCAAGGAGTAGGAGACCGTGAGATTGAAGATTGAAGATTTCAGATTGAAGATTGGGGTAGGGATTGGGGTTCGGACGCCAGCGGCGTTCGGCGTGCCGCGCGTGCGCCGCGCCAAGCGTCCGGGCTTCGAGTTCCCCATCGTCAATCGCGCGACGTTCGCGTTTCCAATCTTCAATCGCTCGGCGATCGCGCCTTCAATCTTCAATCTGCTTTCAATCTTCAATCTTCAATCTTCAATCTGAAATCTCACGATCCCCTTGGCTCTGTTTCCTCAGTCCTTCATCGACGACCTCCGCCTGCACGCGAACATCGTGCAGGTTGTGCAGGAGTACGTGTCGATGAAGCGTGCGGGACGTGTCTACAAGGGTCTCTGTCCGTTTCACGGCGAGAAGACGCCGTCGTTCCAGGTCGATCCCGAGAAGGCGTTCTTCTACTGCTTTGGCTGCCAGCGCGGCGGCGACGTGTTCAAGTTCATCGAGTTGCAGGAGAACGTCGGCTTCGCTGATGCCGTCCGTCTGCTGGCGCAGAAGGCCGGAATGCCGCTGCCCGAGCCGACCGACGAAGACCCGTCGGCGCGGCAGGATGCAGGGCGTCGCGAGGCCCTGCTCAAGATGCACGAAATCGCCGTCGCCTACTTCCGTGAACAGCTCGACGGCGCGGCCGGCGGCCGGGCACGAGACCAGCTGCGAGAACGAGACGTCACGGCGCAGACCATCGAGGCGCTCGGTCTTGGCTACGCTCCGCAGGCTCGCGAAGGCTTGCGCGGACGTCTGGCGAAGCAGGGATTTTCGAAAGAGCTCCTGGTTCAGAGCGGCCTCGTCGTGCAGCGCGACACCGGCGAGCTGGTTGATCGGTTTCGCAACCGCCTCATGATTCCCATCTATCGCGACACCGGCTCGGTGATCGCGTTTGGCGGGCGGTCGATGGAATCGGACCAGGTCCCGAAGTATCTGAACTCTCCCGAAACGCCGATCTACTCGAAGAGCCGGACGCTCTACGGCCTGAATTTCTCCAAGGCCGCCATCAAAAAACTGGGCTACGCGGTGATCGTCGAAGGATATTTCGACTACGCCCAGGTATTTCAGGGTCAGGCTGCGCCGGTCGTGGCCACGTGCGGAACGGCGTTGACGCCAACACAAGCTCAGCTATTGCGACGCTTCACGTCACGCGTCGTGCTGAGCTTCGATCCTGATGCGGCGGGTCAGGGTGCGGCGGCCAAGTCGAGCGACCTGCTGGTCTCCGAGGGCTTCGAAGTGAACGTGCTTGCCCTGAACAAAGGGGAGGATCCCGACACGTTTATCAGGCGAAACGGCGTGGACGCCTATCGGGAGCGCCTGAAGACCTCGCGTCCCTACCTCGAGTACTTGCTCGATCAGGGCGCGCTTGGCGTCGATTTTTCACGCGACGACAACCGCCGTCAGTACGTCGCCAAAATGCTCGAGATTGCCGCCAGAATTCCCGAGGCGACGGCTCGCGACCAGTTTGCCGACCGCATTGCTCACCGCGCCCAGATCACCGAGGACGTCGTCCGGGCCGAAATCCGTAAGGCAGCCGTGCAGAAACGGCAGGTTGTGGCACCGCGGGACGCTCCCTCGGCGTCACAGGTGAAGCACGCAGAGCGCGGACTGATATGGGCCCTCGTACATAATAGTAGTGAGGGGCTTGAGGCACTCGCGACGCTCGAGCCAGACGACGTCAGCCATCTGGCGACACGAGACATCCTCGACATGGCGAAAAGCCTGCAGGCATCGACTGCGGCGGACGCCATACATTCGGCGCTATTGCAGCGTCTAAGTACAGAGCTCGCGCAAGTCGTGGCTCGCATTGCCGCGGCCGGAAGCCCTCCGGCGCCGGCCATGGAGTGCGCACGGGCGCTCAAGCGTCTGCGCTACGAGCGGGAACGCGCGGCGATTCAGCGTGACATCGATAGCCTGCAGCGGCAGGGATCGGCCGCCAGCAATTCAGAAATTGACGCGTTGCTCCGAAAGAAGAATGATTTAGGGCTCCAAATCGAGCAACTGACGTAGGGACGAGGCAGAGATTACATGTCGATCGAAGAAAAGTACGACGAGGTCCGGCAACTCATCAACATTGGCAAGGAGAAGGGTTACCTGCTCTACGACGAGGTGAACGAACTCCTGCCTTCGGAGATCACCTCGTCTGACGAGCTCGATGACCTGTTCAATACCTTCGGCAGCGCCGGCATCGAGGTCATCGACTCCGATCAGAAGTACATGCGGGACGACAAGCCAATCGACCGCACGGCTGAAGGCTCGGAAGAACTCGAACTCGATCTCACACCCGGCGCCCTTGACAAGACCAACGACCCGGTTCGCATGTACCTCCGCGAAATGGGCACGGTGCCGCTGCTGACGCGCGAAGGCGAAGTCGAAATCGCCCGTCGCATCGAGCGCGGCAAGCTCGCCGTCATCAAGTCGATCTCGCGCACGCCGCTCGTCGCCAAGAAGGTCATTCAGCTGGGCGACGCGCTGCACACCGGTGAACGCACCATTCGCGAACTGGTGATTTTCAACGACGAGGAAATCACCGACGAGCGCATCGCCGAGCGGTCGCGCCAGGTGCAGAAGCAGATCGAGAACGTCCGCAAGGCCAACGGCAACGCCGAGAAGCTGTTCGAGAAGCTGGCCGAAACGCCCAAGGGCGTCATCACCAAGGACAAGAAGAAGTACCGCAAGGCTCGCTGGGCAGCGATGCGCGCCCGCATCGAGGTATCCCAGAAGATCCGCGAGATCGAGTTCACCGAAGCCGTGAAGCGACGCCTCATCGACGAGATGAAGGAAGCCGTTGAAGGCGTGAAGGCGATTCAGCGCGAGATCGAGAGCATCGACCGTCTGCTCAACCCGAAGAACAAGAAGCACAAGCTGAAGGAAGAGGACAAGAAGAACCTCACCCGTCAGCACAAGGAACAGAAGCTTCGGCTGAAGGCGACGACCGATTCACTCGAGCAGGAACCTGCCGAACTGAAGTCGACGCTCGACACGATTCTGCGCGGCGAGTACCAGGCCGAACAGGCCAAGAAGGAACTGGTTGAAGCGAACCTTCGACTGGTCGTCTCGATTGCCAAGAAGTACACGAACCGCGGTCTGCAGTTCCTCGACCTGATTCAGGAAGGCAACATCGGCCTGATGAAGGCGGTCGACAAGTTCGAGTACCGTCGCGGCTACAAGTTCTCGACCTACGCAACGTGGTGGATTCGTCAGGCCATCACCCGCGCCATCGCCGACCAGGCCCGCACGATCCGCATTCCGGTTCACATGATCGAAACGATCAACAAGTTGATCCGGACCTCGCGCGCGCTCGTGCAGGAACTGGGACGCGAACCGACCTCGGAAGAGATCGCCAAGCGCATGGACATCCCGGTCAGCAAGGTCCGCAAGGTCCTCAAGATCGCGCAGGAGCCCATCTCGCTCGAGACACCGATTGGCGAAGAGGAAGATTCGCATCTTGGCGACTTCATCGAAGATCGCCAGGTGGTGTCGCCGGCCGAAGCGGTCATCAACCTGAATCTGAAGGAACAGACCGAGTCGGTCTTGAAGACGCTCACGCCGCGCGAAGAGAAGGTCATCAAGATGCGCTTCGGTGTCGGCGACGGCAGCGAACACACGCTCGAGGAAGTCGGTCAGAGCTTCGCGGTCACACGCGAGCGCATTCGTCAGATCGAAGCCAAGGCGCTGCGCAAGCTGCGTCATCCGTCGCGCAGCCGCAAGCTGCGTGCGTTCCTCGAAGGACGCACGAGCTGAGGAACGTTGAGATTTCAGATTGAAGAGTGAAGATCGAAGATTGGGTCCTCGGGCATCACGCCCAATCCAATCTTCAATCTGAACTCTTCAATCTGAAATTTCGAGAGTCCCCCGGGGCCCATAGCTCAACGGTCAGAGCCGCCGGCTCATAACCGGCCTGTTCCAGGTTCGAATCCTGGTGGGCCCACCAATACCTTCGGAAGAGATTTCAGATTGAAGATTGAGGGTTGAAGATTTCAGACTGAGGATTTCTTCGACCTCCAATCTTCAATCTGACATCTTCAATCTGAAATCTCAGAGTCCTTTCCTCCGCCACTCGTACGTGACGATCACCGGCACGTAGAACAACACGTCACCAACCAGCTTTCCGACTACCAGTCCGATACGCGGACCCAGCAGCCGTGCGCCGATGCCCATGGCAAGGGGCCGGATGATGAACGTGTCCAGCACACCGGCTGGTCCAAACTCGGTGAGTAAGCCCATGACCACGTTGCCGTGATCGCGCGCGTCCAGTGTTCGACCGGATGCCTGGGCCGAGCGTGATGCGGTGAGGTAATCGCGCGCCAGCATGGCGCCCGCATAGCCAATCGTTTCCCCGATCGCACCGGCGTAGGCGGCCACGACATCGCTGTTCGTAACTCGACGCGCGGCAGTGGCCGCGGCGATTGCCGCGACAATGCCCAGGCACTCGGCGACACCGTAACGCCGCGTCCACTCGAGTAGCTTTGCGCCCATACCTCGGCGTTCCCGCGACGCGTCGCCTGCCGTCGGTTGATCAGTCAATCTGCATGGCTCGACCTGAGAATCAGGAAGTCATTGTGCTCGACTCGCAGGGCCCGGTGCCAGCGTGCCCCGCCCCGTGCCTCTGGCGGCAACGCTCGGCGGCCGTGCCGACACGCCACTGCAAAGGTGAGCGGTCTCGACGCACGAAGGTCGTGCGAGTCCTGTCGCCTTCGGCTATGCTGGTCTCGCGTTGAGAACGTTGGCCATGCACTCCCTCGAAACTTCACCGCCCGCGCTCTCGCAGACTTTCACGGCCGGAGACCATCACGTTTCTGCAGCCTGGACGGCGTTGCTCACGGTGTCTCGAGCGACGCAACCGACCCAGCCCCGGTGCCCACGCGCCGGGGCTTTTTTTGTGTTCGCTCGCCGATCTGGAGCGCGACGCGCACAGGACTACGCACATGCACGCTGACCTCGAACGCCTGATGGCGCTCCAGAAACTCGATTCGGCCATTCACGCGGACGAACGCAAGCTCGCCGATGAACCTGCCCGTCTGAAACAGATTGACGGTCGGATTGAACAGGCGCGCCAGGCCGTCGCGAAAGCCAAGGATGCGACTGCCGTCAATCAGACGGCTCGTCGTGACATCGAGAAGGAACTCGCCGTACACCAGGGCCGCCTGTCCAAGTACAAGGACCAGTCTGCCGCGGTGAAGACGAACCAGGAGTTCCACGCTATCCAGCACGAGATGACCTTCGCGCAGAACGAGATTCGCGCGCAGGAAGACAAGATGCTGGAACGCATGATGGAAGCCGACGATCTGGCACGCACGTCGAAAGCGGCGGACACCGAGCTCGCCAGCGTCCTGAAGGCTGCAGACAATGAGAAGAAGGTGATTGCGCAGGAGCACGCCGCCGCGCAGGGCGCACTGGGGACGCTGCGGGCCGAGCGCGCAGCGCTGGTCTCCACCCTCACGCCCTCTGTGCTCGCCGTCTTCGAGCAGGTCGCGAAGCGTCGCAACGGCATCGGCATCGCCGAAGCGAAAGAGGGCATCTGCACGATCTGCCACGTCCGCTTGCGACCGCAGGTCTTCCTCAACGTTCGCCGCAACGAAGAGATCGTGCAGTGCGACAGCTGCCAGCGCATCCTGTACTTCATTCCGGCAGCCCCCGTGGCGCCGACGGCCTAGCCAGAACGCTCCGGTCGCTCGCGTCGATTCGTCGCGCGAATCACTCCAACGATCCGTCCCGCCTGCTGTCCGTCGCGGCGATACGAGCTGAGGGCCGCGTGGCTCGCCGTGCAGACTCCCGCACCGAACACCTGCGTGTCGGGGATGCCAGCCTGACGCAACTGCTCGCGCGCGCAGCTCCACCCGTCGAAATACGCGTGTCCGAGTCTCGGTTCGCTCGGCAGCCCTGACATCGAGGGATTTGTCGATGTGGGGATTGGTGTGGCGCTGAACCACGACGCTCGGTCGCGCTCGCCAAAACCGGCCGCCGCAAACGCAGCGATGACGTCGGGCCCCACCTCGTAGCAGCACGATCCCACCGACGGTCCAATGGCCACGACAAGGTCTGATGGCCGTGAACCGAACGCACGCGCAAGGTCCTCGACAACCTTCGCTGGCACACGCTGCATCAGTCCCCGCCAACCCGCATGTGCGGCCGCGACGACGCCAAGTCGCGCGTCGGCGATAAGCAGTGGAACGCAGTCTGCGGCTTGCACTGCGACCGCAAGCGCAGGGTCACTCGACAGCACGATGTCGGCTTCGGGCAGCGAGTCGTCGACCGCGAGTTCACCAGCCATCACAGTCGCGCACCCATGGACCTGCTTGAGCCGACGGAGCGCATGGTGGGGAACGCCGAGCGCCGTCGCTGGCTGGTGCCACCCGTCCGGAGAGTACGGCACCCGCCCGAGTGCCCAGGTTCGCGTCGTGAACAGATGCGGTGCGATGCGTTCGAGCGGCACACAGACGAGTGCCGGGCCAAACGCTGTCTCGCGCCATTCGAAGCGGTCGTCAGGAGGCGGCGGTATCATGCTTTGGTGTCTGCAATCATTGGACTCGGCATCGACGCTACGGACATTCCGCGAATTGCCGCCACCATCGAGCGGTACGGCGAACGCTTCATTCAGCGGATCTTCACGGACGGCGAAATCGCGTACTGCATGAAGCGACGCCACCCAGCCATTCATTTTGCCGGACGCTTCGCGGCGAAGGAAGCGGCGATGAAAGCCCTCGGCACCGGACACACGCAGAACGTGCTGTGGCGCGGCGTCGAAGTAGTGCGGCACGGTGGCCCGCCGCGTCTCGAATTCCATGGTGGTGCACGGCGACGCTTCGACGCCATGGGAGCGGGCAACTCGCTCTTGACCATCACGCACTCAGACGCGCTCGCCATCGCGCAGGTCATGCTGTTCGCGCGCTGACTGCCTGTTCGGGCTCTAGCCGGCTGTTCGCCCGCTGACAGGTTGTTCGCGCGCTGACGGCTGCTCACCCGCTGACTGGTCGACAACTCTCGTTGACGCTCTGATCCGCCGGGCACCAGCCGGCGGCTGGCCCCATCAGTGTGTCCGCCGCCAATCGTCCGCTTCACAGCCACTTGCCGGAACACGGCTGATCGCGACGGCGCGGGCACGCGCATTGATGAACGTCTGGTCGTCCGCCGCATCCAACCGCTCACATCGAGCGACCGCGCGGAGAAAAGGGGCGTCCACCGTGATTGTGAGAATTACGCCGAACGACAAAGGCAACCCGCCGGGAAAACTCGCGGAAGCCGAACTGCACTTCACCGAAGGTCCGCTGGCCGGACTGCGTCTGGTTGGTTTCTCTGTCTGGGAACGGCGGGGCGGAGGCGGACGCAACGTCACGTTCCCGGCGCGCAGTTACAGCGTCAACGGTGAGCGGCGCAGCTACGCGTTGCTGCGGCCCATCACGGATGCGACCGCGCAGAATGCTGTTCGCGACCTGGTGCTCGAGGCGTACCAGGAATTCGAAGAGCGCGCAGCCATCGCGTCCTGATTGGTCGAGCGAAGCGAGAGTCCGTTCAGATGGTCGCTGAACTGGTGCGTGTGGCGGAGTGGCTCACCGGCCTGGTGTGGCACCGGCCGGCGCTCCGCCGGCCATGGGAATCGTGGTCGGCTCAGCGCCAGCACGGGGCGCTCAGCCGGTCACACCATCGGCAGCAGGCGGGCATTCTCTTGCGCGCGCTTGGGCGGAAGCGTCCACTCCGCGCGTGTCGACTTCTCGTACTCCGAGCGGAAGAACGCGGCCTTCATGCCGCCGTCGATGATGTCCCACGGCAACAACGGGTCGTCCGTGCGGTCACGGAAGATGTACCGATCAGCATCGATGCCGGTTTCTTCGACGGCGGCGCGCCAGTTCTGTCCGTTTCGCTCGGCCGCTTCGATGACGCGCGCCACTCGCCGATCACCAAGCGACAACAGTGCCTGGTAATACGAGTGCCGTTCCGACTTGATGTTGAAGTAGACGTTGTCGATGTCGGCCATGAGCGAGCGCAGACGCTTGATCTTGCGGTCGGTCAAGGCCGGGTCTTCCATCGGCAGCCACTGATACGCCGTGCCTGGCTTGGGAATGAGCGGGTTCACGCTGCCGACGATCTTGCCCACCTGCCCGCGCGGCTTGGCGTAGCGCATCATGATGTCGCGCAGTTGAACCGTCAGGTCACGGATGGCCACGAGGTCTTCGTCGGTCTCCGTCGGCAGACCAATCATGAAGTACAGCTTCAGGTTGTCGATGCCGTTCCTGAAGATCAGATCGGCGCGATCGAGAATCTCATCGTTGGTGACGGTCTTGTTGATGACTCGCCGCATCCGGTCCGAGCCGGCTTCCGGAGCGATGGTGATGCTGCGCTCACCGCTCTGCTTCAGCATCTGCACGATGGGATCGGTCAAGTCGTCGAGTCGCAGCGACGCCGGACTGATCATGTAGCCCATCTCGAGCAGGCCGCTCAGAATGCGTTCGATCTCCGGATGGTCGCAGAGCGCGATGGACACGAGTCCTGCGCGCGACGCGTGCTGGCGCGCCTCGCGGGCGAGTTCGAGGATGCGGTCCGCTGGAAACGAACGCACAGGCAGGTAGTTGTAGCCTGCCCAGCAGAAACGACAGAGGTTCGCGCAGCCTCGCACCACTTCCACCAGGAAGCGCGACCCGAACTCGGTGTCCGGCGTGAAGATGCTGGTCACCGGCGGATCCAGCGCGTCGGTGGTCTTGAGCGCAGCCTTGCGCACAGGCACCGGTGCGTTGGTGCCAGCGACTGGCTCCATCGCCTCGAGGAGGCCATCAGCCCTGTATTTGGGCTCGTAGAACGAGGGGATGTAGAAGCCTCGTTCAGTGGCCAACTCCATCAGCAAGGCTTCCCGGCCCGTAGCGGAACGGAACGCGCGCTCGAGCGACGGCACGAGCACCTCTGCTTCGCCGGCAGCGATCACGTCGGCAAACGGCGCAAGCGGCTCAGGGTTCACGAACGTCACCGCACCACCGACCACAATCAGCGGATCGAGCGTCGTGCGTTCCGAGGCGCGTGCCTTGATGCCCGCCAGCCGCAGGAGCGTAACCACGTTCACGTAGTCCCACTCGAAGGACACCGAGAACGCGAACACGTCGAAGTCGCGAACGGGAGTCTGCGACTCGAGCGTGATGAGCGGAGCACCCGAGGCGAGTTGCTCGGCCAGTTCCTGCTTCGGCGGCAGGAACACTCGTTCACAGACGATGTCGGGTTGAGCGTTGAAGAGACGGTAGACGGTCTGAAAACCGAGGTTGGACATGCCAACCCAGTAGGTGTTGGGAAACGAGAGCGCGACGCGCAGCTTGCCGCCATGCGGCTTGCGCACGTAACCGATTTCTCGTGACAGGGTGTCTAATGCGCGTTCGCGCTGATGCCAGGCTTTCATGGGTGCCGGTCGACGATGAAGCAGGGTCGGCCGACGAGCCGGGTCCCGGTCCGCTGGGCCGGACTTTCGAGCCGGCTCGCGTGCTCGCGCTCAGCCGGCGGCGGACTCGACTCCCAGGAGTGTACGTACTGTATCACCGGGACCGAGGCCGGCCGACACGCGCATGCACGCGTCGGCCAGGGTCTTCGTAATGTGGGAACCGCCGAACGACTCAGCCTTCCTGGCGACGCAGGAATGCCGGAACGTCGAAAACCGAGCTGACGTCGAAGTCGGGGTCCACCGCGCGCCCCTTGTCAGCGGCCGAGTTGGACTGGTTGCTGCCTCCGCCAAGCGTCGGCAGGTTGGTGATGGCACCTCGTCGGCCTCCACCCATCGCGACCCTCGCGAGTTCGACCTGCTCCTGAAGCACCGCAGCAGCCGGCTGCTCGCCTCTCCGTGGAAGCTCGGTGTACTGCGACAGATCGATCGGCGTCTGCGCACCCGACATCAGCGAGCGCACGTGACCACTCGGTCCGAAGCCCGTCGCGATCACCGTGATCTTCACCTTGCCGGTGAGCGTCGGGTCGACCACTGCTCCGAAGATGATGTTGGCGTCCTCGTCGGCAGCCTCCTGCACGATCGTCGACGCGTCGCTCACTTCGAGCAGCGACAGATCCGGGCCGCCGGTGACGTTGATGATGACGCCGCGTGCGCCCTCGACCGATGCGCCTTCGAGCAGCGGGCTCGAGATGGCGCGCGTCGCGGCTACGACCGCGCGGTTGTCACCTTCGGCGATGCCCGTGCCCATCATGGCCATGCCCATGCCCGACATGATGGTCTTGACGTCGGCGAAGTCCAGGTTGATGAGGCCCGGCACCAGGATGAGATCGGAAATGCCCTGAATCGCCTGTCGCAGCACTTCATCCGCGGTCACGAACGCGTCCGTCAACGACGTCGTCCGATCGATGATCGTCAGCAGGCGTTCGTTCGGGATCGTGATGATGGTGTCGACGCAGTCACGCAGCGCCTCGAGGCCGCGCTCGGCCTGAATCTGTCGCTTCTTGCCTTCGAACTTGAACGGCTTGGTGACGACGCCCACTGTCAGCGCCCCGAGTTCGCTGGCCAGGCTGGCGATGACCGGCGCAGCGCCGGTGCCTGTGCCGCCGCCAAGCCCGGTGGTGACGAAGATCATGTCGGCGCCGTCGAGCGCCTGCAGAATCTTGTCGGTATCTTCGAGTGCCGCTGAACGCCCGACGTTCGGGTCTGCACCGGCACCGAGTCCTTTGGTCAGCTTGGACCCAATCTGGAGTTTCACAGACGCGGCGTTGTTTCGCAGCGCCTGCAGATCGGTGTTCGCCACGATGAACTCGACACCGTCGAGGCCCGCGCGCACCATTCGGTTGACGGCGTTACTGCCGCCACCACCAACACCAATGACCTTGATGCGGGCGCCGCTGTAGGCCTCTTCGTCGAGCCGCAGCCGCAGGTCGTCTTTGAGCGAGCCGTCCCTGCTGCCACCACCCTGCATGTTGTCGAACTCGGCCATGATCACTCCCTCGTGATTAGAAGAATTCCTTGAACAGACCGCGCAAGCGGCCCGCTACTCGCACAAGCGCACCGGCGCCAACTGGCACCCGGTTGCTGTCTCCACTTGAATTGCGTGCCGCATACAGGACCAGGCCGACGCCGGTTGCAAACGTCGGACTGTTCACGTGATCCGCCAGACCACCCACGTCTGCCGGGCATCCGCGCCTGATGGGCAGGTCGAAGATCTGCTCGGCAATCTCGGGCATGCCGTCGAGAATCGAGCCGCCGCCCGTGAGCACGATGCCGGAGTTCAGGCTCTTCTCGTAGCCAGCCCGCCGGATCTCGTCCCACACCAGATGAAAGATCTCCTCCGCGCGCGGCTGGAGAATCTCGGACAGGATGCGGCGCGCCATGACACGCGGTTTGCGTCCACCGACGCTGGCGACCTCCATCGTGTCGTCTTCGTCCACCATGCCGGACAAGGCGCACCCGCACTTGCGCTTGATCTTCTCCGCGTCAGGCACAGGCGTCCGCAGTCCCACGGCTATGTCGTTGGTGAAGTGATCGCCGCCGACGCCGATGACCGCGGTATGCCAGAGGCTGCCGCGCTCCCAGATCGCAATGTCGGTCGTGCCACCGCCGATGTCGACCAGTGCCACACCGAGTTCCTTCTCGTCCTTCGTCAGCACCGACTCACTGGCCGCGAGCTGCTCGACGACGGTCTCAGCCACGTTGACACCAGCGCGGTTCACACACGCGACGATGTTCTGGGTTGAGCTCTGGCTACCGGTGACGATGTGGACGTTCACTTCGAGCCGTGCCCCGGTCATGCCGACCGGTGCGCCGATGCCGTCCTGCTCGTCGACGACGAAGTCCTGCGGCAGCACATGCAGGATCTCGCGTCCTGTCGGGAGCGACACGGCCTTGGCAGCGTCGATGGCGCGACGCACATCCTCACGGGTGATCTCGCGGTTCTTGCCGGCTACCGCAATGACACCACGGCTGTTGAAACCTTTGATGTGCGGCCCGGACAATCCGAGATGCACCTCATCGATCTCGACGCCGGCCATCAACTCGGCTTCATCGATCGCCTTCTTGATCGAATCCACCGCTGCTTCCAGATTGACCACCACACCGCGGCGAATGCCCCGCGACTCGGCGACACCCAGGCCGACGATGTCCACGCCGTCCTCGAGCATCTCGCCGACGACAGCCGTGACCTTCGACGTGCCGACGTCGAGGCCAACCAGATACCGTTCTCTGCGCGCCACTGTGCCTCCGGTCCCCTCGTCCTAATGCCGCGCCGCGTCAGAGACGCGGCTGATTTTCGGCTCAGCGCCAACCGGCGCCGAGATCTTCTCTGTCTTCCCGGCCGGCTTCACGTAGACGCGGCCGTCGAAACGCAGGTCGGCGTAGTCCATGTTCGGAACGCGCTCATGCAGTGCGGACGACAACGACAGGTACGACTCCAGCCGTTCGAGAAAATGCGTATCGCCGATGCGAAGCTGCGTGGAATCGTCCGTGAGCAGCACCGTCGCATCGTGCAGGTCTGACACGTCGACCTGCGACAGACGATCGGCAATCGACGGCTTCTGCCGGATCGCGACGATGAGGCGAGCCGCGAGTTCGGCTCGCGCCGCGTCCATCGTCTCGCCTTTGCCCGATGCCAGTCCGTCCACAATCGGCAGGTCGATGCCCGCGTACTGCGGTCCGAACTCGTCGATGGACTCGCCGCGCTCGTCCACGAGGAAGAGGCGTCCACTCACACGACCGAGCGCGATAGGCACCCGTTCGTGCACCTGCACTTCGACGGTCGCCGGCAGAGAGCGGCGAATAGAGACCTCGCGCACCCACGGCGACTTCATCAACGCTTCGCGCCACCGCTCGAGGTCTGCGAAGAGGATGTTCTCGCCCTGGAGTCCACCGAGCATCGTGCGCACGCTTTCCGCAGACACACGTTGATTGCCGATTGTCACGACGTGAGCAATCTTCAGCGTCGGCGACGTCGACACAAATGATGCAAGCCTGACGACGGCCAGCAGCAGCAGCGCGAGCGCAACACCGTACTTGGCGGCCGTGATGGACGCGGCGCGCCAGGCGCCACGGCGGCGCGCCGGCTTGACGTGCGCGCGATGAAAACGACGATCGGCAGAAACCGCAACCGGACTCATGCCTCGACTCCGTCCGACACCTGACTGTTGTGCGCCAGCAGCGCGAGCAGCGGCTCGACAACGCTCGCGATCGAACCGGCACCTAAGGTAATCACCATGTCTCCTGGCCGCGCGTTCCGCGCCAGCGCGGGCGCCACGTCGGCGAGCGCCGGCACGACCTCGAGCTTCGACCCAAGCAGCGGACGCATGTGTTCCGCCAGCGCGGCGAGCGAAATGCCTGGAATCGGGTCTTCGCCGGCCGCGTAGATGTCGGTCAGCACCACGTGGTCAGCAGCCGACAGCGACGGGCCGAACGCATCGAGCAGCGCGCTGGTCCGCGAGTAGCGATGCGGCTGGAACGCCACCACGATGCGACGATGCATGGTTCGCGCAGCGGCAAGTACGGCAGCGATCTCGGTGGGATGATGACCGTAGTCGTCCACCACCAGCACGCCGTTTGGTTCACCTTTCACGTCAAAGCGACGTTCGGCGCCGCGGAACTCGCGCAGTCCAGGGGCGAGCGCGTTGAACGGCACACCGATTTCAACACCAACCGCCACCGCCGCGAGCGCGTTCAGCAGGTTGTGGTGTCCGGGCACTTGCAGCTCGAGCCGTCCGAGCGTCGTCAAAGTGGTCGGACGATCCTCGCGCTGATGCTGGCGCTGCAGCACCGTCGCCGTGACCGACATCGGTCCCAGGACGACGTCCTGCGCCGTGATGTCTGCACTCTCAGCCAATCCGTATGTCGTCACGCGGCGCGTCATCCGGCCAATCACCCGTGAGACTTCCACATCGTCCGCGCAGCAGACGACCGAGCCGTAGAAGGGCACACGGTTGGCGAAATCGACGAATGCCTGCCGGAGGTCGTCGAAGCCGCCGTAGTTCTCCAGGTGTTCGTAGTCGATGTTCGTGATCACCGCGACCATCGGATACAGCTTGAGAAACGACCGATCGCTCTCGTCGGCCTCCACAACCATCAACTCGCCGCGGCCAAGCCTGGCATTGCTGCCGAAGGCGCTGAGTCTTCCGCCGATCACGGCTGTCGGATCAAGACCGGCACGTTCGAGCGCCAGGGCAATCATCGACGTCGTCGTGGTCTTGCCGTGTGCGCCGGCCACCGCAATGGCCTGTCGAAGACGCATCAGTTCCGCGAGCATCTCGGCACGCGGAATCACGGGGATGCCGCGACGCGTCGCCTCGACAACCTCCGGATTCGTGCGTCGAACCGCAGACGACGTGACCACGACGTCTGCCTCGTCGACATGATCTGCCGCGTGGCCGATGCTGACCGTGACGCCGAGGCCAGCAAGCCTGTCGGTAGTTGCCGAACGTGCCGCGTCCGAGCCGCTCACGACGTACCCGAGGTTCGCCAGCAGCTCCGCGATGCCGCTCATGCCGCTGCCGCCGACTCCGACGAAATGAATATGGCGGGTGCGCCCTAACACAGGCACCCCACCTTCATCGTCTGCACGCATGTCGTCCGCGTCATGCGTGCACCAGTTCCAGTGCGCGGTCCACGATCACGCGGGCCGCGTCAGGCCGCGCAAGTGAGCGCGCGGCGCGTCCCATGCGTCGCCGGGCTGCCTCGTCTCGCGCCAGCGCTTCGATGCGTGCGGCAAGCGCAGACCCGGTGGCCTCCGCCTGCAGCAGCATTTCGGCAGCTCCGGCGCGCGCTACTTCCTCGGCATTCTTTCGCTGATGGTCGTCGGTGGCCGTTGGCAGCGGAATCAGCACCGCAGGCTTCCCCGCAGCCGCCAGTTCAGCGAGCGTCGTCGCACCGGCGCGGCACACCACGAAGTCGGCAGCCTTCAGACGACGACCCATGTCGTAGAGGAACGGTTCCACTTCCGCCTGCATGCCGGCGTTGGCATAGCCGCTGCGGACAGCGTCGAGATCGCGCTCGCCGGTCTGATGCGTCAGCGTCAGCTTCACGGATGACGCAGCCAGCGTCGGCGCCGCATCGACCATTGCGAGATTGATGGCGTGCGCGCCCTGCGAGCCGCCGAACACGAGGACGCGCACGTCCGCGTGGCCCGTAGATGCGCTCTCGCTCGGCGTCGTGTCGAGAAATTCAGTTCTCACCGGATTCCCGCTCACGAAGGCCTTGCTCCCGAAGAACGTCGTCGTCGATTCGTACGAGACCGCTGCGGCGCGGACGACTCGTGCCAGCAGCCGATTGGTCAGACCCGGAACAGCGTTCTGCTCGAGCAGGAGCGTCGGCACTCCGCGCAAGGCTGCCGCCAGCACCACGGGACCCGAGCTGTATCCACCCACGCCGATCACCAGATGCGGTCGTCGGCGCGAGAGGATGCCCCACGCGTCGAGCAGACCGAGCGGGACGAGCACTGCGCCGCGCAGGCTGTCCATCAGCGACTTCCCCTTCAAGCCGCCGCTCCTGATCGTGTCCAGCTCGAACCCCTCGCGAGGCACGACGCGCGCTTCGATGCCCTTCGTCGTTCCCGCGAAGGTCACCTGCGTCCCCGCCTGCCTGGCGATCAGCTCGCGTGCGACCGCGACCCCCGGATAGAGGTGTCCGCCCGTGCCTCCCCCGGCGATCACGATTCGCAGTTCCTGAATCATCGCGTTTCATGCTTCCGATGACGCGTGACGCGAGATGTTGAGCAACACACCCATGCTCAGCAGGTTGATGAGCAGCGACGAGCCGCCCGCGCTGACAAACGGCAGCGGAATGCCCTTCGTCGGCATGAGGCCGAGGACGACGCTGATGTTCACGAGCGCCTGCACCGACACCATGGTGGTGACGCCAAGCGCAACGAACGCGCCGAACATGTCGGGGGCGCGCGACGCCACGCGCAGACCACGCCACGTGATCACCAGAAAGCAGATCAGCACGACGGTCGCGCCGATGAGCCCGAGTTCTTCAGAGATCACCGCGTAGATGAAGTCCGAATGCGGTTCCGGCAGGAAGAACAGCTTCTGCACGCCCTGCATCAGACCCTTGCCAGCGACACCGCCCGTGCCGACGGCGATGAGCGACTGAATCAGCTGAAAGCCAGAACCCTGCGGGTCATCCCACGGGTGCATGAACGCCGTCAGCCGGCGCTTGCGGTAGTCAGCGCCGAGCATGATGAACAGGGCAAGCGGCAGCAGCATGCCGCCTGCGGCTGCCACGTACAGATAGCTCAGACCCGCCGCGAAGATCATCACGCCCGCGATGAAGACGAGCGACATGGAGGTGCCGAAGTCGGGCTCGAGCAGGATCAACGCCACGAGCAAGCCGACGACCAGGGCAATCGGCAGCAGTGCGTAGCCGACGTCGTTGATGCGATGCGCGCGCCGTTCGAGCATCCACGCAATGAAGAAGATGGCGGCCAGCTTCGCGAGCTCTGACGGCTGAATGCCGAGGCTGCCGATGCTGAACCAGCGGCGCGCATTGTTCACCGGAGGGCTGAACAGCACGGCAACGAGACAGATCGCGACCACACCGACGCACGCCCAGATGAACCTCGGCTCGCGGTAGCGGTGATAGTCGACGCCCATCGCGCCCCACAGCACTGCCAGTCCGAGCGTGGCCCAGAGCAGCTGCTTGGTCAGGAACCGATACGGCTCCTGGTAGCGCTCCATGGCCACGACGGCCGACGCACTCCACACCATGACGATGCTGAGGCAGACGAGTCCTATGGTGGCGAGGAAGAGGACTCGATCCGATTTGAGCTTTCTTGCCATGCCTGTTACTGCCGTTCCTGCCTGACCCATCGGGTGATGAGCGGTCAACAGTCATCAGTCGGCCTTGGACGGAGGCACCAGCTTCGCAGGCCGGGGCAGCCCGCGTTCCCAGCAGCCAGTCCTACGTCGCGAAGTCCGACTGACGACAGCTCACAGCTCATCACGTGCGCGGCGCACAATCGCCTGCGCGTTCACTCCTTCGTCGCGCTAGTTGCCGCGCGACGCCCGCTCCTTGCCTTCGCTCTCTTTCAACTGCAGCACCGACTCCCTGAATCGCTGCCCTCGCTCTGCGTAGTCGCGGAACATGTCGAAGCTGGCACACGCCGGAGCCAGAACGACGACACCGGCGGGACGCGCGAGTTCGTACGCCTTCTCCACCGCGTCCTGCATCGACTCCGCCTCGTGGACCGGAATCACGTCCTCGAGTGCGCTTCGTACCAGTGGCCTCGCTTCGCCGATGGCCACCACCGCCTTGCCGCGTCCGCCGATCGGTCCGCGCAGCAGTCGAAGGTCGCCGCCCTTGAACTTGCCGCCCACGATCGCAACCACTCCGCTCTGAAAACTCTCGATGGAGCGCACCGCCGCTTCCACGTTGGTGGCCTTCGAGTCGTTCACGAACCTGACACCGTCGAATTCCGCCACCAGTTCCATCGCGTGCTCGAGCCCACGAAATCCCCGAAGCGCGGTCGTCATCGCCGCGCTGTCTGCACCCGCGATGCGAGTCACCGTTGCGGCAGCCATCACGTCGTCAATCAGGTGGTCGCCGATCAACTGGACCGCATCGAGCGGCACGAGCCGTTCGCTTCGTCCGGACCGACGTTCCACCACCCAACCCGATTCGAGCACCGTGCCGTCCGCAATCTCACCGCGCCTCGAGAACAGGCACGTCCTTGCTGCGGTTCCGGCCGCCAGCGACATCGCTGGTTCGTCGTCAGCGTTGACCACCGCGAAGTCACTGGCCAGCTGGTTTTCGAATACCCTCTGCTTCGCCGCCGCGTATGCCTCGACCGTGTGGTGCCGATCGAGGTGGTCGGGCGAGAAGTTCAGCATCACCGCGATCCACGGTCGAAACCGCTCGATCTGTTCGAGCTGAAAACTGCTCACCTCGATCACGTGCAGCGTCTCCGGCGTCGAACTCTCCACCTGTGCACTCACCGGGTGCCCGATGTTGCCGCCCACCGCAACCTCGAAACCGGCTTCGGCGAGCATGCGACCAATCAACGTCGTCGTCGTCGACTTGCCCTTGGTGCCTGTCACGGCGATCACTCGCCCTTTCAACCACCGGAACGCCAGCTCCACTTCACCGATGACGGCTATGCCCGCGGCTTTCGCGGCAACCAGCACCGGCAACTCCGGAGGCACGCCGGGACTCGTGACAATCAGGTCCGCGTCTCCGAATGTCCGAGCGCCGTGACCTCCGACCTCGAGCGCCACACCCGCGTGCTCGAGACGCAGGCGATCGGCCTCAGCGATCGACGGACGCGCGTCGGACAAGGTGACGCGTGCGCCGCGCCTGGCCAGCAGTTCCGCGGCGGCGATGCCGCTTCGTGCTGCACCGACAACCGTGACCCGCTTGCCGTCTACCGAGAAGTCCCCTCCACGTGCATCAGTTGCCACCACGGCCTCTCAGCGCAGCTTCAGCGTCGTCAGGCTGAAGAGCGCGAAGATGATGCCGACGATCACGAATCGAGCAATGACCTTCGGTTCGCTCCATCCAATCAGCTCGAAGTGATGATGGATGGGCGACATGCGAAAGACCCGCTTGCCTGTCAGCTTGAACGACGTCACCTGGATCACAACTGACGTCGCCTCGATGACGAAGATGCCGCCGACAACGACCAGCAGCAGTTCCTGCTTGATGAGCGTGGCGACGGTTGCGAGGGCGGCACCAAGGGCCAGCGACCCGACGTCGCCCATGAAGATCTCCGCGGGGTACGCGTTGTACCAAAGGAAGCCAAGGGAGGCCCCCACCAGTGAGCCGCAGAACACGGTCAGCTCCGCTGACTGCGGGAAGCGGACCAGAAGCAGATAGTCGGCCAGCACGCGGTGGCCAGTCACATACGCGAGCGCGGTGAAGGTGGCCGCGGCAATCGCGAACGTGCTGATCGCCAGTCCATCGAGACCGTCGGTGAGGTTCACGGCGTTCGACCACGCCACGAGCCAGAACACGGCAAACGGCAGGTAGCCCCAGCCCAGATCGGGAATCAGCCGCTTGAAAAACGGAAAGATCAACCGCGTGTTGTACGCACCTTGCGGCAGTACGAGCAGCACGATGCCCACGATGAGCGCCACCGCGATCTGCCATCCCATCTTGTAGCGAGGCAGAAGACCGTGGTGATTGCGCCGCACGATTTTCAGGTAGTCGTCGGCGAAGCCGATGGCACCAAACGCCATCGTCGTCAGCACGGCGATCCACACGTAGACGTTCGCGAGGTCTGCCCAGAGCAGCGTCGGCACGATGGCGGCCGTGAGAATCAGGAGACCGCCCATGGTCGGCGTGCCGGCCTTCGCGCGGTGACTCTGGGGACCTTCCTGCCGGATGACCTGACCGATCTGGAACTCGCGCAGCCGACGAATCATCCACGGTCCGAGCAGCAGGCTGATGGCCAGCGCAGACAAGCTGGCGGCTGCCGTGCGGAACGTGATGTAGCGCGTGACGTTGAGGACACCAAACTGGGTGTGCAGCGGGTACAGGAGCTGATACAGCATGGCTCACCGCACGCCCTGCCGGGTGCGCCGGCGCGACAGCGCCGCACGTGCCACTTCGACATCGTCGAAGGGCAGCGTCTGGCTACCGATGGTCTGATACTTCTCGTGGCCCTTGCCGGCCACCAGCACGAGGTCGCCAGCGACAGCCATATCGATCGCGCGTTCGATGGCCTGGCGTCGATCGACGACCGCGACGGTGCTTTGCGCGGTGTTTCGACGCGTGTCTGGCGTGATGCCGCGCTGAATCTCTTCGATGATGCGCGCCGGATCTTCCGTACGCGGGTTGTCGGATGTGATGAGGATCACGTCGCTCAGGCGGCCCGCGACGGCGCCCATCAGCGGGCGCTTCGTGCGGTCGCGATCGCCACCGCAGCCGAACACCGTGATGATGCGGCCGTTGGTCAGCGGTCGTGCGGTCTCGAGCAGATTCTTCAGCGCATCGTCGGTGTGCGCGTAGTCGACCACCACGTTCACATCGTCCGTGGGGGCGGAGACAACCTGGAAGCGTCCGGGCACGCGGTCGAGCGCGGCAATGCCGGTTTCAATCGCCTCATTCGGGATGTCGAGCGCAACCGCCGTCGCAACCGCCGCGAGGATGTTGTAGACGTTCGGTCGACCGACGAGCGCAGACCGCAGGTTGAGCACACCGTTCGGCGTCTTCGCCTGGAATTCGAGTCCCTTGAGCGAGTACGACAGCGGCGTTGGCGTGACGTCGGCCGGTCGCGAGATACCGTAAGTGACGGCTCGTCCGACCGTCTCGAGCAGCGCCGAGGCGCGCGGATCGTCGGCGTTGATGATCGCCGGGCGATCGCGTGGCAGCATCTCGAACAGGTGCCGCTTGGCCTGGAAGTAGTCTTCCATGTCAGCGTGGAAGTCGAGATGGTCGCGCGTCAGGTTGGTGAACGTGGCGGCGGCGAAGTGCATGCCTTCCACGCGTCCGAGCGCCAGCGCGTGCGACGACACTTCCATGGCGCAGGCACCGCAACCCTTGGCGACCATTTCGGCCAGCAGCGCCTGCACGTCGGGAGCTTCAGGTGTGGTGCGTGTCGCCGGACGCGACTGGTTGCCGATGCGGTACGCCACCGTGCCGAGCAGACCCGAGCGAATACCGGCGGCTTCGAAGATCGATGCGATGAGATGCGCCGTCGTGGTCTTGCCGTTCGTGCCCGTGATGCCGACGACCTGCATCCGGCGACTCGGATCGTGATTGGCGGCAATGGCAATGGCTGCCAGCGCGAGTCGCGCGTTGCTCACCTGCGCCCACGGCACCGCAATGTTCTCGGGAGCGGACTCCTGCGCCACGACGGCCACAGCGCCGCGCGTCACCGCATCAGCAGCGAAGGCGACGCCGTCAGCATGTTGTCCTCGCAGCGCGACGAACACATCGCCTGGCTGCACGTGTCGCGAGTCGTACGCAATGCCGCTGACCGACGTCTGAGCCGTCGGCGCACTCGCGTCCGCGCCGGCCACCAGCAGGCCGCGGTCGCGTAGCACTGCGTACACCTCGGCCCACGTCATTCGGGCGCTCTCGTGGTGCGACGAGCCACGACGCGGTTCAGCGTCAACTGGCAGATCTGTCCGTCTTCGATTGGCGTGCCGGCGGCCGGACTCTGCGATGCCACGAATCCGTCGCCGTGCATGCGTGCGCTCAGCCCGTAGCGCGCCAGCCGCTGCATGGCTTCGCGCGCACTCATGCCGTAGACGTCCGGCACGGTACCTGGCACTTCTTCTTCGACGGTCGGCAACACCTTGTTCGTGACGCCAGCCGCGCGCGGCGGCTCCGGCGCGTTCGACACCATGAGGACGGGCTGCTCCGGATTGATCGTGGGAGCCACGCCCAGGTGGCGCAGCGTCTCTTCGGCGATGCGCTTGAAAATGGGCGCCGACACGGGACCACCAAAGTGACCGTACTGACCGCGCGGAGAATCGAGCACCACAAGGATCGTGGCCACCGGCGCGCTCGCCGGCAGGAAGCCGACAAACGACGCAAACGTGTCGGACGAGTAACGTCCGTTGAGCAGCTTGTTCGCGGTGCCCGTCTTGCCTGCGATCGTGTATCCCTGAATCTTCGCGGGGGTGCCGGTGCCGTGGTCGACGACCTGCTCCATGATGGTCGTCATGGCCGCGGCGGTCTCTGGACTGACGGTCTGGCGCAGCACCTTCGGACGCACCGACAGACGACGGCCGTCCTTGTACACGGCGCGCACCACGCGCGGCTCGATGTAGTTGCCGCCATTGGCGACCGAACTCACCGCCGTCACCATCTGCAGCGGCGTCACCCCAACCTGGTAACCCATCGACACCGAGGCGAGCGCGCTGTCCGTCCACTTGCTGCGTTCCCAGACGATGCCGGGGCTTTCGGACGGGAAGTCCGGCGACACCGGCCGGCCGAACCCGAACTTCTGGACGTAGTCGCTCAGTCGCTCGGTTCCGAGCTTGAAGCCGATGCGAATCGCGCCGACGTTGCTCGACTTCACGATCACGTCTGTGAAGCTCAGGACGCCGTAGTCGTGCGTGTCACGCACGACGCGCGAACCGATGTTGATGCGGCCACCACGCACGTCGATCTGCGTGTCCACCGGCATCAGCTTTTCCTGAATGGCTGCGGACGCGGTGACCACCTTGAACGTCGATCCGGGCTCGTACAGATCCTGAACGGCACGATTGCGGCGCTCGGAGCCGTTGGCGTCGCGATACTCGTTCGGATCGAACGTCGGCTCGTTGGCCATCGCCAGAATCTCGCCCGTGTGCGGGTCCATGACAATGGCTGTGCCACCGAGGGCGTGATTCTCGAGAACACCTGTGTGCAGTTCGCGCTCGGCGACATGCTGCAGGAACTCGTCGATCGTCAGTTCCACCGTGGAACCCGCCGTCGGCGGGCGCTCGAACCGGTTGAACGCCTTGCGGCGCGCGTCGGTCTGCACGAGCACCTGGCCGTCCTTGCCACGGATGTGCGCATCGTAGGCAGACTCGAGCCCGTTCAATCCCTTGCTGTCGATACCAACGAAGCCGAGGACATGCGCGGCCAGTTCCTTGTTCGGATATTCGCGGTGGCTCTCTTTGATGAACCCGATGCCGTCAAGGTTCAGCGCGGCAACCTTCGCCGCGATTTCCGGCGACACCTGACGCCGCACGTAGGCGAAGTTGCGCTGGCGCGTCAGCCGTTCGAGCAACTCGCTGCGTTCCTTGCTGGTGCAGTCGCCGAAGGCGGTACAGAGCTGCTTGATCGTCGCGGCTTCGTCCGGTATGGCCGACGGCACCGCGTACACGGTGTCTGCATCGACGCTCGTCGCGAGCATGCGTCCGTTGCGATCGACGATGTCGCCACGCTTGGCCGCGAGGGTCCGCGTCTGCATCTGCTGACGTGCAGCGCGGTCCACCAGTTCGTCGTGCTCGACGACCTGCAGCACGACAAGGCGTGCTTCGACGCCAACCGCCCACATGCCGAAGATCACGGCAGCGACCGCGACGCGGCGGTTCAGCGTCTGGCGCCAGTCAGGCGCGCCCGTGTTCCGGTCAACGGAACGCGAGTTCGCAGGCGGCTCCTGGCGACGCCACCGTTCGAGAAGACGGGCAATCACCGGCGTGCCACCACGGTCTTGGCCGGCGGCTCCGCGGGCACGAATCGCTCAATGACAATCGCGTCGTGCTGCGTCGGGGTGACGAGATTCAGCTTCGTTCGCGCCAGTGCTTCGACGCGCTTCGGCGACTTCAACTTCTCGATGTCCAGTTTCAGGTGGCGCCCGATGTCGTCCTCGACGGTGCGCTCTTTCTGCTGTTCTTCGAGGCGATAGCCGTGTCGAAGCAATTCGAAGTGCTGCCACGTCCAGAACATCACGGACACGACGACCAGCGCCGCAAGGCCGAGCGTCTTCGACAGCTCGAGCTGTCGCTCCTCGTCGACTTCGCGAACGATCGGGTTGTTCTTGACGTCCTTCCGGACGGCGTATTCAAAGGATTCAGCCATCACGCCACTCCCTCGAGCACACGCAGCTTGGCGCTTCGTGCGCGCGGGTTTGCCTGCAGTTCGGCGTCGCCGGCAATCACCGGCTTCTTGGTGAGCACATGCCCCCGGCGGTCCTGGGCCAGTCCGCGGAAGGTGTGCTTGACGATGCGGTCTTCAAGCGAATGAAAACTGATGACCACCAGCCGCGCGCCTTCTCGCAGGCGGCCGACAAGCGCCGTCAGCAGTCGGTCGAGTCCGTCGAGTTCGCTGTTCACCCAGATGCGCAGAGCCTGGAAGGTCCGCGTCGCGGGATCGATACGCGCGTATCCGCGCACGGGAACGGCCCGACGCACGATGGCGGCCAGTCGTCCCGTCGATCGAATGGGTTCGATGGCCCGCGCGTCGACGATGGCCCTGGCAATCCGTCGGGAATACCGCTCTTCGCCGAATTCGTAGATTGCGTCAGCGAGTTCGCGTTCCGACGCGGTCGCGACGAGGTCCGCAGCCGAGTCGCCAGCGGACTGGTCCATGCGCATATCGAGCGGTTCGTCGCGCTGGAAGCTGAAGCCGCGGCCGTCACCATCGAGCTGCATCGAGGACACGCCCAGATCGGCGAGCGCACCGTCGATGGTGGTGACACCTCGCGCGTCGAGCTCGCGCGCGAAGTCGCGATAGTCGGCGTGAATCAGCTCAACGCGGTCCTGCCACGGATGCAGCGTATCGCGCGCGATGGCCAGCGCATGTTCGTCGCGGTCGAACCCGATGACGCGCGTGGCGCCGGCTTCGAGAAGCGCGCGTGCATGTCCACCAAGTCCGACGGTACAATCGACGAAGAGTCCGCCGCGCTCCGGTTGCAGGTACTGGAGCACTTCGACAGGCAGCACGGGAACATGGGTGCTCATATGCCGAGCTCCGACAGTGTCCGCGCGTCGGCGTCCGTGAACGGATCGCCGGCAAGCCTGGTGAGGAAGCGGTCGTGATTCCAGACGTCGAGATAGTCGATCTGGCCGAGCACGTCTACGTCGCCGGTCATCGTCGCGGGCTCGCGAAGCCGCATCGGGATCAGCACGCGGTCCTGCGAGTCGAGTTCAACCATCTGACCGTAGTAATTGACACGGTCCAGGAAGCGCTGCTTGGAGGGATTGGTCGACGGTAAGGCCGCGAGTTTCTTTTCGAGGTCGAGCCAGACCGGCATGGGGTACAGACGGACATAGTCGCCGGTGAGGCTCGTGACGTACAGTTCTCGGCCGTATTTGCTCTCCAGCAAGGACTTGAAGACGCTGGGGACCTTCAGTCGGCCCTTGTCGTCAACACGCGCAGGCGCGCTGCCCCTAAACACGGCACACTACTCCACTTCTCGCCACAATCGCCCACCCAGATACTAGAAGCGCCACCACGAGCGTGTCAACGCAAAAGACGATCTATCAGTGGGTTACGTCAAATCTTCGCCCTATCATCGCCTATCGTTCGTACGAGACAACTTTGGGGCTTCGGACAGAATTGAAGGTCAACTGCCAAAAGACAACCTCTTCAATTCGATGGACTTCAAGACAAACGGCAGGTAGGGCGCTCAGCCAAGCCGGCGGGCTTTTTTGCGGTACGATGCGAGATTCCACACGTGCCTGACCTCGCACCACAAACATCCGTGCTGATCCCTGCCTTCAACGAGGCACAGGCGGTCGCCCGGGTGGTTCGCGCTCTACTCGGTCACGCGCCCTGGCTCGAGATTCTTGTGATCGATGATGGGTCGACGGACGACACGCGGAATGAGGCCGAGCAGGCTGGCGCGCGTGTGCTTCGTCACCCGTACAACAAGGGGAACGGTGCGGCGGTGAAGACCGGACTTCGCGCGGCACTCGGCACCTACGTGCTGATTGTCGATGCCGATGGTCAGCATCAACCCGAGGATGCGAGTCGTCTCGTCAATCAGCTCGAGCGGTACGACCTGGTAGTGGGTGCGCGGGCCGCGAGTTCACAGGCATCGTGGTCGCGGCGCATTGGAAACGCGGCGCTCAACCGCATCGCCAGCTACCTCACCGGACACGACATCCCCGACTTGACGTCGGGCTTTCGTGCAGCCAAACGCGAGTGCATGCTCGAGTTTGTGCACCTGTTCCCGAATGGATTTTCCACACCGACTACGTCTACCATGGCGTTTGTCCGCGCGGGATACAGCGTGCGCTTCGAGCCGGTCGTCGCACAGCAGCGCCAGGGCACATCGAAAATCAGGCTCGGCTCCGACGGCGCGCGGTTCGCGCTGATCCTGTTGAAAGTCATCACCATCTTCAGCCCACTGCGTTTGTTCGTGCCTCTCAGCGTCATGATGTTCGCCGTCGGTGCGCTCTACGCCGTGTGGACCATCGTCACGCAGTCGCATGTCACCAATTCATCCGTGTTGTTGATTCTGAGTAGCCTGATCATCCTGCTGATGGGACTGGTCTCCGAGCAGATCGCCGCGATGCGCGCCGAAGGACGGCGCTCGTGACGATGACAGCACTGGTCATCATCCCGACCTACAACGAGCGTGCAAACCTGCCGGTACTGGTGGACGGCCTGATGAAGCACGCCAACGTGCGCGTGCTCGTGGTGGACGACAATTCGCCGGACGGCACCGGCGAGGTTGCCGAAGAACTCGGCCGCCGCTATGACGGGCGCGTGTCGCTGCTGCGGAGAACGACCAACCGCGGCTTCGGTCGTTCGTACATCGACGGCATGAAGCGCGCGTTGACCGAGCCGGTCGACGTCATCTGCCAGATGGACGCCGACCTCTCGCATGACCCGGCGCAGTTGCCCAACCTGCTCGCATCGGCCGACACGCACGACGTGGTGATTGGCTCCCGCTACATACCGGGTGGCCGCATCGTCAACTGGCCGAAGCGGCGGCACGTGCTGAGCCGCTTCGCGAACGCCTACATCCGCACGGTGACGCGCCTGCACGCGAACGACTGCACGTCCGGCTATCGCTGCTGGCGGCGGGCCGCACTCGCGTCACTGCCACTCGATCAGTTCTTCTCGGACGGATATTCGTTTCTGGTGGAGATGCTGTTCGTCGCGCAACGCCAGGGATGCACGTTCAAGGAAGTGCCCATCACGTTCGTGGAGCGTCGCGAGGGTGTCTCGAAGGTGTCGCGCGCGGTGCTGCTCGAATCGGCCATCACACCGTGGCGCCTCATCTCCAATCCTTCCATGAGCCGAAAGGCTGACACCCGACGCACGTGATCATCGACACTCGCAACGCGTACCGCGGGCGTTCAGTCATGGTGACTGGAGGCCTTGGCTTCATCGGCAGTAATCTCGCCCACGCCCTCGTCCACCTCGGCGCCGACGTGCTGCTCGTGGACTCGCTGATTCCTGACTACGGCGGCAACCGGTTCAATATCGCGGGCATCGAAGATCGTGTGCGCGTCAGCCTTGCCGACGTACGCGATCGCGAGGCCATGACCGAACTGGTGCGCGGCCAGACCACCATCTTCAATCTCGCCGGCCAGGTGAGCCACATCGACAGCATGCGAGATCCCTACACCGATCTCGACATCAACTGCCGCAGCCAGCTGACGCTGCTCGAGGCGTGCCGTCACGTCAACCCGAGTGCGAAGGTGGTGTTCGCAGGTACGCGACAGATCTACGGTCGGCCCGACCGGCTGCCTGTGGATGAAACCCATCTGGTCCGCCCGACCGACGTGAACGGCATCAACAAGGCCGCTGGTGAGCAGTACCACCTGGTCTACAACAACGTCTTCGGCGTCCGCGCCTGTTCGTTGCGGCTCACCAACGTCTACGGTCCGCGTCAGCTGATTCGGCACAACCGCCAGGGTTTCATCGGCTGGTTCATCCGGCTGGCACTCGAAGGCCGAACGATCCAGATCTACGGCGACGGGTCACAGCTGCGCGACTTCGTGCATGTCGATGACGTGGTCGACGGTTTTCTGCGTGCCGGCGTCTGCGACGCGTGCAACGGCGAGGTGTTCAACGTGGGTGGGCAGCATCCAATCAGTCATCGCGATCTCACCACGCTGCTCATCGACGCCGCCGGCTCGGGCCGCGTGGAGTACATCGAGTGGCCGCACGAGAAGAAAGCCATCGACATCGGCAGCTTCTACGCAGACTCGTCGAAGTTCACGCAGACCACGGGGTGGACACCAACGGTGTCGCTGCGTGACGGTCTGACGTCCACCCTGGCCTTCTATCGCCAGCACCGTGACCACTACGTGCCAGCTGAGACGAAGGAGCCGGCATGATTCACGTGCGAGTACCGTTTGGCTCGCCCGCGCCGCGCGAGGACGCCGCGGACGTTCGCGCCGCCATCGAGCGCGTCGTCGCGAGCGGATGGTATGTGCTCGGTCCGGAAGTGTCGGCATTCGAGACGGAGTTCGCCGACGCGTGTGGCGCGGCTCACGCTGTCGGTGTCGGCACCGGCACCGACGCGATCGCCCTGATTCTGCGCGCGCTTGGCATCGGCCCCGGCGACGAGGTCATCACGACGCCGTTGTCAGCCGCGTACACCGCACTTGCCGTCATGATGACGGGAGCACGGCCAGTGTTCGCGGACGTCGATCCCGAACGGCTGACGATTGACCCTGCGGCTGTCGAGGCCGCCATCACGTCCCGCACGCGCGCTATCCTGCCCGTGCATCTGTACGGACAGGCCGCGGACATGCGTGCGCTGCAGCGCATCGCTGAGCGGCACAACCTCGCGCTCGTCGAAGACGCGTGTCAGGCGCATCTGGCGACCTCTGATGGGCGGCCGGTCGGCACCATTGGCGTGGCTGGCGCGTTCAGCTTCTATCCAACCAAGAATCTCGGCGCACTCGGAGACGGCGGCGCCATCGTCACTGGCGACAGCGGGCTCGCGGCGAGGCTGCGCCGGCTTCGTAACGGCGGCCAGACCAACCGGTACCATCACCAGGAACCGGGTCTCAATTCGCGCCTGGACGAAATGCAGGCTGCAATCCTCAGGGCCAGGCTGCCGTACTTGCGTGCCTGGACGACGAGGCGGCGCACGGCGGCAGCGGGTTACAGGACCGCACTGCGCGGCGGGCCGGTGCACGTGCTGCAGGAATTCGACGCCGGTCACGTGTACCATCTCTTCGTAGTACGCACGGCACATCGCGCCAGGCTGCAACAGCATTTGACCGCCGACGGCATCGACACGCTCGTGCACTATCCGGTTCCCATTCCCAGACAGCCGGCCTTGTCCGCGGAATCACCGGCGGATTGTCCCGTCGCCGCACGCGCCTGCGATGAAGTTCTCTCGCTGCCGCTGCACCCGGGACTCACAGACCAGGACGTCGCGGCCGTGGCGGCCAGCGTCCGCTTGTTCTCGGAGGTATAGCGCGTGCGAGCACTCATCACCGGCGGCGCCGGCTTCATCGGGTCTCATCTCGCCGAGGCGCTGCTCGTGAGCGGCCACAGCGTGCTCATCATCGACAACCTGTCGACCGGGTCGATGGACAACATCGCGCACCTGAAGGGTCGTCCGAACTTCGAGTACCACATCGACACGATCAACAACGAAGCGTTGCTGGCCGAATTGATCGACCGCGCGGACGTTGTCTTTCACTTTGCGGCCGCGGTCGGCGTGAAGCTGATCGTCGAACAACCCGTCCACACGATCGAAACCAACGTGCACGGCACCGAAGTGGTGCTGAAACACGCCAACAAGAAGAAGAAGCTCGTGGTCGTCGCGTCCACGTCCGAGGTGTACGGCAAGAGCACGGCCGTGCCGTTCCACGAGGATGCCGACCTGGTTCTCGGACCGACGCCAAAGCATCGCTGGGCGTATGCCTGCAGCAAGTTGCTCGACGAGTTCCTGGCACTCGCCTACTGGAAAGAGCGAAAGCTGCCGGTCATCATCGTGCGTTTCTTCAACACCGTTGGACCACGGCAGACGGGACAGTACGGGATGGTCATCCCGAACTTCGTCCGTCAGGCGCTGGCAGGAGAGCCCATCACGGTGTTCGGCGACGGCACGCAGTGCCGGTCCTTCACGCATGTGGCCGACGTCGTCCGCGCGCTGATGGCACTCATCGTCGAAAAGAAGGCGATCGGGCAGGTCGTGAACATCGGCAACACGGAAGAGATCAGCATCACGGGCCTTGCGGAGCGGGTGCGCACCCTCACGGGGTCGACGTCCACTATTCGGCTGATTCCTTACGATCAGGCCTACGAGTCAGGCTTCGAGGACATGCCGCGGCGGCTGCCCGATTTGACCAAAGTGCACGGACTCATCGGCTATGAACCCCGCCACACGCTCGACTCGATTCTGACGGATGTGATCGAGTTCATGCGACATCACTAGCCGTATACTGGCCCTATGCGGCTGTTGACCCTCGGCGTGATGCTGGTCGGGGTTTCGCTGGCAACCTCGGCCCAGGCGGCGGACGTTCACATCACCATTGCTGACGGCAAGGTGTCGGTGTCGGCAACGGACGCCACGATCGGCCAGATCCTGAACGAATGGGCGCGCGTCGGACAAACCCGCATCGTCAATGCGGAGCGTCTGCCTGGCGGCCCCATGTCGATCCAACTGGACAACGTGTCCGAAGCCCAGGCCCTCGATACCGTGCTGCGCTCGGCGAGCGGCTATCTCGCGGCTCCGCGTTCAGTCGCCGTGGCGAACGCGTCGGCCTACGACCGCATCTTCGTGCTCGCCAACAGTTCCGGCACGCCGTCGAGACCGGCAACGGTCGGGGCGCCGTCGGCTGCGGCGTTCGCACCGCCAGTGTTCCAGACACCGCCGGCCGATGAACCGCAAGGCGATCCGCCTGATGCGGGGCGTCAACCGCCGGGCCGCGTCGGTGTGCCGCCGGTGAATGGCCCCCGCAACGGAGCGCCGTTCAACCAGCCGCCGATTCAGCAGCAACCCGCACAAGCACCCGTGCAACCGTTCCCGTCACCAGCCGGGGCCGCGCAAGGACCAGTTGGTGTGTCGACGCCTGGCATGGTCGTGCCGGCGCCACAGCAGCCCGGTCAGGCACGCCCCAGCATCCCGTAGCGTTTCGCAGGAGCCAGACTCGCCATGTCTCTCGTCGATGAGGTCAGTGCCTCGATTACTGATGCTATGCGCCGCAAGGACGCCGGCCGGTTGAGCGCACTGCGCATGCTCAAAGCGGCGTTCATGAACAAGAGCGTCGAGAAGGGTCACGACCTCAATGACGAGGAAGCGCGTCAGGTCGTGAACGCGCTGGTCAAGCAGCGCCGCGATTCCATCGAGCAGTTCACCAAGGGTGGTCGCACCGATCTCGTCGAGAAGGAAACCGCCGAGATCCTGGTGCTCGAGTCGTACCTTCCGCCGGCCGCCGATCCGGCCCTCGTTGAACAGGCGGTCGTCGACGCGATTGCCGAGACCAACGCCACGTCAGCCAAGGACATGGGCAAGGTCATGAAGGCCGCGATGGCCCGGCTGGCAGGTCAGACGGTCGACGGCAAGGTCGTCAACGAACTCGTGCGCAAGAGACTCGCTGGCGCCTGACGCATGGCGCTTGCCCAGACGACCGACCCTCCCGCACCTCCGTCCTCCGATCGCATTGCACAGGCCGCCGGACTCGCCGCGGCCGCCACGCTGACGAGTCGCCTGCTCGGCCTCGCGCGCGAGCAGGTGCTGGCTGCCCTCTTCGGAGCCGGCGATCAGATGGACGCCTACTTCGTGGCGTTCCGCATTCCGAATCTCGTGCGCGATCTGTTTGCCGAGGGCGCGATGAGCGCGGCCTTCGTGCCGACGTTCACGAGCCACGTCACGCTGCACGGCAAGGAAGACGCCTGGCGCCTCGGCAACAACGTCATCAACGCGCTGCTGCTCGTGACGGGCGTCACCGTGCTGCTCGGCGTGATCTTCGCGCGACCGCTGGTGTCGTTCTACGCGCACAGCTTCGCAGCCGTTCCTGGCAAACTCGAACTGACCACGCAATTGGCGCGCGTGATGATGCCGTTTGTGACGCTTGCGGCGCTCGCGGCCGCCGTCATGGGCATGCTCAACTCGTTGCGGCACTACTTCGTGCCGGCACTCGCGCCCGCCACCTTCAACGTCGTCGCAATCGTGTTCGCGCTCGCCGTCACGCCCATCATGCCGACCTTCGGCCAGCCGCGCATCATGGCGCAGGCCATCGCCGTGGTCGTGGGCGGCCTCACGCAGGTCGGTCTGCAGTGGCCGACTCTGCGTGGTGAGGGATTCAGGTATCGCCCGATTCTCAACCTGTCCGATCCCGGACTGCGGCAGGTGCTGCTGCTGATGGGACCCGGCACCCTTGGTCTCGCAGCGACGCAGGTCAACCTGTTTGTCAGCACGCTGCTGGCATCGAGCCAGGGCACCGGTGCGGTGTCGTGGCTGCAGTATGCGTTTCGCGTGATGTATCTGCCGATTGGTCTCTTCGGCGTGTCAATCGCGACGGCGGTGCTTCCCTCGGCTGCCCGACATGCGGCGGTGAAAGACATGGCAGCCATCCGCGACACGGTACGTCGCGGCCTCTCGCTGATGCTCTTCGTCAACATCCCGGCAACGTGCGGGTTGATGTTGCTGTCGAATGAAATCGTGCGCCTCCTGCTCGAGCGCGGACACTTCACGGCAGTCGACACGTCGGCCACGGCGGCCGCGTTGCGCCTCTACGCCGTTGGTCTGCTCGGATACTCGACGGCACGCATCGGCTCACCGGTGTTCTACGCACTGGGACGCAGCCGCGTGCCTGTCGCCCTGACGATGGTGTCGGTGACGGTGAATCTGGTGCTCAGCCTCACGCTCACGCGCACCATGGGCTATCTCGGCCTCGCCCTCGCTACCTCGGTTGCGGCGCTCGTCAATGCGTCGCTCTGCCTGTTCCTGCTGCGCGCGCAATTGCAGGGTCTTGGTGGTCGCCTGCTCGCTCCGGCACTGGCCAAAGTCGTGGCCGCGGCTGCCGTCATGGCGCTCGCTGTCGTGGCCTCACGGGCAGTGTTGCCAGCCTCGTTACTTCAAGGCGGCACCGCCAGTCAGGGCATCGCGCTGCTGGTCATGATCGGCAGCGGACTCCTCTGCCTCGTTGGAACCGCGCACCTGCTCGGCATCGAAGAACTGGATGTGGTGGGAACGATGGTTCGTCGCAAGCTCACCGGACGGCGGGACAGCTGAACGGGCGTGGCGACGCTCGCGTGATACGATCCACCTAAGGTCATGCGGCGCGCGAATTCGCCTTTCGGATCGTCGATTTCCTTCGGCCCCGGCCCGCTGTCGCAGGCGATGAAGACGCTCATCGCCGTCAACGTGGCCGTGTTCGTGCTGCGTGCCTTCCGCTACTACCTCGGCGTCTACTTCGCGCTCAATTTCGACGGGATGTTCGGCCTCGTGCCCGCGGCTGTCATTCACTCGGGCTACGTGTGGCAGCTCGTCACCTACATGTTCGTGCACGGCGGTGTGCTGCACCTCCTGTTCAACATGCTGACGCTGTGGATGTTCGGCGCAGAACTCGAGCGACGCTGGGGTTCGCAGGCGTTCCTGAAGTTCTACTTCGTCACCGGTGTCGGCGCAGGCATCCTGACGATTCTCTTCTCGCTGCTGCCGTTCGCCTTCGCCGCACAGCTGTACAACATCCCGATCATCGGTGCGTCGGGGGCCATCTACGGCTTGCTGCTCGCCTACGCGCTGTACTTTCCCGATCGACCGATCTACATGTACTTCGTCTTCCCGATTCCGGCGAAGTACTTCGTGTTGATCATGGGACTGCTGGCCTTCTACTCGTCGGTCGCGGAGCAGAGTGGCATTGCCAACGCCACCCATCTCGGGGGTCTTCTGGTTGCGTACCTGTACTTGAAGGGCGGACGCGTGCATCCGCTCGCCGAACTCAAGTACCGCTACACCCGCTGGAAGATCATGCGTATGCGCAGCAAGTTCGACGTCTACTCCGGCGGACGCTCGGACGACTGGAACCGCCGCGTTCACTGACGCGAGGTCTGCCTGGGCCACGACGGCGACGCCGCAACGGCCACCTGGTATCGCTTCCGCTTGCCGCCTCACAAGCGCTGGACAGGACGGGCGGTCTGCGCTGCAGCGACACCAGGCGCCAGGCTCTCGGCCCCGTCAAACGCTTCCCTAACCACTCTCGCCCGCGGTTCGGAGCTAGCGTCGGGCGCGCGCCTCGCACAGACAGCCTGATCTCCACGACCAGACCCGCATGATTGTTCGTGAGTGAACTAGCGGCGGAGGCTGAACGGCAGCCGCGCTCCGCCGATGGCGAGTCCGAGCGTGGCGGCCAGCACCGGCAGGCCGTAGCCGTTGGTGAGGAAGGCGTACTTGAAGAGTGCGCCGCTCGCCACGTGGAAATTCAGCACCATCAGGAAGGCGAGCAGTGCGGCGGTGCGCGTCCACACGCCAGCAACGAGGGCGAGACCTGCCGCCAGTTCACCAAGCGGTACGAGACGCGCGAAGACACCGATGCCGTGCATCGCGACGTGTTCGAGATACCAACGGCTCACCGAACCAGGCGGCGCGTCATTGAGCCAGCCGGTAAGGCGGCCAGCCAGAATGCCCGCGTCGAGCAACCACGCAACCTTGCCAATCGCCTCGAAGATGAAGAAGACCCCGAGACAGATGCGGATGACGACGAGTCCGGTCCCTTGCCTGTTCATGAACGTGCGTCTCCGGCCGCCTGCGCTTCCTCGTCAGGGGTGGGCGTCCACTCGGCACGGATCGGACTGAAGATATCGAGCTCGAACGTGTCTTCGAGCGCTTCGGCCTGGTGTGCGACACCTGACGGGATATGCAGGACCTCGCCTTCCCGGACCGTGATTTCCTCGTCACCGACATGAAACTTCAGCGCGCCCTGCAGCACGTACGTCATCTGCTCGCTCTCGTGGGAATGCTGCGGGATGAGACAGCCTCGCTTGATGTAGACCTGCACCAGCATCTCCCGTTCGCCGGCCACGATCTTTCTGGACAGCATCTCGGTGACTTTGTCGAGTGCTATTTCGTCCCATCGGTGCAATCTGACGCCGCTGTAGTTCATCCTTGGTGAGGATATATCAATCACAGCGGATGCTATAATTACCGGCTGATGAAGAGCGCCGTCGCGAATCGTGAGCGGCAGGCACAATTGGCCTCCACGCCGGCGTTCGACGGTCTTTCCCGCGACGCGCTCCTCGACGTCTATCGCTGCATCCTCACGTCGCGGCGTCTCGACGACAAAGAAATCCAACTCAAAAACCAGAGTCAGGCGTACTTCCAGATCAGCGGCGCCGGTCACGAGGCCATTCTCGTCGCCGCCGGCATGACGCTGCGCCCCGGCTACGACTGGTTCCACGCTTACTACCGCGACCGCGCGCTATGTCTGCAGCTTGGCGTCACGCCGCTCGACATGCTGCTGGCGTCGGTTGGCGCCGATGCCGACCCGAGCAACGCCGGCCGCCAGATGCCGTCGCACTGGGGCAATGCCGGACTGCACATCGTATCTGGCTCGAGTGCCACGGCAACACAGGTGCTGCACGCGGTTGGTGCGGCCGAAGCAGGCGTGCTCTACGGACGCCTCGATCAGATTCCTGGACGTGAGTCGCTGTTCCACGGCGACGAGGTCATCTACACGTCGCTTGGTGAAGGCTCCACGAGCGAAGGCGAGTTCTGGGAAGCCGTCAACATCTCGTGCACCCGGCATCTGCCGGTGCTGTTCCTCGTCGAAGACAACGGCTACGCGATCTCGGTGCCTGTCGAAGTCGAGACGCCGGGCGGCAGCATCTCGAAGCTGCTGACGTCGTTTCCTGGCCTGCACATCGAATCAGCCGACGGCACCGACTTCTTCGACAGCCTTCGCGCCATGCGCGCAGCGGCGGATTATGTGCGCGCCCGCAAGGGTCCCGCGCTGGTGCACGCGCACGTCGTTCGTCCGTACTCGCACTCGCTGTCTGACGACGAGAAGCTGTACAAGACGGCCGCCGAACGCGAGGACGAAGCGCGGCGCGATCCCGTGCTGCGCCTGTCGACGTTCCTGACGGAACACGGCGTAGCGACCGCCGAGGAACTGGCCGCCATCGAGGCCGAGATTCAGCACGAGCTCGATCTCGCGGCGCAGCAGGCGATTCACGCCCCGAAGCCCGCCAAGAGCACGGTGCTGCGATACGTCTACTCGCCAACGGTCGATCCCACATCGTCCGACTTCGCCACGCCCGCGCATTCGCACGGCAAACCGGAGACGATGGTCGATGCCATCAACCGGACCATGAAAGACGAGATGGCGCACAACCCGCGCATCATCGTCTTTGGCGAGGATGTGGCGGATGCCAGCCGCAAGGAAGCGCTGAAGGAAGTCAAAGGCAAAGGCGGTGTCTTCAAGGTGACGCACGGTCTGCAGCGCACCTACGGTGAAGACCGCGTCTTCAACTCGCCGATTGCCGAAGCCAGCATCATCGGGCGCGCGGTCGGCATGGCCACGCGCGGCCTCAAGCCGATTGTCGAAATCCAGTTCTTCGATTACATCTGGCCGGCGATGATGCAGCTGCGCAACGAAATGGCGATGATGCGCTACCGCTCGGGCAATCACTGGTCGTGCCCGATGGTCATTCGCGTGCCGATCGGTGGCTATCTGCGCGGCGGCGGACCGTATCACAGCCAGTCGGGCGAGAGCATCTTTGCCCACTGCCCCGGCATCCGCATCGTCTATCCGTGCAATGCGATCGATGCGGCAGGACTGCTGCGCACTTCGATCCGCTGCGACGACCCGGTGCTGTTCCTCGAGCACAAGCACCTGTACCGCCAGACGTACAACAAGGGCGAGTATCCGGGTGCCGACTTCATGATTCCCTTCGGACAGGGCAGCCTGCGCCGCGAGGGAACAGACCTCGTCATCATCACGTGGGGTGCGCTCGTGCAGCGCTCGGTGCTGGCTGCGCAGCAAGCCGCGGAACGCGACGGCATTCAGGCGGCGGTGCTCGACCTGCGCACACTGATGCCCTACGACTGGAACAGCATCGCGACGCTGGTGAAGCAGACGAACCGCGTCATCATCGCGCACGAAGACACGTTGACCTGCGGGTTCGGTGCCGAGATTGCCGCGCGCATCGCCGACGAGCTGTTCCAGGAACTGGACGCTCCGGTTCGCCGCGTCGCTGCGCTCGACACGCCAGTGGCCTACTCGCCGGATCTCGAAGAAGCCATCCTGCCGCAGCCCTCCGACATCCTCGACGCTATCCGCAGCGTCGCGCGTTTCTAGACCCGTCGCTCCTGCTCGTCACTCGACTCGCGCCCGCAGCTTGGTCGCGCCGATGACCCGCACGGGCCACGTCGACCACATCGAGCCGTTCACGACACGCGTGCGGATGCCGAGCGTATCGTCCGCGACACTGTCGGCATATGCCCGGCGCACCTTCTCGGCGCCGCCCTCAACCGGAAACGACAGCGTCAGCTGGTTCTCGAGCTCGATGTCGAGGCCGAATCCGTCTTCGTTCACGTCGCCGACTGGATATGCGGTCACGAGGGCGCGCAGTTCCTCGGGGTCCAGGGCGTGGACGTGCGACGGATCGCGCCACCGTTCGACGGCATCGAAGCGAAGGCCGTGCGGAGATGGAATGCTCAGGTCAGCCACCACCACGCGGCCGCCGGTGCGGCAGACGCGAAACATCTCGCGAAAGGCAGCGGCGGGATCTGCGAAGTGATGAAACGAGTAGCGCGTCACCACGACTGAGAACGATTCGTCGGGGTACGGAAGCGGCGAGGCGGTTCCGACCTCCCAGGTTACGTTCGTCGCACCGGCCCGTGCCGCGGTCGCGCGTGCTTCCTCGATCATTCGTGGCGTCATGTCGATGCCTGTCACGTGTCTCGCATGCGCCGCCAGTGCGCAGGCGACGAGCCCCGGCCCGCACGCCACGTCCAGCACATCGTCGCTTGGGGAGAGTCGGGCCGTCATTCGGATGAGATCCATCCCGTCCTGATGGATCGGGGCGTTCGCGAACGGCACGGCCTGCTTGGTGAACTGGTCGAGGACGGTGCGGTCGTGGGCGCTCTCAGACATGGGTGCCATGTTGTTGGCACCGAGGCCATTCGTCAATTTGATAATTCTGAAATGAACATTAGCGATTTCAATAACGACACAGGTCAGCTTGACAGGCCCCGGCGACTGAATGAACATTCATTCAGTTCGGACACATGCCCGTGACGTCAAGCGTTCGCCGTCGAAAACTCGAGCCTGCGCCCGCGCCGATCGTGCCCAAGCGCGACGCCATCCTGCGCGCTGCCATCGACGTGTTTGCCGAGCGCGGTTACTTCAATGCGCAGGTCGCAGACGTCGCGCGGGCGGCCGGTGTCGCAGCCGGCACGGTGTATCTGTATTTCCGGAGCAAGGACGATCTGCTCGTCACCATCTTCGAGCGCACGGTGAAGGCACAACTCGAAGAGGGACGGTCAGTCACGGCGGAGGTCACCGACCCGGCCGAACGACTGCGGCGCTTCGCACAACTCCATCTGAGCATGCTTGGCCGCGATCGCAAGCTGGCGATCGTGTTCCAGGTGGAACTGCGGCAGTCACTCAAGTTCATGGAGCGGTTCTCGTCCACGCTGCTTCGCGAGTACCTCGGGCAGATTCGCGCCGCCATTGAACAGGGACAGGAACAGGGTCTGTTTCGCGCCGACCTGAATGCCACCGCTGCAGCCAAAATGTTCTTTGGCGCACTCGACGAAATGGCCACCAACTGGATCCTCAGCCGACGACGGTACAACCTGGAGTCGGACGCCGATACGGTCGTTGACATCTTTCTGAACGGATCACGCGCACGATGACAATCAACCCCTCGATCCGAAGCGCAGCGGTACTGGGCGCCGGCACCATGGGCTCGCAGATCGCGGCTCATCTCGCCAATGCCGGGATTCCCGTGCTCCTGCTCGACGTCACGCCTGATGCGGCACGCGATGGATTGAAGCGCGCGGCGGCGCTGAAGCCCGACCCCTTCTTCACGAAGGACGCCAGTGCGCTGATCACCACTGGCGGCTTTGACACCGATCTGGCGAAGGTGGCTGGCGTCGACTGGATCATCGAGGCGATCGTCGAACGGCTCGACTTCAAGCAGTCGCTCTTCGCGAAAATCGAGGCGGTGCGGGCACCGCACACCATCGTGTCGTCGAATACGAGCGGCATTCCGATCTCGGCACTGGCCGAAGGGCGAAGCGCGGAGTTCGCCCGCCATCTGCTCGGCACGCACTTCTTCAATCCACCGCGCTACCTGCGTCTGGTCGAAATCATTCCCACCCCGCACACCGATCCCGCGATCGTCGAACGCGTCAGCGCGTTCATCGATCTGCGGCTTGGCAAAGGTGTCGTGCGGACGAAGGACACGCCGAACTTCATCGCCAATCACGTCGGCCTGTTCGGTGTGGTGCAGTTGATTCGCGCGCTCGAATCGGGCGACTACACGATCGAAGAGATCGACGCCATCACCGGTCCGGCACTCGGCCGACCGAAGAGCGCGACCTTCCGCACGATGGACATCGCGGGTCTCGATGTCGTGGTTCACGTGCTGCGAAACCTCGTTGAGCGGTTGCCTGAAGAAACCAGCCGCTCAGGCTTCACCTTGCCGGCCATCGTCGAACAGTTGAACGCGAAGGGCTGGACTGGCGAAAAAGCCGGCCAGGGTTTCTACAAGCGCGAGGGTTCCGAAATTCTCACGCTCGATCCCGCGTCGATGACGTATCGGGCGAAGCAACCGGCGAGGATTCCCTCGATCGAGGCCACGAAAAACATCGACTCGGCGAGCGAACGCGCCAAAGCCCTGTTCGAGAGCGACGGCAAGGCGGGCACGTTGCTGCGCAGCACGCTGGCTCCGCTGCTCGTCTACACCGCGCAGGTCGCGCCTGACATTGCAGACTCCATCGACGATGTCGACCGCGCCATGCAGTGGGGCTTCGGCTGGGAACTCGGCCCCTTCGAGCTGTGGGACGCCATCGGCATCAAGCAGGTGCTCGATGTCGCGAAGCCCGCGGTGATACCGCCACTGGTTGCGGCGCAGCTCGCGAAGGGCCGCAACACGTTCCGCGATGGACGCGTGCCACCGGCCGGACCCGGTCTGCAACTGCTGCGCTCCGTCAAAGAACGAACCGCGGTCATCAAGAAGAACGCGGGTGGAAGCCTGGTCGACCTCGGCGACGGCGTGCTGTGCGTCGAGCTGCACTCGAAGATGAACATCATCGGCGCCGACACGATGCAGATCGTGCAGGCGGGTTTGATCGAGGCAACGGCGAACTTCTCAGCGCTCGTCATCGGCACGGACGCCGTGAACTTCTCCGCCGGCGCCAACCTGATGCTGGTGCTCGTCGAAGCCCAGGAAGGCAACTGGGACGAAATCGACCTGATGGTGCGCACGTTCCAGAAGTCGACGATGTCGCTGCGCTACGCCAGCGTGCCGGTTATCGTCGCGCCCGCAGGACTGGCGCTCGGTGGCGGCTGCGAGATCGTGTTGCACGCTGACCGTGTGCAAGCGGCGGCTGAGACCTACATGGGTCTCGTGGAAGTCGGTGTCGGCCTGATTCCCGCCGGCGGCGGCACGAAGGAAATGATGGCCCGTGCCGGACGAACGGCCGCGCGCGCCAAGGCCGACCTGCAGCCATTCATCCAGGCGGCGTTCGAGACGATGGCGTTCGGCAAGGTATCAACGAGCGCGCCGCACGCCCAGCAGCTTGGATATCTGCGGTCCTATGACGGCGTGTCGATGAATCGCGAGCGGCTCATCGCCGATGCCAAGGCCATCGCCCTCGAACGGGTGCGCGAAGGCTATCAGGCACCGAAGCAGGAGCTGGTGCCGGTCGGCGGTGAAAGCCTCGAGGCGGCGCTGAAGCTTGGCGTGCATCTCGCGTGGCGCTCGGGTCGTGCCACCGATCACGATGCTGTCATCGGCCGCGCGCTCGCGCACATCGTTGCGGGCGGCTCGCTGCCGCATCCGGCGCTGGTGACCGAACAGTACCTGCTCGATCTCGAGCGCGAGGCCTTCCTCAAGCTGTGCGGAGAGCGCAAGACACTCGAACGCATTCAGCACACGCTGAAGACCGGCAAGCCGCTCAGGAATTGACCGCGGACGATGCGCCACACGTCAGCACCATGACGCAGCTACGCTTCGAAATCGTCGAGCGCGGACGCGGAACTCCGCTGGTCGTCATTCCTGGAATCCAGGGGCGCTGGGAGTACTCGCGCGGACTCGTGGAGGCGCTGGCGCGTCAGTACCGGGTCATCACGTTCTCGCTGTGCGACGAGCGGGCTGGCCGCGAACAGGACAGCTCGCCCATGGACGTCTTCGCCAGTCAGGTAGCCTTCGCGCTCGATCGTGCGCAGGTCGAACGCGCGCCTGTTGTCGGCGTCTCGTTCGGCGGGCTGGTGGCGCTGCGGTTCGCCGCTACCTACGCGACGCGGACCTCGGCGCTGGTCATCGTGTCGGCACCAGGTCCACAGTGGCACCTCCGTCCGCGCCACGATGTCTATGCGCGCTTCCCGTGGGTCTTCGGTCCCATCTTCCTGGCAGAGTCACCGTTCCGCTTGCGTCGCGAAATTCAGGCGGCGCTGCCCGATCCCGGCGCACGGCGCCGCTATCTTCGCGAGCAACTGCGAACGGTCGTGAGTGCGCCCGTCTCGCTTCCCCGCATGGCTGCGCGCGCACGCCTCATTGGCCGCTACGACCGCGTGGCTGATTGCGGCCAGGTCACGGCGCCGACGCTGGTCATTCAGGGAGACGATGCCCTCGACCACGTGACGGGTTCTGGCGGGACGCACGAATACGCCACGCTCATTGCCGGCGCTACACACGCGACGCTCGAGGGAACCGGACATCTGGGTTCTGTCACGCGTGCGGACGACTGCGCCGCGCTCATTCATCAATTCGTTCATCACACCGTCAAGGACAGTCATCACAGTGCTGCGTGAAATCCAGGGTCCAGCAGGGCGCCTCGAAGCGCTTCTCGATATGCCAGCCCGTCTCGGCATCACCGCCGACGGACTCGTGGCGACCGGAGCGCCTGACGGCATCCGCGCCGCCGTCGTTCTCGGGCATCCACATCCGCAGTTCGGCGGCACGATGCACACCAAGGGCATCTACCACACGGCCAAGGGCCTGACGCGCATCGGCTGCGCGGTGCTGCGGTTCAACTTCCGCGGTGTCGGCAAGAGTGAAGGCGTGTGGGACGAGGGACAGGGCGAACGCGACGATTTCCGCGCCGCACTCGACGTCATGGCCGCTCGCTTTCCGACACTGCCGCTCTGGGCTGGCGGCATGTCGTTTGGTTCATGGATTGGCCTGAACGTCGGCGTCGATGACGAGCGCGTGTCCACGTTGCTGGGCGTGGCGGCGCCGGTCAACAAGTGGGACTTCGAGCGCGTCGCGGTCAGCACGAAACCGAAGTTCTTCATTCACGGCGAGATGGACGAGATTTGCGGCTTTCGCGAGATCAACGCGTTCTATGCGCGAGCTGCCGATCCGAAGGAACTGGTCATCATCGACTCGTCCGACCACCTGTTCAACGGCGTCGTCAGCGAAGTGGCTGATGCCGTCGAAGGGCTGCTCGGCGACTGGAATGGATGAAAGGCAACTGAGATGCATGAAGCGGTAATCGTGTCGGCCGTCCGCACGGCCGTGGGCAAGGCGCCGAACGGAACGCTCCGCGGTACACGGCCCGACGAACTCGCAGCGACCGTCATCGGCGAAGCCATCCAGCGCGCCGCCGGCCTGAACGCGGCCGACGTCGACGATGTGATTCTTGGGTGCGCGATGCCTGAAGGCGAACAAGGCATGAACGTGGCGCGCATTGCGAGTCTGCGCGCCGGCGTGCCGGTGACGGCCTCGGCCGTGACCGTGAACCGGTTCTGCTCGTCTGGGCTGCAGGCGATTGCGTACGGCGCCGAACGGATCATGCTGGGTGGATCGTCGGTCATCGTGGCCGGTGGCACCGAGTCGATGAGCATGATTCCGATGGGCGGACTCAAGATCGCCCCGAACCCGACGCTGATGGACCGCTATCCCGACGTCTACCTGAGCACCGGCATGGTGGCCGAGAACCACGCACGCGAGCATGCCATCTCACGCGATGAACAGGACGCCTTCGCACTTCGCAGTCATCAACGCGCGGTGGCCGCGATTGACGCGGGACGTTTCGCCGACGAAATCGTGCCCGTGATTGCCCGCGTTGTTGACGCCTCCAGCGGGAAGACGGTGCAGACGACCTTCGCGGTAGATGAGGGTCCCCGTCGCGACACGTCGGCGGCAGCGCTCGGCAAGTTGAAGCCGGCGTTTCACGTCGCCGGCACGGTGACGGCCGGCAACTCCTCGCAGACCTCCGACGGTGCAGCAGCCGTCATCGTCACGAGTGCGGAGTTCGCGCGAGAGCACGGGCTGACGCCCCTTGGCCGTTTCGTGGCATACGCGACCGCGGGCGTGGAGCCGGAACGCTTCGGCATTGGCCCGGTGCCTGCCATTCGCAAGGTGCTCAAACAGGCGGGCCTCACCCTCGACCAGATCGATCTGGTGGAGCTGAACGAAGCGTTCGCCGCGCAGGCCCTGGCATGCCTGCGCGAGTTGCCAATCGATCCGGATCGCTTGAACGTGAATGGTGGCGCAATCGCGCTCGGCCATCCGCTTGGATGCACGGGTGCGAAGCTGACCACACAACTGCTCTACGAGCTGAAGCGGCGGCAGGGCCGATACGGACTGGTCAGCATGTGCGTCGGCGGCGGCATGGGCGCAGCCGGCATTTTCGAACGGATGTAAACCATGACCACCGCAACCGCATCTTCCATTCTTCGTGGCGGCGAATGGCTGCTGCGCGCGTCAGACCCGGACGGGGTCTTCACGCCCGAGCAGCTGACCGACGAGCATCGACTCATCGAAGCCACGGTCCGCGACTTCGTGAACGGCGAGGTACTCCCGGTTCTCGATCGGCTCGAGGAGAAGGACTGGGCGCTGGTGCGCACGCTGGTCCAGCGCGGATGCGAGCTCGGCCTCATGGGCGCCGATGTCGCCGAGGAATACGGCGGACTCGGTCTCGACAAGGTCTCCTCCATTGTCATCAGCGAACAGGTGTCGCGCTCGGCGTCGTTTGGCGCGACGTTCGGCGCGCACGCGAATCTCGTGGTGCTGCCGCTGTCGCTCTTCGGCACCGAAGAACAGAAGCAGAAGTACTTGCCGCGTCTGCTCACAGGTGAACTGGTCGGCGCGTATTGCTTGAGCGAGCCGGGCTCCGGCTCTGATGCGCTGGGTGCCAAGGCGCGCGCCACACGGCAACCCGACGGCAGCTTCCGGTTGACCGGCGAGAAGATGTGGATCACCAACGGCGGCTTCGCCGACGTCTTCATCATCTTTGCCAAGGTAGACGGCGAGCACTTCTCAGCGTTCATCGTCGAGCGTGCGTTCGGCGGGCTGACCAGCGGCAAGGAAGAACACAAGATGGGCCTGCACGGTTCGTCGACGACGCCGATCATCCTGCAGGATGTGCCGGTGCCGGCGGAGAACCTGCTCGGTGAAGTCGGCAAGGGCCACAAGATCGCGTTCAACGTCCTCAACTTCGCGCGCTACAAGCTGGGCGCGATGTGCGGCGGCGGCGCGCAGAGCGCCATCGCAGAAGCGGCATCCTATGCCGCGCAGCGCAAGCAGTTCGGGCAGCCACTCGCAGCCTTCGGCGCCATCAAGCACAAGCTCGGCGAGATGGTGGTGTGGGCGTACGCGGTAGAAAGCCTCATCTACCGCACCGCGGGCATGATCGACGCCCGCATCGCGGCCACTCCGCATGCACCGGCCGATCAGTCCGTCGCACTTGCGGCCGTCGAGGAGTACGCGATCGAAGCGTCCATTGCCAAGGTGGCGGGCAGCGAGATGCTCGACTTCGTGCTCGACGAGAACATCCAGATTCACGGCGGCAACGGCTACGTCCGCGACTATCCGGCCGAACGTGAGTATCGCGACGCGCGCGTGAACCGCATCTTCGAAGGTACGAACGAGATCAACCGCCTGCTCATCCCGGGCATGCTTGCCAGGCGCGCCGTCAAAGGCTCGATCGGACTGATTCCTGCCGCGCGTGCCCTCCAGGATGAACTGCTCGGGCCACCCTCACTGCCCGAAGACGACGGCTTGCCGTTCGCGGACGAGCGTCGTGCCGTGGCGTCCTTCAAGAAGGCCATGCTGATGGTGCTCGGTCTCGCCATGCAGACCTACGGCGAGAAACTGACCGACCAGCAGGAAGTGCTGATGCACGCGGCCGACATGGCCATCGACACCTACTCGGCTGAAAGCGCGCTGCTGCGCGCCTCGGCCGCGCACACGCACGGCTGGGCAGATGCGAGCCTTCAGTCGGATGCCGCTCGCGTGTTCATCAACGATGCCGGTATGCGTCTCGAAGCATCGGCCAGACAGGCGCTGCCGGCCATCGTGGATGGCGACACGCTGCGCGTCATGCTCGCGGGCCTCCGCAGACTGTTCAAGCAGACGCCCATCAACACCGCGGTTCTTCGACGGCAACTGGCAGACGCAGCGGTCGCAAAGAGCCGCTATCCGTTCTGAACGAGCGCACGCAATCGTCGCGGCCCCGATCAACACCGCCGGCGTTCGCGTCGCTCCGGGTAGCCGTGTGCCATCTGGCGGGTAGAATATGGTGATGTTGGTGTCCTGCATCCCCTCTGCGTTGCGCCTTGCGGCCGCATCCGCACTCGCGCTTTCGGTCGTCGCCTGCAGCGGTCGTCCCCCGGATGACAGCGCGACCTACGTGCAGAAGGTCACGGCAGGTCGGGCCGCCAAGGACGCCGACTTCCAGGCATCGAACGATCCGATTCCCGCAGCCAAGAAGGCCGAGTTCCTGCCGCTGGCCTACTTCCCTGTCGATCCAGGCTACAAGGTGCTGGCCGGACTCAAGGCCGCGACCGAGAACGTCGAGCTGATGATGCCGACGTCCACAGGTCAGCAGCGGAAGATGCGTCGAGTCGGCATGATGCAGTTCACGCTGAAGGGTCAGGCGATGGAACTCGCGGCGTTCAATGAAGTGGGCGCACCCGACATGAACCATCTGACGCTGATGTTCAGTGACATGACGAGCGGCACGGAGACGTACGCCGCCGGTCGCTACATCGACCTCGAGCGAACGGCGAGCGACATCTACAACCTCGATTTCAATCTCGCCTACCACCCGTACTGCTACTACAACCCGACGTACGAGTGCCCGTATCCGCCAGCCGAGAATCGTCTCAAGGTGCCGATCCATGCGGGCGAACGCATCAAGAAGGCGGCCGATGCCCCGGTGGCGTCGCGATGATTCGCGCCGTCGTCTTCGACTTCGACGGTGTCATCGCCAACAGCGAACCGTTGCACTTCCGTGCGTACCGTGACGTGCTGGGCGAGCGCGGCATCGCGCTCACCGAGGCGGCGTACTACGACCGCTATCTCGGATACGACGACGTGGGTGCGTTCCACGCGATTGCGAAGGACGCCGGCCAGACGTTCAGTGAACGTGACATCGCCGACCTCGTGGCAAGCAAGGCGCTGAGGCTGGAAGAGCTCGAGAAATCGGGGTCGGTCCTCTTCCCAGGGGCGCGCGAAGCCATCACCAGGCTCGCGGCGACGTGGCCCGTCGCCATTGCGTCAGGCGCGCTGAAAGCGGAAATCCTGCGCGTCCTCGATCACGAAGGCTTGCGCTCGCTCATTCCCATCGTGGTGTCTGCTGAAGACACGCCCGCCAGCAAACCAGATCCCGCACCGTACCTGCGCGCCGTCGCGCTGCTCGCTGCCGGAGTTCCGGCACTGTCGGCGGACGAGTGTGTGGCGATCGAAGACTCGCGCTGGGGTCTCGTGTCAGCGCGGACCGCAGGCCTGCGCACGATCGGGATCACGCAGACCTATCCAGCCTCCGAGATCGTCGCCGATGCCGACATCGTGATTGACCATCTCGATGAGTTGACGATCGCGCGCATCTCGTCGCTCTCCGCGTGAGCGTTGCGCCGCCACCGTCGCCGCACCTGCACGGTCGAGTACATCAACGAGAGCGCACGCAGTCTGCGTGCAAAAACTGTTCGAGTTGCTGTGCGTTTGTGAGCACGACGCGGCAGCGCGTCTGAAGTATTTGCGTTATGCTAGCCGCCGTGATTTCGGACGCGTTTGTGAAGCAGTTCACGGCGTTGGCGCATAGTCCTGATCCCGATCTTGCTGTTGCCGCGCTGATGATCGCGCGAGTTGCCTACCCCGATCTGGACGCCGACGCCTACCTCGCACAGCTCGATGCTCTCGGCCGCGAAGCGCGGCGGCGCGTGTCGGCTGCGGCTGCGCCTCGACAGGAGATTCCGCCGCATGTCGATCCGGCGCTCTTCTCGCGCGTGCTCGCGCTGAATGCATTTCTCTTCGAAGAAGAGCGGTTCGTCGGCAACGACGCGCAGTACGAAGATCCGCGCAACAGCTTCCTGAACGAAGTGCTCGATCGGCGGACCGGCATCCCCATCACGCTGGCGCTGGTCTACATGGAAGTCGCTCGACGAGCGGGGATTGAAGTGGAAGGCGTCAACTTCCCGGGGCACTTCCTCATTCGCTGCCGCGGCACGCACGGTACGCGCTACTCGCGCGATCTCATCATCGACGCCCATCACGGCGGCGCGCTGCTCAGCGAGAGCATGTGCCGCGATCTGCTCACCCGTCATTCGGGGGGCGACGCCGACTGGGATGCGCATCTACTGGCGCACGCAACCAAGCTGCAGATTCTCACGCGCATGCTGCTGAACCTGAAGCGCGCCTACGTGCGCCTGTACTCGTTCCAGCAGGCGCGCGAGGTCACGCAGCTGCTGCTCTCGGTCGACCCGTCAGCGGTGACCGAGCTGCGCGATCGCGGTCTGCTTGCGTATCACTTGAACGACCTGCCAGCCGCACTGCGCGACCTGCAGACCTACCTGCAGCTCTCAAAGGGCGCCTCGCTCGACGAGGAAGAACGCGACGAGCACGCGCGAATCTGGGAGCACGTCAAGGCCATCAGACGCCGGGTTGCGTCGTTCAACTGACGCGAGACTGAAGCGGAAGGCTGGGGCCTGATCCGCGACGCGAGCCCCATGGTCGCGTCGCGAACAGAGAGCGGCTAGAGCTTGCCGATTTCGCTGTAGAGAATCGCGGCCGAGATGATGCCGCTGTGGAAGTTGCCGCAATCGAGCTTTTCGTTCGGTGCGTGCGCGTTCTCGTCCGGAAGCCCCACACCGAACAGCACCGATGGCAGCCCCAGCACTTCCTGGAACGTCGCCACCACCGGAATCGACCCGCCTTCGCGCGTGAACACCGGCGTGCGACCGAACCCCTGCTCAATCGCGCGGCTCGCCGCCTGAATGAACTTGTTGTCGAATGACGCCATCCACGGCTTGCCGCCGTGCATGCGCGTGACCTTCACTTCAACGGTCTTCGGAGCGATCTTCGAGAGGTAGTCTTCGACGAGCTTGGCGATCTTGTCCGGGTCCTGATTCGGCACCAGTCGCATGCTGACCTTGGCCATGGCGACGGCCGGCAGCACCGTCTTCGCGCCTTCGCCAGTGAAGCCGGAGAGCAGCCCGTTCACTTCGAACGTTGGACGTGCCCAGGTGCGCTCGAGGGTGGTGTAGCCAGACTCACCGTGCACCTTCGGAATGCCGAAGTCCTTGCGGTACTGCTTCTCGTTGAAGGGAAGCGCCGCCCACGCCGTCCGCTCCTCTTCCGTCAGCGGCACCACATCGTCGAGGAACCCGGTGATCTTGATGTTGCCGCTCTTGTCCTTGCACTGCGTCAACATCTGCGCGAGCACCATCGCCGGATTGGCCAGGGCACCACCGAAGACCCCGGAGTGGAGGTCGGTGTTGCTGCCGCGCACGTCGATCTGGAAGTAGACCAGTCCGCGCAGGCCGTAGCAGATGGACGGCACGCCGCGCGCGAACATCGCCGAATCGGAAATCACGACGACGTCGGCTTTGAGTTCGTCCTTGTGCGAGGCGATGAAGTTGTCGAGATTGACGCTGCCAACCTCCTCTTCGCCCTCGAAGATGATCTTGATGTTCACCGGCAGTCGGCCGTTCTGCTTCAGGTGCGCCTCGATCGCCTTGAGGTGCATGAAGATCTGGCCCTTGTCGTCGGCGGCGCCACGCGCGTAGATTTCGCCGTCGCGAATGGTGGCTTCGAAGGGCGGTGACTGCCAGAGTTCGAGCGGATCGACCGGCTGCACGTCGTAGTGACCGTAGAAGAGGATGGTTGGTGCACCTTCGGCACCGAGCCAGTCGCCATAGACAATCGGATTGCCGGGTGTTTCGAAGAGCTGCACGTTCTGCAGACCGACACGCCCCATCTCGTCCGCGCACCAGTTCGCGCACGTGCGGACATCGCCGGAATGCTCGCTCAGCGCGCTGATGCTGGGGATGGCGAGCAGGGCCTTCAGCTCGTCGAGGTAGCGTTCCCGGTGGACGTTGATGAAGTCGATGACGTTGTTCATGGTGTGTGCGGTCGCTCCGATTGCGTTCCAATCATAGCGCGGCGCCACGCATGCGCCGGCAACGCCCCGCTACTTCGGACTCCGATGCTCGAGCAGAAGTCCGACAGAGGTGCGCGACGGAAAACCCTTCAGGTCGCCTGAGGCGGGCGCCACCAGGTACGACGCCATCTCGGCCTGCAGCTTGAGGTGCAGGTTGAAGTAGGCCGTGGCGAAGTGGTCGAGGATGTTGTTCATGCGGACGCTGTCCCACACGGCGTCGGCGTAGTGCACGAAGGGTGCGGACTTCAGGCGTTCCGAGTAGGCGTAGGTTTCGGCAGGTGCGGGGATCGGTGCACCAGCATTGTGATTCGCGTTCACGAACGTGAGGAGATAGCGGTCTGCGTTCACTGCCCCCTCGAAGACGGCTTTGGTGCCGCGTTCGTAGCCCGCCACAGTGTCAGCGCTTCCGGCGACAAAGAGGACGGGCGTACGAATGCCGGCGAGTCCGGCCGCGTCCCAGAAACCTGTCTGCATGCCCCACGGCGCGACGGCAATGGCGGCGCGAATCCGCGGGTCTGCCGGCTTGCGCAGCTCGGGATTCGACGCCGCGCGATCGTGCAGCAGGTGATTCGGAGGCGCGGTGTTCCCCGTCACGCTCGCGTCGCTGTAACCAGCCCCAATCACGTTCAGCAGACCATATCCACCCATCGAGTACCCGACGAGGCCGGTTCGGGACACGTCGACGAGACCGGCAATGAAACTGCCGGAGCTCTTGTCGGCGAGCCGCGCCATCTCGTTGAGCACGAAGAGCTGATCGAACGGCCGGTTGTAGAGCGTGCTGGCAAACGCCTGCTGGTCGTCGTAGGTGCTCTCGGGATGATCGATGGCCACCACCACGAAGCCCTTGCTGGCCAGGTTCTCGGTCAAGTGGCTCAGCAGAAACCTGTTGCCCGGATATCCGTGCGACACAATCACCAGCGGAAAGGCCCCGTCGCTGGCGAGCGGTGCCGCGTCTCGCACCGCCTTACCGTGCAGCGTGGCGGTCACTGACGGATCGCGCGTGACGACGGTGTAGTCGCCTCCGGGACGCTGGCCCGGAGCGAGACTCGCCGGATACCAGATCTCTAAGGTGAACCTGCGGTCTGCTCGCACCGTCGGTCCACCCTCGCGCGTGTGCACGATGTCGATCCGGTTACGGTCAGTTGCCGACAGCGTGCGCACACCTATCGCATAGCGCCCATAGGCCGCAAGCTCGGGGCCCATGGGAGAGATGGTGTCGATTCGATTGGTTTGTGCCGTCGCCGTCTGCGCCAGCAACGTGACGGTCAGGAAGACGAGAACTCGAGCGATCGTCATAGCGGTCGGGATTCTAGCAGGACGTGCCGACAGAGTGGCCGCCACCAGGACTCTTCGTCGGTCATGACAGGACGCTATCAGCCTGGCGTCAGTATTTCGACGGTCACGGCAGCACCGGTCTGCGCATCAACGCGGCTGATCAGCGCGAGCGGGATGTTGTTAAGGTCAACGCGGCCCTGAAGGTCGGCCGGGACGAT
>Ga0209023_10000483_pt1 | contig 60282 bp, 52 predicted proteins | sample LakOneMetagenome_FD_187468 | JGI IMG/M metagenome (GOLD analysis project Ga0209023, IMG submission 187468) | Freshwater and sediment microbial communities from Lake Erie, Canada (SPAdes) (version 2) | ecosystem: Environmental > Aquatic > Freshwater > Lentic | place: Lake Erie, Canada...
AAAACTATGATGAAAAAGGTATCATTTGGCCTGCTGCCATTGCTCCTTTTGAAGTAGCGATTGTACCAATGAATGCCCATAAGTCGCCACGTACTCTGGAAGCCGCTGAAGCACTGTACATCGAACTACAGGTTCAAGGTTTTGATGTACTGCTAGATGACCGTAATGAGCGCCCAGGCGTTAAGTTCTCTGACCTGGAGCTAACTGGTATTCCACATCGAATTATGATTGGTGAAAAAGGCTTGGATGCAGGTACTTTTGAATATAAAGGCCGTACTGATACAGAATCAGTTAACATCAACAAAGATGAATTACTGGCAAAACTTGCTAAATAGGTTTCCATAAAAAATCCCGCTCAATGCGGGATTTTTTATTAGCAAAATTTAAGTCCACCGTAACAGTTAGATGCAAAACCTTGATTAGTTAAAACTAGATTATTTAATGCCATAGGCACATATTTACCTGTTAAATTCACAGTACCTGTATTAATTTTTCCAGCTAGTAAACATGATGTAGTTAAGAAGCCGCAATCAACTGCATTTTCATTTTTAGACAAATAAGCACTAACTTGATCCAGAGTAGCAGCAACTACATCCTTGGTAATTATAACGTCATTTTTCGGTGATACATCTCCAATATCAATAGGATTAGAAAGTTCTAACCACCAGCCCTTGGAAGCTGTAGACTTTGCACCAGGCCAAACTAAATTTTGTGTTTGTAAAGATAAGGATGCTGCCGTACCATTTAAATTTACCTTGTGAAAATACCCCAAATTTTCACTAACACTTACGTTTACCCCTAGGTTATTAATAACTCCTGACAAATCGCCAGAAATTCCAATAGGAATAAAACCTATAAGTGTAGCTGTAGCATCTATAGTACCTGATAAATTAATACCACTTACATTTGCCGTACCTTTTAGTTCGGCTGTAGTAATCCGTTTACCACTGATTACTTGCGATGGTAAAAGCAAAGAACCTGTAGCTGCACTTAACTTAATGTCATAATCATTTGATTCAAAAGGAACACGAATAGCCCCTGATGAACTTTTTGCTTGTCCTGTAATTACTTTATTTAAGGCTGACTGTGTTAATCCTGAGGTTACAGCACCTGTTTTAACAGTTCCTGTAGTTTCTTTTGTTACCATGTAACCACTAAATGCATTAATACCATTTTTAGTTCCACTATTCTCTGTACCGAAAGTTAATAATCCCTCTATCGCTTCAGCACTAACACGAAACCCTTGAACTTCACGATTTGCAGAATTCAACGGATTTTTTATAGCAAACTCTATAAACGGGTTTTTAATTAAGGCAGATGAATTTACACGCCCATTACTTGTATCTGATATACCACTTAAGCTTAAATGATCAATATCTATATCACAATTTCCAGTACCGTTATCCCCCCCGCATCCTAACTGTAGTTTTTTAATGTTTGTATTTAATTCTATCTGAGCGTCCAAGCCTAGTTTATAAAATTTAATATTATCTTGATTGTAACTTTGACCTAATGAATCGCTACCATTATTACCATTAGTAACAACTAAATTAAGTAAAGCCTGCCCTTCAACTTGTGAGAGGGCATTGTCATCTAACTCTGTCATCGCATAGAGGGTTGAACTGCTTAATATAGAGACAAACAAAATACCTAAACCTGTCTTTTTCATTATCTTTCCTTATCTGTTCTTTTTATAATCTAGCGTGGCGTAATACCTAAAGTACTACGCATGGTGCCACCCGTAATTGCAAGGTCTGCAATCTTTTGCATGCTACCTGAAGGGGACATCGCCATCTCTGCTTTAAAAATCTTACCCGCATTCAATGTATTAACTTGTCCAGGACTCATTAATGTAGAAGCCCGGTTAAACTGTATTTGACTGTCTACCTTCACGGCATCCTGCTTTACATAGACTCTAGATTCAAGACCGACACTACCCTGCATTTTATTGATATTTATGCTTGAAGTTTTAGACGTACCATCTGGCCTTATGTCTTCATTAATCAGACTTACATAGCTTCCTAGCACTGAAGGATCTTGCTTTTGTGAAGTATTTAACTCGCTAAAATCGAAATTTGCCTTTAGAGTTAAAAAATTGCTATCCAGATTTCCTTCAGTCGGGTTAACACCCGGAATAATAAATAACTCACCATTACCATCCAGTTTAAATGCCAACGAGGTTAAAACATCATTTTTGCGAGCAAAGTTATCAATGGGTACTACCTTTTTATCACAGCTTGTTACCCCAGCCGGACAATTATATAAAGAGCCAGGTAACTGGCCAATTGCGACTTCTGCTTTAGCAGCGAGTAACAAGTGGTCAGCCTTAATATAGATTCCTTCATCTTCAAATCCGATGACACCATCAGATTTTAAATACGCATCTATATTTCTAAAACCTGCATAATAATTTACTTCTTCACCATGCGAACCTCTTGCACCATCAACAATAATAAGCGAGGTAGTACTAGGCGTATTAGTTTTCTGGTCAATGCCATAACCTTCTGTAGACAAAGCGAGGTTATAGCCTAACCCGGCTTTGCTGCTTCCGTGATAACTATAATCCTTAGAAAATAGGGCAAGATTGGTATTTAAGTTAAAAATAGGAATACCAATACCCCATTCCGCACTTTGATTGGTTAATGCTGCTATAGAATTATCAGAAATGAATCTTGCTTTACGGGCAATCGCCTGAAAGTCCATACCACGCATAGCCAGTAAGGCAATGTTTTGTGTAGTACCGGATGGCACTATGTTATAGACCAGTTCAGTTGCTGTTTCACCTAATACCTTTCTCATATTTTCATTAATGATAAAACTTAATGTAGGTGTCTGGGCAGCATTAATATAGATATCACCCAAGTCTATATAAGCATTTTGGGTGTTGTAAGCAGTTATACTATTAGCATTGCGAATGGCCAAGGGAGACAAGTTAGAAAATTCGATCGCATAACTGCCTTTACCCGTATGACCTAGCTCAAGAGTTGTAGCCTGATGATTAGCAGTAAGTAATGGATTTCCCTGACGGGTAAACTCTGCTGCCAACCCTAAGTGTAATCCACCTTTGGTATCATACCCTTGTGCTTTACGTGTTGTTTCTTTCAAATCTGTAGCATTAACTGTATTAAAATTTGCCAGTCCTGTCTGGTCAGCATTTAGAAAAATCTTGCCATTGGTTAAAGCACCTGATGCTCCCATACGGATCAGGTTTTTCTGGTTAGCGGGATCAGAACCGTAACGTAAATCCAGGTTTACTCCAGGGTTAGTAGCATCACTCCGGCTTGAATGAACATCAGTTAGATCAGAAACCCGGCCCAGTTCAATTACATGATCTGTGGCTCCATTTTTACTTTTTGTGGCCAGTACAATTCCTTCTGTCGGGTCGATATACATATATCCATCCGCTGAAATATTAAAATTTAAATCTTTCAAGGTTAGATTATGGCCATTCAAGCCATAACCAATACTGGCATTTTGTAGTCTGAAATCCAGATGAGCTTTCTCGTCACGGTTAAACAAGCCCGCTGTTGTTTCCAGATTAAAAATAAGTGGCGAGATAGTCGCGAGGCTCAAGGAACCCAGGTTTTGTTGAGCCACGGTGTTCGTGCAACTAGTATCACAGATCAGCATCAGTTTTTCCACAGTCGCCTGAAAAGGTGAAATACTGCCCTGTATCTTTATTCCTACGCCCCGCTCAGTTTTTCCAACATCAATATCTAAAGTACTTTTGATATTCTGCTGATGGGTTCCCTCTACTCTGACATTATGTAAACCTAGTTTCATTTTTCCAGTGTTGGAATAATCTACCCAGTTCGCTTGTTCAACAACCACTTTAGATACTTCATGAGTAATAGAAATACCATCCTGACCGGTGACTGTACTTAATGACGTATCAGAAAGTTGCTGCAATGCATAAGAATGCTGTGCCATAAATATACAGACACTGAGCCACTTTAATTTTGTTATTTTTCTCATTTCAACATCCTTATTGATGAGCTCTCTTTTCTTTTAACAGCGACTTGTCGTTGTGCCCGCACAGTTATAACTGAAAATCTTCAGATTACCTGACATATGCAGGTTCCCATGCATGTTCACTCCCATAAAGCCTTGTTCCCCTCCTTGATCAAATCTCGGAACCAGCTTGCCGCCATCGTAAGTTGTATACTTTTTATCATTTAGATACCCTTCACTTCCGCTTTCTACTGCAAGACTTTTAAAGCCCAAATTACGGACTTTTAACGGATGGTCATCATAAAAAGTAAGTTGCAGTGCAGTTTGCGGTTCACCCTCCCGGTTTAGAATTGTAGAACCATCTAAAGAGAATTTATCTATTTGAAGAGTACCCTGTAACTGTTTAAATACCAGCCATTTTTGACTGCCGTTTTCGGTATGGTTGTTGGGTGAAAAAGCGAATCGACATAAAATATCTGAAACACATTGATAAGAATAAAAAGCCTGAGTTACAGTTCCCTGTGGATCATATTCAGAAATATTTTTAAGACTCATATTATTTGCATACTGATGGTTTAACGACAGTGTCCAGCTTAAATCAGCTCCCCCCTGACCTGTAATATTCAACAATGCCTCATTATCGAGAGTTATAAGTTCTGCTTGGGCTGTAGATGAAAGGACTAAAGCACATAATAAATTAAATTTATTTAACATATACTTCTCCTATAGTCCGGTCGTCTTGAATTTAAGATGCTGTATCATGACCCCGTCAATCACCGCAGAGCCTAAATTAGTCATCGTATTGGATGGTCCTCTGAATACCACACCTGTAGCATTACTATCAGTATTTGCTTTAAGTAAATTTGTAGTTGAATCACGTGTTACGCTACCAATCGAGATACTGCTATGAGTAGCATTTGTGCCCTGATATTTAATAGTTGAGGTACTGGCTTTAACATCAGATAAATTCGAACCGCAATAAGCCACATTACAGGTTGAGCCCTTAAAAGAAGCTGCGGTTAAAGCACCCTCAAGCTTGGTATCTTTATCTGTATCATTATAAAAAGTATAAATCTGGCTATAGATTTCCGGCACATTCGGAATGCGGGTGACCTCAAGAATAATATTGTTTCCTTCAGAACCTAGAACAAAAGGCTGGTACATATTACCCAAGACCAGATTAAGGTTTGGACTGTACAGATATAAACCTTCCTGATCATTAAAAATTGGCGCGAAAGATTTATCCAAAGCTGGTGTAGCTGCCGTACCCTCCTGAATAGCTGCTGTACTCAAACGTATAGCTTTAGCATTGCGGCTGGTTTCTGAGTCACTTATCTTGAGAGTGGATGGGTTATCATTGGTATTCAACCGGATAATATTAGCCATACCAAGTGACTGGTTATGCTGGGTATTGTCTGAAGCTTGAGTCTGAAATAAACGGACTTGAGATCCATTTAGGCTCAGACCATTTGCTACGAATTGCATCCGCAGTCTTTGATTTCTATCAAGATCCTGATCATTTCCATCAGCAGTTGGCTTGGGAATCGGTGCTCCCGTAATCGGATTTAATGTATTAGAGGAATCCCAAGAGCGTGAAAAAGCATCCAGCCAGAAACCCAGCTTGATATTATTATCTGATTCATCGGCATCAACTTTAACCAGGGGAGCTTCTAGAGCCAGATAGCTGATATCACCAGAAGGATTTTTTGCAGCGAACTGTTTAATATTGGTCGCTGTTCCAGCACGGAATAACCATGGATTTGCAGCATCTCCCCAGTTAAATCCCTGATTACTGAACCTCTGGTTCAAGTCTGAATTGGATTTTGATAAGGCCAGACCGTAGATAAAAATGTCTGCTTTATTATGCATTGCTGCGGCTTGGGCGGCGGTCAGTTTAAGTTGTTCATAGTTCTCACCCGTCGGAATAATTCGGATGAAACCTGTATCATACTTGGCTGCATCGGTAATATTTGAACGGTTATAACTTGAAGCTGCCGACTGATCATTGGGTCCCTGAAAGACCATTTTAAAATTCTCGGGAAGAAGTGCTATTCCCTCTCCTGTTGTTTCAGCTAAACGGTCATCAGACAAGGATTCAAGTGCATAACCAGTTTGGGTCAAGCATAAGCCGGCCATAGCGGCCAAACAGGACATACGAAATCCTGTAGTCTTCCAATGATGAATCATCTCGGTCTTCCTTTTTATCTGATGCTCCGCATCATTTATTTTTATTCCTCGATATCTTGGTATTTCTAGCTTTATTCAATTATTGCTATAACAGTACTTATACCTAGATCTTTTAAAGTTAATTATGCTGAATATAAATGTAATTGCAAAAAAAATAGCCTTGAAAGACATGGTTTCCGATGAATGAATTGTAAAAAAATAGGCGGATTCAAATGATCCGCCTACTTATAAATGAAACCTGAATTATGCTTTTGGCAAAGTCACACCTCGTTGTCCCTGATATTTCCCGCCACGATCCTTATAAGAAGTTTCACACACTTCATCACTTTCAAAAAACAGCATCTGAGCAACACCCTCACCTGCATAAATACGCGCTGGCAAATTGGTAGTATTTGAAAATTCTAACGTAACATGGCCTTCCCACTCTGGCTCCAGCGGTGTGACATTAACAATAATACCGCAGCGTGCATAGGTGGATTTACCCAGACAAATTGTTAGTACATTGCGTGGAATACGGAAATACTCTACCGTACGGGCCAAAGCAAACGAGTTAGGTGGAATAATACAGACATCTGATTCAATATCGATGAAACTTTTATCATCGAAATTTTTTGGATCAACAATTGCAGAATGGACATTTGTAAAAACTTTAAACTCACGTGCACAGCGAACATCATAGCCATAGCTGGACACACCATAAGAAATCAGTTTTTGACCATTTTCATCGAGGCGGACCTGGTTTTCTGCATACGGTTCAATCATGCCGTGTTTTTCGCTCATTTCGCGAATCCAACGATCAGACTTAATAGCCATCTTGTTTCTATCCAAAAATACTGAAAATCAATTATTGCGCTGTACTTTAACTTAAATCTGTCACAATGAAAACAAGATCAGCTACAAGCCTTGACACGTATGCATGTTGAATATTATTACAGACTCAGTAAAGCCGAGTAGCTTAGTGGAATAGAAAAGCTGACCAGAATCAAGGAAGCCGTTCGCTGTAGATTACGCTGATTTAACCACCGGACTTTTGGGGTATTCAAACTTGAACCAATAAAAGTCCAGAATAATGCAATCGGCACAATAAGAGCCAGAAAAACTCCCATATGCACAGCATAGATAGACCAGTTGACCCATGCAGCGACCGGAAAAATAGCCGAAGCAAACAATAAAGCTTTAGGATTGAGTAGAGTCGCTACAAATAGCTCACGAGGACGAATCGCAGGCTGATTCAGATCAAGCTGTACATTTGCAGTTTTCCATAGTTTAACTGCTAGAAAAATAATATAAAACGCACTTAAAAGCTTTAATAAAGTTGGCAGGATCGGCAGGGTAGCTGATACTGTATCAATCAAGGTGCCCCAGACAGTAATGGCAATAATATAACCTAAAACTTCTGCTGGAATTAAACGTGCAGAACGTCGCACCCCAAGCCGGATTCCAGAAGAGGCTAGTAGAGTATTTGTCGGTCCTGGTGTAAGCAGCACGCTTGCCACTAGGCCAATAAAAAGCCATGAAATCATAGAGTCACCTCACTATTGAGTGAGCGAAGATTAAAGGAGTTTATAAACTCTCGCAAAATATAATTTTAGGAGCCTTTATAAAATAGAATTTACCACCGAGTGTTATTTATATAAATATATTAAATACAATAATTTGTAAGAAAAAATACAAATAGAACGCTTGAGTCACTTCTTCTGTTCGAAAGACTATAAATAAAAAAGGATCAGAGCTGATCCTTTTTTATTTATAGCTAGGTAGTTGAAATATTAAGCAGCTGCTTCTGTAGTAACTCCTGCATTTTGTACCTCAGCTGCCTGAACAGGCACGGTTTTTTTCGCAGCAGGAAATGAAGGAGTATAAACCACTGTAGCAGAACTGATCACAGGAGCAGCCGCGACCAGCATACCTAAAGAGAGAGGTAAAACTTTCAGGAGAGTTTTCATAAGGTTAGCTCTAAAAATAACAGTTAAAAAACAGCTGAGAGCTTAGCGGGGAGCCGGTAAAGAAAAAATGATAAAAACGGCGAAAATTTTCAAATTGACTTGGCAGTCATTCTAGAGTAAATACTTAATTAATTTTAGTTATTTTAAAATATCAAACAAAAAAACCTTCTTGAACTTCACCCTGCCGTATCAAGAAGGCTTTGCTTTCAGAATATCGAAATTAGAAGATGCGCTTCTCATCTCGACTATGCTGAGGCAGTTTTTCAGCAATTTTTCTGGCAATTTCAATATAACTTTCAGCTGCCTCATCCTCTGCAATTACGGAAGGTTTACCGGCATCGGTATTTTCACGGATCTGAACATTGAGTGGAAGACGGCCAAGCAGCGGAATCTGGTACTGATCTGCCAACTGGTCACCTCCGCCTGTGCCAAAAATCTGCTCCTCATAACCACAATTTGAGCAGATATGTGTAGACATATTTTCGATTACACCTAACACCGGAATTTTTACCTTATTGAACAGTTCGATTCCCTTAGTGGCATCCATTAATGCTACATTCTGAGGTGTAGTTACAATTACAGCACCTGTTACTGGAATACGCTGAGCCAATGTAAGCTGTATATCCCCTGTTCCAGGTGGCATATCAATTACCAGCACATCCAGTTCAGGCCATAAAGTCTGGTTAAATAGCTGCATCAGCGCGCCTGTAGCTTTGGGACCACGCCACGCTACAGGTGTATTGTGATCTCCGGTTAAATGGCCGATTGAAAGTACGGCCATGCCATATGCTTCAAGAGGAACAAAATTTTCTGCTTCAATAAGAGGCGTATGTCCAGCATTGCCAAGCATAGTCGGAATACTCGGCCCATAAATATCGGCGTCCAGTACGCCAACTTTTAAGCCCAGTTTCTGTAATGCTAACGCCAGATTAACAGTTGTTGTAGACTTGCCTACCCCACCTTTTCCAGAAGAGACCAGAATAATATTCTGAATACGTGAATGTTTTGGTACATCGCGTTGCTGGGGCGCAGCTTTTTCAATAGGTGGATTATTCGGGTCATTGTCAGGCGCAGTATTAGGACTGACTTGAGCTGAAGCATCCACTACCGGCGGTAAAGAACTTTTCTCACTCTGGCTGTCTTGAGCAGGGGTCGCAGCTGCGAGATTATTTTTTTGTTGAATTACATGCAGGTTCAGTTCTTGCAATCCGCATTTTTCTAACTGGTCAGCCAATTCATCATGTAATTGCTGTAGATAAGGCTTTTCTTCAGGATATGTTTTAATGGTCAGTTGCAGGGTTGCCTCATGCAATTGCAACTGGGTAATACGGTCCTGCAAACGGTTATTAGAATGCGGCAGCACATAATTTTGCAGTACCTGCTGGATTTCTTCTTCTTTCACGCCTTTAGCTGGTGAAAATACTGATTTTAATGAAGAAAACCATGACATAACTTTGACTCCAAACCGGACCATTTCTGCTGAATAGGGTTAGTTTACCTGTAAGTGTCGTGAAGGTTAATAGCTGTTCTGTGCCAGACAGACAAAAGCCTCTAATTTTCAAGTAATTTAGTCAGCTTTATAGCTGTTGGTTTCTAATTTCTTTTCTAAATCTAGTTCTATTCAATTCTTTTTAATTATCTCTGCCTTTATTTATCAAATAAAAATTTGGTCTTATTTTCTTTGAAAACTCATTTTTCTTTCTTTACTTAACTACAGCGTGAGACTTACTGTTAAATAAAGCCTCGCTTTGTTTTCCTTCGCTCATCAGGTAAAATTGACCGTCTTAAATAATGAATACGAATGAGAGAGTCAATCTGTGCGTAATATCTTAGTCACTAACGCCCTTCCCTACGCTAATGGCCCCATCCATATGGGACACTTACTTGGTTATATCCAGGCGGATATCTGGGTTCGTGCTATGCGTGCAATGGGCCATGACGTGACTTATGTCTGCGCAGATGATGCTCACGGTACAGCAATTATGTTACGTGCCGAGGCAAATGGTATTACACCGGAAGAACAGATTGCCAATGTGCAAAAAGAACACATTCGTGACTTTAATGGCTTTGGGGTTCACTTTGATCATTATGACTCTACCAATAGCGACACGAATAAAGCACGCTCTCAAGAAATCTATATTAAAAACCGTGAAGCTGGAAATATTGCGGTTCGCCCGGTTACTCAGCTATTTGACCCTGAAAAAGGCATGTTCCTCTCAGACCGTTTCATTAAAGGTACCTGCCCAAAATGTAAAACGGAAGACCAATACGGTGACTCGTGTGAAGCATGTGGAACGACCTATAATGCAACTGAGCTGATTAATCCAAAATCAACTTTAAGCGGCGCGACACCAGTAGAGAAATCTTCAGATCATTACTTTTTTAAATTACCTAACTTTTCAGAATATCTGCAGACATGGACTCGTGATTCAGGACGTTTACCGGTTTCAATTGCCAACAAGTTAGATGAGTGGTTTGATGCAGGGCTTTCAGACTGGGATATTTCCCGTGATGCGCCTTATTTTGGTTTCGAAATTCCAGATGCACCGAATAAATACTTCTACGTTTGGGTAGATGCACCGATTGGCTATATGTCGAGTTTTGAAAACTATATCCAGACCAAACGCCCAGATTTAAATTTTGATGATTTCTGGAAAAAAGATTCTGAAAATGAGGTGTATCACTTCATTGGAAAAGATATCGTTTATTTCCATGCCCTGTTTTGGCCTGCTATGCTTGAAGGTGCTAATTATCGTACCCCTACAGGTTTATTTGTAAACGGCTTTCTGACTGTCAATGGGCAGAAAATGTCAAAGTCTCGTGGGACCTTTATTAAAGCAGAAACGTATCTGGAACATTTAAATCCTGAATACCTGCGGTATTATTTTGCTTCAAAGCTTTCAGATAAAGTAGAAGATTCCGACCTTAATCTGGACGACTTTATTCAGAAGGTAAATTCTGACCTAGTTGGAAAAGTGGTTAATATTGCCAGCCGCTGTGCCAAGTTTATTAATACTAAATTTGATCATAAACTATCTACTGAATGTGCTGAATCTGAGCTGGTACGGAGTTTTATTGAAGCTGGTGATTCCATTGCGAAGGCTTATGAAGCCCGTGAATTCTCGACTGCTATTCGTGAAATCATGGCCTTGGCTGACCGTGCAAATCAGTATATTGATGAGAAAAAACCTTGGGCGCTTGCGAAAATTGAAGGTGAAGAGCTTCAAGTTCATAATGTATGTTCTGTCGGTATTAACCTGTTCCGCCAACTGGCAATTTACTTGGCGCCCGTACTTCCAGTATTAGCTCAACAGGTTCAAGACTTTTTGAAGCTTGACAGTTTTAACTTTGAATCCCGTAAGCAGATACTGGTAAATCATGAAATTGGACTATTCCAGCCGCTGATGCAACGCGTTGATCCAAAAGCAGTTACAGCAATGGTTGATGCATCTAAAGAGTCATTAGGAGCACCTGTGGCAGAGCCTGCTAAAGTAGAGAAGAAAAAAGAAAAAGCCAAAGAGAAAAAAGCTGAAGCTCAAGTCGGTGAAGCAGACATTATTGGTATTGAAGACTTTATAAAAGTTGACCTGCGTGTAGCAGAAGTTTTAGAAGCTGCGCATGTAGAAGGGTCTGATAAGCTTCTTCAACTTACCTTAAATGTTGGCGAAACTGAACCGCGAAATGTATTTAGTGGAATTCGTGAGTTTTACCAACCTGAAGATCTTAAAGGTAAATTAGTTGTTATGGTGGCAAACCTGGCCCCACGTAAAATGCGTTTTGGTATTTCTAACGGGATGGTTCTGGCGGCAGGTAATGGCGAAGGTGTGTGGGTAATTTCACCTGAGAATGGTGCTAAACCGGGTGATAAAGTGTCTTAACACTCAACACTTAAACTGCATAAGGTCTTTATAGCAACTATAGAGGCCTTTTTATTTAAAAGTATAATTAATTTATTGAAATTTATTCTAAATTATTAAAAAATACCTGCGCTTTTTTATTTATTACAATTATTCGGGGAATATATGAAAAATCTATTAGTAATTGCACTAGCTGCATCAACTATTGCAATTACAGGTTGTACGATGCGTATTGCAGATATGACGGTTGCTTCAACCAAAAACTATAACTTAAACTCTAATCAGTTTATTAAAGGTGAACGCGTTACAGGTGAAGATAAAGTACCTGTTATATTGTTTCCACTAGGCATACCAAACTTTAAAACTGCTATTGATCGTGCCATTGAAAAAAATCCATGCTCTGTAGCGCTTTCTGATGTAGTTATCACTCAATTAAATCAGGCTTTTCTTGTTGGTCAAATTGGTTACCGTGTAGAAGGCTCTCAAGTGATTGACCTTTCTCAACCAAACTGTAGAAAATAAGATAAAAGCCCCTCAAGTGAGGGGCTTTTTAAACAAGCCTTATTATTTCATAAAAAAAAGAAAGTATTACTTCATCCCAAAAATTAATTTAAGACCTAATAATGTCATCACACCACCAGCAATCCGGTCAAAAATAGCCTTAAACTTTAAATAAACCTGACGTGGCTTCTCGGCAGATAGTGCAACAGCTACCAGAGAATACCAGCCAGCATCAATAAAGAAACACAGCAGAGGTAAAACCACATAAAAATAGGCAGGTATTTCTTTAGGTAAGAGCGCAGTAAAAATACTGGCTAAAATAATAGAAATTTTAGGATTACTTAACTGTGTAATCAGGCCTAAACGATAAGCTTGGGCATAGCTCATCGGTTGAACTGATCCATAGGTGCTACCCATTGGTTCTTTAGCATGCTTAATAATTTTATAAGCCAGCCAAAGCAAATATAAACCACCACAAACTTTCAAAATAAAATAGGCCGAAGGCACAGCCAGCAATATGGCTTGTAACCCCATGACGGCAAGAAAACCGAATAATGCTGCGCCAGTCCCTGTGCCCAGTGCAGTAAACAGGCCATGCTTACGTGAAATCGCAATTGAATTTTTTGCCACATAAATAAATGTTGGGCCCGGACTTATTGCACCCAACATCAGAGCTAGTGCAATTGAACCTATAATAAATAACGATTCCACAAGCGTGTCCTCAAATCATTAGAGAGAAATCTTTAATTGTGGTCTTTATAGCGAAGTGCATAGAGTTAGTCTATCAATTTATTAGAAAACATACAGCAGCCAAGATACAAACTGAAATTGTATGGTATTAAATAAAGACTCAGAATATTTTTATATTAAGAAAATAGCAGAGTATAACTTTATCTCATGAAACTTGCCGAAGCATTGATTCTGCGAAGTGATTTACAGACTAAGCTTGCATCTTTGCAGCAACGTATTAATAACAATGTACTGATACAAGAAGGCGACCAGCCCAGTGAAGACCCCGAGAAATTGCTAAAAGAAGCATTTGCAGTCAACACCGAGCTGCATGATTTGATTAAACGGATTCACATGACTAATGCCCAGGCCCAAACCGTTCAGGGTAAAGCTTTACTGGATGTTTTAAATGAACGGGATTTCCTGATTAGTCAGCATCGTATTCTTCAACAGGCAATTGACAGTACACGGCGTGAATCTGCAAGATACAGTTCCAGTGAAATTCGCTGGATAAAAGTAGTCTCTGTCAGCGATCTACAAAAACAGGCTGACCAGATCAGTCAGAAATTACGTCAGAACAATCTGGAAATTCAAGCATCAAACTGGCAAGTAGATCTCATTTGATTATTTTATTGATCTGTTTTTAAAAACAGGACAATATTCAAAGTTCGGGCATATTGGGCGAGTACAAGACCTTTTTATCCGGTTTGTAAGGTTTTAAATAAGACAAACCCTTGCATAGAGGTAAGACGTCTACTTCAATACTTCATTAGTCTGACGTAGCACTTTTCATCTTTTATCTCTTACTCTTTAGTTGGCACTACCGTGTACTGACAATATGCCCACCTTCCTTTCTTTTTCAGCTAACTCTCTTGTAAGGATATAATTTGTCTTATGGCCTAGCTGTTTGTGTATCTGTCAAACGGTAATGCTGCTCATATACAGGCGTACCTGCAATACTGAGCGGTGTCTGAGTTACCGGTTTATTCAACTGATCTTGACCGCATCCGCTCAGCAGCATTAATACAAATAGATAAAAAATTGGGGACTGCTTTTCCATACTGGCACTCCTTTTTTGTTGTTGTTATTGTTTCATACTGAAAATAATACAACAGTCATCGCTCAGCAAACAGCCTGAATAAGTAAACTTTTATATAAAACTTATATTTACTTTAGCCTTCCTTGAACTTGCAGAAAACCATAGGGAGCATGCTCAAAACTGCACCTTTGAAAAGTATAAATGCAGTTTTCTTTTTATACTATGGTGTCTTATATTTAACTAAAGCTTTAAAGTTTCAACAAAAAACTTACTTACATATCAGTATATAGCTTTCAATATATGCCTATTCGAACTCTCCATCATTTTTAATACTTAAAAATTCAATTAGCGAGAAAGCTATGACTTGTAATAAGCTCACTCTTTGTTTGAAGCTTTATTTATAGAGTTGGCGGTCGCTTTAATATAGGGAAATATGAGTGGAACTTAAGGTTTATAACCTTGGGTTCTAAAACTGGGAAGCTGTATGGATAAAACACCACGTTTTATAGAAACTCCACCGGACTGGACACCGGATGAACGCCCGACCTTACCTGGTTCTCCAGCAGCAATCGCCCACTCACGCCCAAAGCGTTTTCTTTATCTGTTTATTGGATTATTTGTAGCCATTGCAGCCAGCTTGAGTAATGGCTTTATCACTGCCAATTTACCTATCATTCAGGGAGAATATGGTTTAACCCTATCAGAAGCGGCATGGCTACCAGCAGCCTATGTTATGGCTAATGTCAGCTCAAACCTGATTTTATTTAAAGCCCGACAACAATATGGTTTACGTTTGTTTTCAGAAGTCGGGCTGATTGCTTTTATTGCAGTTCTGATTCTGCATATTTTAGTACATACCTATGAAATGGCTCTCTTTGCCCGTTTTATTGCCGGTCTGGCTGCCGCGCCGCTCAGTTCTCTGGGTATGTATTATGTTATGCAAGCTTTCAAGAAAGAAGATATGGCCAAAGGTATTTATATTGCTTTTGGTTTTCAGCAGCTTGGCTTGCCTCTAGCTTGGATTATTTCACCTTACCTGGTCGATACTCATAGCTGGATGGTACTTTACACTTTCGAACTAGGGTTAGCCATCTGCTGTCTGGCAATGGTAGTTTCATTAAAATTACCACGCAGTTTAAGAATTTATGTTTTTGAAAAACAGGACTTTTTTACCTTTTTATTACTTGCTCCAGGTTTTGCCTGCCTGTGTATAGTACTTACTCAGGGACCAATTTTGTGGTGGTTCAATAGTGAATGGCTGGCATATGTACTTATTGCTGGTCTTACCCTGTTAGTCGCCGGATTACTTTATGAACACTACCGGGTCAACCCGCTTATTATGACACGCTGGTTGAGTACAGGGGCAATTTTACATTTTATTCTGGGCGCTTTTGCCATTCGTCTGCTCATGTCGGAACAAAGTTATGCCGCCGTCAGTTTTTTAAAAACAGTAGGTATGGGGCCAGACCAGTTTGTTCCACTGTATATCGTTATTGGAGCGGGTATTCTGTCCGGTACACTTTTTAGCGCTCTAACCTTTTCCAGAGAGCGAATTATTATACATCTAGTACTGGCTGAGTTTTTGATCTTGGTGGCATGTGGTCTCGATTATCATCTGACCAGTGACGTACGGCCTTCCAATTTCTTTACCAGTCAGTTTCTGGTTGGGTTTGCAGGTGGTGTTTTTATTGGCCCCCTGCTACTGGCCGGTTTTGCCAAAACACTAGCACAAGGGCCATCGCATGTCGTTACCTTCATTGTGCTGTTCTCTGCAACTCAGACTTTTGGTGGACTGGTCGGTTCTTCATTTTTCAATACCTACCAACAGCATCGCACCCAAAACTACAAAGCTGAAATTACTTTAGAAATGGACAGAACCGATCCACTGATTAGCCAGCGTTTATATCAATACCAGGTAGCCACAGCTGCTCAGTCACCTGATATAGTACTCGCACAAACTCAAGCATTACGAAACTTGAATCAAGTTGTAACCCGTGAGGCACAAGTCCGGGCCTATAATGATGTTATTGCCCTGAATGGGCTGTTTGCTGTAGTACTGCTAATCTGGGGTCTGTTTATTATTGTCCGGATGAAGATTGTTGCAAGACGCATGCAGACACAGACACACCCTGCAAGTTAAATGAAAATTTGATATAAAAACAGAATTTGAGTTATATCCATGCCAGAAGACCAAAATAAAGCTGATCAACAGACAGAACCGGCAGCACAATCTGAACAGGTTGAGCATGAAAAGACTGAAGCCTCTGTTACACCTCAACCTTCCAGCAAGCTGATTCCAACCAGACATTCCACTTTATTCTGGATGCTGCTTGTTTTAATCATTGGTATTACAATTATCTTATGGGCCTGGCGTTTAGGTCCGTTTCATACTGCAGTCGAACGTACTGATAACAGCTATGTTAAAGGGCAAACAACTATTTTGTCTTCTCAAATTAATGGCTATATTCAGCAGGTCATGGTCAAAGACTTTGACTATGTCAAAAAAGGGCAACCTTTACTGAGAATTGATGCAAAAACTTATGGGGAACAAGTTGTCCAGGCAGAAGCTGCGGTAGAACAGGCAGAAAACAATCTGGCTAACCAAGAACAAGCAATTGCCCAGCACCGCGCCGATATTGTAGCAGCTCAGGCGCAGGTAGAACAGGTCAAAGCACAGTATGAACTGGCGCGTAGTCAGCTACAGCGCTATCAGCAGCTTGGTAATAGCGGTGCTGCATCTAAAACAGAACAGGACAGAGCCGCAGCTGATGTAAAAAATGCACAAGCACAGCTTAGACAGGCTGAAGCAAATGTTGAGGTCGCACGTGAAGCATTGAAAACTGCTCAAGTGGCCCAGATTGGTCTGAAAGCACAGGTCAAAAATGCACAGGCACAACAAGCACAGGCTCAGACCACCCAAAATTATAGTCTGATCAGTGCTCCAATGGATGGCCAGCTTGGGGAGGTAAACCCGCGTGTGGGGCAATACGTTGCTGCAGGTTCACAGCTTTTATTTCTGATTCCAAAACAGACTTGGGTTATTGCTAACTTTAAAGAAACCCAGATTGCTAATATGAAAGTTGGTCAGAAAGCAAGTTTTACAGTAGATGCTTTGAATGATCGTCAGTTTACTGGTCGCGTAGAACGGATCGCTCCAGCAGCCGGTTCAGAATTTAGTGTAATTAAGGCTGATAATGCTACAGGCAATTTTACCAAGGTGGTACAGCGTATATCGGTACGGATTGCAATTGATCCAAATCAGCCAGGAATTAAGGATTTGCGTCCGGGTATGTCCGTAATCAGTTCAGTTGATACCAGCTCATAATGAGCTGTTTAGATAACTACCATGTAACAGCAGTGAACTGCCTTTTTAGCTACAACAGTTTATGATTGTTTTATCTTAGTCTAGTCTATATTGCCAGTTTTTATGCTTGACCTTCTAGCTCAGCCTGTACCTTACCAGACTATTATTCAGAACGCTCAACTGAGCTTAACTGTCAAGCGGCTAGATCTGGTTCATCCAGAAATTTCTGGCAATAAATTTTATAAACTTAAAAACAATATCCATTTTGCTCTGGCAGAAGGATTCAAACAACTTCTGACTTTTGGAGGCGCTTTTTCGAATCATATTGCTGCTACCGCCGCCGCAGGCAAACTTGCCGGTTTATCTACTATAGGTATTATCCGGGGAGAAGAACTGGCTCAGCGCCCGTTTAATCCAACCCTTATGCAGGCCCAAGCAAATGGCATGCAGCTCTATTTTGTAAGTCGTCATGAATACAGACACCGGGCTGATCAGGACTATCTGCAGACGTTACAGCAACGTTTTCCTCAGGCTTATATCATTCCAGAAGGCGGTACCAATTCACTCGCTGTAACTGGGTGCAAGGAAATCCTTTCTTCAGAAGATCTGGAAAACTATGATGTTTTCTGCTGTGCGGTGGGTACTGGCGGAACTATGAGTGGCTTGATTGAAGCTAGTTCAGAACAGCATCAGGTCTTAGGTTTTCCAGTGCTAAAGGGAGATTTTTTACAAGCAGAAATCACTCAATGGACTAACAAAACCCACTGGCAGCTGCTACAGGATTATCACTTTGGTGGTTATGCTAAAACTACGCCTGCGCTGCTCGACTTTATACAACACTTTAAGAAAGCTTATAGTATTCCTCTTGAACCAATCTATACGGCAAAAATGCTATTTGGACTAATAGATCTGATTCAAAAAAATTATTTTCAACCTCATACCCGTATTCTCGCCATTCACAGTGGAGGATTACAAGGTTTCCCTCTACACCCTGAATCTTTTTCTAAAAATCGACTATAATGCCGAGCTTTTTTATGACTGGAAATTACTGATGGCTGCAGCATATTATGATGTGATTGTTATAGGTGCCGGCGCATCTGGACTAATGCTCGCAGCTTTGGCTGCCAGACGGGGGCGTAAGGTTCTGGTTGTAGAGAAAGCCAATAAAGTCGGCAAAAAAATTCTTATGTCTGGTGGCGGTAAATGTAACTTTACCAATTTATATGTCGAGCCTGAACACTACATTTCCCATAATCCGCATTTTGTTATCTCTGCTCTATCCCGCTATAGCAACTGGGATTTTATTGGACTAGTGTGTGATTATGGTATTGAGTATGAAGAGCGCAAGCATGGACAGCTCTTTACCTTAAACGGCGCCAAAGATATTTTAAACATGCTGCTCAGTGAATGTAAAAAAACAGGGAATGTTGAAATTCGAAGCAGCTGTGAAGTCAAAGCGGTAAATCCACTTTGTGAAAACAGCTTCGAAGTTATCACAGCACAAGGTCAGTTTAACTGTGAATCTGTCGTTATAGCTTCTGGTGGTTTGTCTATTCCTACACTGGGTGGTTCAGGTTTCGGCTATGAACTGGCAAAACAGTTCGGTCATTATGCTTACCCTACCCGTGCAGGCTTAGTTCCTTTCACTTTTAGTGATCAGTTCAAGGAAGTGACTACCCGTTTAAGTGGTAATGCACTGGAGGCAACTCTAAGTAATTCTTTAAATAGTTTTACTGAGGCCCTGTTATTTACCCATCGCGGTCTAAGTGGCCCAAGTGCCCTACAGCTGTCTAATTATTGGTGTAATGGTGAAAGCTTTCAGATTAATTTTCTGCCGGGAACAGATATAGCGATATGGTTAAAACAAAAAAAGCAGTCGCAGCCTAAAGTTCTGCTCCGTACATTACTTAATGAATATATGGCTAAAAGTATTGTAGTAGAGCTACAGAACTTGATTTGGCCTGAAGAATCTGAAACCGGAATTGGTAATTTAAGTGACCAGAGACTAGAAGAAATCGGTGAGAATCTGCAAAATTTTAGTGTTAAGCCTTCTGGCACAGAAGGTTACCGTACCGCTGAAGTGACTTTGGGTGGGATAGACACGACTGAAGTTTCATCCAAAACTATGGAAAGTAAAAAACAGAAAGGGATTTATTTTATTGGTGAAGTATTGGATGTCACTGGCCACTTAGGGGGATACAACTTTCAATGGGCATGGGCTTCTGCCCATGCTGCCAGTCAATATGTATAAGTTATTCGAGATAATCTGTACGTAATAAAATGATCTGGCGCGTCTGCTGTAAACGGTTAATGGTTGCCTCCATCTTGTTTACAGCAAGCCTCATTGAACTTGGTTTTTCTGTTTTAAACATTGTATCTAAAAGATTTTTAATTGACATAACAGTTCCTTGTTTAGATTTTTATTGAATAGCTAAGTACTATTTTTCTTTAAGTCTTCATCATATATAAACTGTTTCCTCAGCACAATTGACGCCCTGCAAAATTTACCATATTTTCATGACGATATTTGGTCTTAAAGATTTTTCAGAACACCTCATGCTTGTGTTCTGGACATTTTATCATTGAATTATGTTCGGACTTATCTTCGGTTACATTCTGTTTATGATTTAACTCAGAATTTTTCTTAAAGATAAACTTATAAGCCGCACTTAAAAAACCTGTAGTAATACCGACAATAATTAATGGTGCAAGAACCTTGTTGGGTGGACGTCGCTCCGGATAGTTTTGCATTATTTTTATACCTCTCCTGTTATGAACTTAAAAAGAAAGGCCACGCTCAGGTGACCCATCTTTTAATCAGATCAAAGCTTATTTTTGATCATCTTTCTTTTCTGGATTTTTGTTAGCATCTACATTCGGCTCAGCTTCACCTGTAGAGCCAAATGGATTATTAGTAGGCGGATTTACTGGATTAACCCCTACTGAATCAGGCGTAACCTGATCAATGCCAGAGGCTTCATCATCACCATATGGTGCAGTCGTTAATGTCGCCGGAGTAGTATTTGACAAATCAGTACGCATTGGCGCATTGGTATCATTATCGGTATCTGGCATAAAAGTTCCATTCTCCGCAGTTTTAGTTGTGCTGTCAGTTACCTGGGACGAAGCCCCGTCCATAGATAATTCAGATGATTTAGCGGCTGAAGTATCTGTACCTTGAGATGAAGTCATTGACGGGCTAGTTGCAGGGGTGTGAGCAGCTGCAAATGAACCAGTGGTTGAAGTCATTGTTGAACTGGTAGTACCGGAGTCATTATTGCGTAAAGGGTTTGGATGGTTTGCCTCACGTTTTGCTTTATCAATCAAGTCAGTCAAAACACGTTCAGCCGGTTGGCGTCCACCTAAACCAAAGGCTAGAGCAAATGCTACTGCCACCGCACCCAGAGTCAGACCGAAGGCAAGGTTTACAATAGAGTCGGCAATGCCCATTGCACGTAGACCCATAGCAATTACCAGACCCATGATTAATACACGAACCAGGCAACCTAACCAACGTGAACTATTGTATTCACCACGTTCAACAACATTCGCTACTATATTGGCCAGCCAGAAACCTACTACCAAAATTACTGCACCTAGCAGAATATTGGCACCAAAGTAAATGAACATGGCAATCAGCGCGCTGACCTGCTCAAAACCAAGACGGTTTGCTGCTTCAGACAGAGCAAACAGCATAGTGAAGAATACAATTAGGTAACCAACAATACTGGATACTTTGGCATTACCCATGAAGCGCTGAACACCAACCTTAGCTGGTAGTTCATCTGCACCTGTACCGGCAATCAGTTCAGCAACCAGACGGCCGACAAAGCGTGACACGATGTATGCCAGAATCAGAATCAGGCCCGCAGCAATAATATGCGGAATTGCATTCATGATTTCATAGAGCATCGCAGTTGCAGGTTGAGAAATACTTTGTATACCTAGTGCTTCAAAAGCTACAATCAGTGCTGTAATCATAATGATTGCAAACACGAATGAACCAAGGAATCCAGGTAAATTAGAATTTTTAAATAAACCTACTTTTTGTACCTGAGTCTGCAAGTCAAGGCTATTAACCAGACCTTCTACAATGCCACGAACAATTTTGGCCAGAATGTAGCCTGCAAACAGGATGATAGCTGCCATGAATATATTAGGAATATATAGCGCAGCTTTATTAACCAGGTTTTGAACTGGCACCAAGAGGCCATCCAGTCCCAGAATAGAAAGGACAATTGGTAGGAACAGTAAAAGGATTAACCAGTAAATGATATCAGCAATATTTTTACTGATAGGACTTACACCAACGTCATTACTCAACTTTTCATCAAGTTGTGTACGGGCCAGTACCTTGGTTAAACCGGTACGCACCAGACGTGCTACCAGCCAGCCAATAAAGCCTACCGCGATTGCTGCGATCAGATTAGGAATAAATACCAGCACCTGACTGATCATATTACTAAACGGACCGCTGACGCTATTGATATTCAGAACATTTAAAGCAGCAATAATGGCAATAATTAAAATAAACCAGAATACAATACGTGAGAAAAGTCCCTCATAATTCGGAGACGTTCCTGTAGTTGTAGTGTGCCCTGCTGCATTAGATAATTTATGATTGGTATTCATTTTTTGCAGAAGCTTTTTAACTCCGGCAGCAATGACCAATGCAATAATCCAGCCCAGAATTAATATCACAACCGCCGCAATAATGGGATGGAATTGATCCCAATAGTACATTGCATCAAAACCCGGACCTCGGGCTCCTCCAGCATAGTAATCATTCATTTTGTTATGCCCTCTTGTTATGCTTCAATTTGCTTGTTTTAAAGCGTTTTAAGTTGTTAAGAATGTTTAGAAAGCTAGGCTTATATTCCTTTTCAACATATTTTGTGGACAATGTTTATTCAACTACAGTGAGCATAAATACAACAAATCGTCAGTAAAAGATTGCAAAAAAGCCCTAATGTATACACATTAAGGCTATAGGCTGAGGTGACTTAAGTGGATAGCAATATTTAAACGGCCGCCACTATAGTCTGATCCTCGTCTAGCTAGCCTTATTGACCATGGGCAGAGCCAGTACCGGTATCATGAGCTGCTGCTGTACCGCCAGTATCTGTTGCCGTTGCCGTACTGTTGTCTACTGCTGTCGCTTCGGTATTACCGGCTACTGCTGGGGTTGTATTGTTCATGGAAGCTTGTTCCATTTCTGCATTAGGATGCTGTGGCGGAGCCTCAGAAGAATCCGGATCACGGTCGCCAATCATATAAACCACTAAAGCCGCCAGAAAAATACCTACCGCAATAAGAATATAAATAGGTAAACGGTTTTTTTTTGCCGTATCCTGTGGGCCATTAGTATGAGGCGGTTTATTAAAATCGTGTTGCATAGTCATTCTCTTATTCTTATGGCTTGGATTTTCATCATAACAAGCACTTATGTTGTATTGTGTGAAAAAGCATAGTGGGAACGTGTGCAATGTTTCTAAGTTGTAGTTAAAAATGCGCTATACTATTGGGCCAAGTTTTATGCATTCTGTTTATTTATGGCATATCGTCTACAGCGTACCTCACTGGATTTAGACACCGATGTTACGCATCAGTGCTATTTACATCATACGCGTGACCTGCACCTGATCGGGATTATTGAGTTTAGCAAGCCTAGCTATGTATTAAAGTGGGGCGATCTAGAATACTTCCGGCGTCGTACTGAAGAATTTTCAGTAATGCCGTTTCCCGATTGTGTAAATGCGATGATCATTGATATTCGTAATATCAGTGCATTTCTGGATCAGGAAGTGCCTATCATTCCTTGGCGCCTGCTTGAAGAAGACTGTCCAATCCGGCTGGTGGTCCCACAAGACCGTATTGAACATTATTCAGGGATATTTGAACCGACTTGGCTCAGTTCAGATGTTGACAGTGCAATTCAGGAGATCCGCGAGTTCGTAGATATGTTTGTGCATTAAACATATCTATATATACTTATTATCCCTTACCAGTAATTTTCCACCGCAATATTTCCCTCACCCCGACGATTCATACTGAGCCCACGCCGTTTCAGTGCCTCTTTGGTATCTTCTACCATTTGCGGATTACCACAAAGCATTACATGACTGGTCTCAGGGTTAAATTGCAGCCCTGCCGCAGCTTCCAGTGCACCATTTTCAATAAGTACGGGCAAACGTTCATGTAATCGGGCATTTGGGTCACGGGTGATAACTGGTATAAAATGAAAGCCTTGTTGTCCTTCCCCAAATATTTTGGCCATTTCCTGAATGCGGTCTAGATAAGCCAGCTCGGCCGCTGTACGTACACTGTAGACCAGCTGAATTGACTGATATTTAGTCCAAGTTTCAAAATCCTGTAGCATTGATAGAAACGGCGCCAGACCAGTTCCTGTGGCAAGCAGCCATAGATCTTTAGGCAGTGGCAACTGATAACGTGCCAAAGTCAGATATCCATAAGGAATCTTTTCCAGATACAGCTCGTCATTTACTTTCAGGTACTGTAGCTGAGAAGTAAAAGCCCCGTCAGGCACAACAATCGAGAAAAATTCCAGAGTTTCATCAAAAGGTGAAGAAACAATTGAATAAGCGCGTACGATCAGCTCATCTCCAACTTTTAAGCCTATACGCGCAAACTGGCCGGCAGTAAACTTGAAATGTGCAGGTCGTGTCAGCGTAAAACTGAACAGGTTAGAGGTCCAGCGCTGTACTGATAAAACTTTTTCCTGAGTAAATTTTTCAATTGACATGATTTCTACATGGCATGAGAGACTGTGCTCATGGTAGCATGACCATCTATTTATTTTATATTTTTTAAACGTTAAGGCTTCATTCATGCGTATGACATTACGCCAGCTGGCGGTTTTTGTAGCAGTTGCTCAAGAGGGTACCGTCACCCGGGCAAGCGATGCCGTAAAACTGACTCAAAGTGCAGCCAGTATGGCACTGGCAGATCTGGAAGATGGTTTGGGTGCCCCCCTGTTTGACCGCTTAGGTAAACGTCTGCAACTGAATGATCTGGGACGTTTCTTGCTTCCGCAAGCTTTAGAAATACTAGGTCGTTGTGAGTCTTTTGAACAGGCTGCCAAAGGTGAACTACAAAGTATTGATTTGCGTCTGGGTGCGACCTTAACGATCAGTGATTATTTAATGCCTGATCTGATGGCTGGTTTTTTGCAGCTTCAGCCCCAAGCTCATCTACAGCTTCAGGTAGGTAATACCCGCCAGATGATTGAAGCTGTAAATCAGTTTCAGCTGGATTTGGCACTCATTGAAGGCTCATGCCATTTACCCCAACTGCAATGTATCCATTGGCGTGATGATGAGCTTGCTGTCTGCTGTGCACCTGATCATCCATTGGCACAGCTTAAACAACCGCTGAGTCAGAAAGATTTTTTAAATGCTGAGTGGATTTTGCGTGAAGAAGGCTCAGGTACACGTGAAGTATTTGATAATAGTATTTTGCAGGATCTACCTGATGCAAACATCCGTTTAACGCTTGGGCATAATGAAGCCATTTTAAAAATTGTCGCTGGCGGTATGGGCATTTCCTGTATTTCCAGACTAGCTATTGAGCCTCTTCGTGAAAAAGGTCAGTTAGTCATACTAGACACACCCTTCTGGCAGTTAACGCGCCCTCTTTTTATGCTGGTTCACCGCCAGAAATATCAGGGTCCGGGTTTAAAAGCATTTATGCGATTTTGTGAAGAGAAATAAAAAAAGCGCCTTAAGGCGCTTTTTTTGATCAGTCTACATCATTTTCATTGGCTATATTCTTACTGTCTTTCTTATTTTGGAGCAATTTTTGAAAAAATCTCATTTTTTAGCAGGAATTCATCTGGCTAATATCACGCTCATTTCAGCCAGATTAAGCGGGTACAGGTCTCTGCTATAATGTTATGCTCTTAACCTTAACAGCATAATTTGCAGTATTTCAAATTTAAAATATTCTAATAAAAAAAAGAGGCTTTTGCCTCTTTCTTGCCTCGACAGCAAATATTTTAGTCTTTTTGTACTGAACCAAAAATCTTGTCGCCTGCGTCCCCTAAACCCGGCACAATGTACCCCTGTGCATTTAGTCCTTCATCAATTGAAGCAGTAAAAATACGCACATCTGGATGAGCATCTTCTACTTTCTTGATTCCTTCAGGCGCTGCAACCAGGACCATCACCCGGATATCCTTACAGCCACTAGCTTTAAGGACATCAATTGCGGCCACTAGCGAAGCACCTGTGGCCAGCATTGGATCAATAATCATGGCAATACGATTTTGTACATCTGGAACCAGTTTCTTATAGTAAGTCCGCGCTTCTAATGTTTCTTCATCACGTTCAAGCCCCAATACAGAAACTTTGGCGCTCGGAATCAGGTTTAAAAAACCGTCCAGCATACCAATGCCGGCACGTAAAATTGGTACTACGGTAATTTTTTTACCGGCAATACGTTGAGTTGTAACTGGTCCTGCCCATCCTGCGATTTCATGGTCAACTACTGGCAGATCCTGTGTTGCTTCATAAGTCAGCAGCATAGTAACTTCCTGAGCCAGTTCACGGAAATTCTTGGTGCTAATATCGGCACGACGCAAAAGACCAATTTTATGACGGATTAATGGATGTCGGATTTCTTGAATGGGCACGGGAGAACACCTAAAGAATAAGTTTTAGTTGGGGGCATTATAAATGTTTTTTATATCTGAAATAAGCAAAGCCCCCAATGTCTGGGGGCTTTTTTTGTTAAATCCAATAATTTTTAAGGATTATTGCTGACTTAACATGAAGTGGATTGGAGACAAAATCTCGGCTTGGAGCGCAAGCTTGATCATCGGATCTGGATAGATACCTAGGAACAATACCAGCACAGCTGCACCAAGAACCATTAAACCGCCGACTTTCTGGCCCCAGTGCTTATCTGCATCGATACGTGGTGTCTCAGGCGGCGTCATATACATAACCACCATTACACGCAGGTAGTAATATAGACCAATACCCGAACCTACAATCACCATTGCAGCCAAGAACCAGTGCTGGGTAGTAACTGCTGCCATAACTACAAGAAACTTACCAATAAAGCCTGCAGTCAACGGAATACCGGCTAAAGACAGCATCATGACAGTTAAGGTTGCAGTCAGAACCGGACGGCGCCAGAACAGACCTCGGTAATCTGCCAGTGATTCAGCTTCATCCAGATTATTATATGGACTCGACATCAGGGCAACAGCACCGAAAGCGCCGATCGTAGTTAATACATAAGTAATCACATAAACGCTTACACTGCCCAGACTTACATAGGTCATGCTGACCAGTGCAATCAGCAGATAACCGAAATGCGAAATCGATGAATAACCTAGAATGCGCTTTAAGTTTACTTGACGAACTGCCAGCAGGTTACCGACCAGAATCGATAAAACTGCAATAATGGTAATAATAGTCACTAATGACTCAATCAGGATCGCACCTGAAGTGAGTATATAGCGCACAAACAGGCCAATAGTCGCTACTTTTGCTGCGGTAGCAAGGAAGGTTGCCATCGGTGCTGGTGCACCTGCATAAACATCAGGCGTCCATTTATGAAATGGCGCCAGCGATAGTTTAAATGCAATAGCAAAGATAATCAGTCCCAGACCAATAATTACCATTGGTTGCTGGATTGCCTGCATGAGTGCCTGTACAGAGTCATAGAATGACAGTGAGCCAGTATAAGCATAGATATATGCCATACCCATCAGCAGCATAGCTGAAGCAGTAGCTGACAGCACCAGGTACTTCACACCAGATTCAAGAGAACGGGCGCGCTGATGTGTATAGGCCAGCAAACCGTAAACCGGAATTGACATCAGTTCGAGGCTGATAAAGAAAGATGCATAGTGACTGCTTGAAACCATCAGCATTGCACCAACCACTGAAGTCAGTAGCAGAATATACAGCTCTTCACGGTTACTCTTATAGGTCTCGATATAAGCATGAGACAGTGTTGAACAGGCCAGCGCAGCGATCAAGATCAGTAACTGGTACAGCATGGTAAATGGATCAACCATAAACATGCCCATAACATTCGCCGGTACAAAATGACCACCGAACATTTCCATCAGGATATAGATGACGGACAGGTTTAAACCCACTACTGTGGCAGTAGCAATCAAGTTATGGTTACGTTTGATGGCCGTGAGGATCATTACCACGATCGCAGTTAAGGCCACGATCATCACAGGAGCTAATGGCATAAGCTCGGAAAATGACATTGTGAAGTTCATGGCTTATTGGATCTCCACATTTTCGAGTTGAGTCGACACCTGCTGGGTGACATCAACGACTTCTTGAACAGGAATGTAGCTATTTGCTAACCACGCCATACTTGAGTTGGACACATCAAGGAAAGTTTGTGGATAGAGACCAAGCCAGACTAGACCTAGCGCACAGATCAGCAGAATTACCATTTCACGAGCATTCAGATCTTTTAATGGATGTGAATAATGCTGCTTTTGTTCTTCATTTGGCACACCAAATAAAGCTTTGTGAATCAGGATTAAACCATACAGACCGGCAAATACCAGACTGACTGCTGCAAGAATTGTAAATACTGGGAATTTTGCATAAGAACCCATCAGGATCAGGAACTCACCAATGAAGTTACCCAAACCAGGAATACCGACTAACGCTGCCACAAAGAACATCAGGAAGAATGGCAGATACTGGAACTGACCGCGAATACCGCCCATCAGACGCATATCACGTGTATGCAGACGCTCATAAATCTGGCCACACATAATAAACAATGCAGCAGACGACAAACCATGAGCCAGCATCATGATCATCAGACCCTGGAAGGTCAGGATATTACCGGCATATAGCGCCAATAACACAAAACCCATGTGCGAAATGGAAGTGTAAGCCAGCAGACGCTTCATGTCTGTTTGCTGGAAAGCACACCATGCGCCGTAAAAAATACCGATCAAACCAAAGATAATAGCGATATTGGCAAAATCTGCAGATGCTGCCGGAAAGAACGGAATAACAAAACGGAGCAAACCATAAGCAGCAGTCTTAATCAGGATCCCTGCAAGGTCAACCGAACCTGCTGTAGGCGCCTGAGCATGAGCATCTGGTAACCAGCCATGTAACGGGAATACTGGCAACTTGACCGCAAACCCGATAAACATACAAATCATAAATGCGTATGCAACTGAAGGCAGCTGTGTGTCCAGTGCATTGGCAACGCCCAGCAGATAGTTATAGCTGAAGTTGATGGTACCGGTCATCATATAACCGTAAATCACCAGCCCCAGAATACCGATCAGCATGATCAGGCCTGCAACCTGCGTATAAATAAAGAACTTGGTTGCCGCATAAACACGCGAACGTCCATTTGAACCTTTATGTCCCCAAAGTGCGATCAGGAAATAGATCGGCACCAGCATCATCTCCCAGAAGAAGAAGAACAGGAACATGTCGATAGCCAGAAATACCCCGATGACTCCACCTAGAGACCATAATAAGTTCAGGTGGAAGAAACCAACATTTTTCTGGATTTCACCCCATGAACAGCCTACTGCCAGCACACCAAGAAGTGCTGTCAGGCCGACCATGAGTAAAGAAAGTCCATCTACTGCCAAATGAATATTGATACCCAGGGTTTGAATCCAAGGTAGTGCAAACTCTGCAGACCAGGTTGGAACCTTCTGGCCCAAGCTATAGTCATAAGTACCAGTCTGCCAAAGAGCAATGGTCAGGCCCAAAGTAACGAGCATGCCAATTAAAGCAATCCAGCGTGGTAGATGTTGGTCGAGCTTGTCGACCAGCCAGCAAATAAAACCTGCAATGAACGGAACAAGGATCAGCGCGGGTAAAATTAAATTGTTTTCCATTTTATTTCCCCACTACCTGAATCACGATCAGGATCATCAGCAACACCACTACCCCGAGTGACATGCTAGATGCGTATTCACGTAGCAAACCGGTTTGACGAGAACTTGTAAAGCTGTTGCCGCTTTTAACTAGCGCAGGCAGAACCAGCCACAGACTGTCAATCGGATCACGACCCATGATCTTCGCGATGAGCAAATATGGTTTTACAAAAACAAGATGATAAAGGGCATCGAAGCCAAAAGCATTACGCCAGATATTGGCAATACCTGTACCAAACGATGTATGGGCAATGCTTTTTACGACATTGTAAGCAAAAGCAAACAGGATAATTCCCACAATCAGACCAGCAATTGCAACACCGCTTGCTAGATGCTCGGCATGTGCAACCGCATCTTCCAGCGTTTCAGGAATACTAAATGCAGGAATAGCTGTAGCCAGAAGCTTATTTACTGGACCTTGCAAGAAGTAACCCAAACCAGTTGACAACGCTGCAAGGATTGCCAGCGGACCCCAATAGGTCACTCCTTTAATTTCATGCGCATGAGTCTTCTCTTCACCAAAGAATACTACCCAGATCAAGCGGAATGTATAAATTGAAGTGAGGAAAGCACCAACTACCCCTACCCAGTACAATGTATTATACAGTGGCAGGTTCGACATGGCTGACTGTGCATAAACTGCACCAAGGATCGCATCTTTAGAGAAGAAGCCAACGGTCACGATTGGTAACGCTGCCAGTGCACCACCACCAATAACAAAGCACCAGAACACAAATGGAATTTTCTTGCGTAAACCACCCATTTTGAAAATGTTCTGTTCATGATGACAAGCCAGAATCACTGCACCTGAAGACAGGAACAGTAATGCTTTAAAGAAAGCATGTGCCAGCATGTGGAACAGCCCTGCTTGATAAGCTTCTGCACCAACCGCCATAAACATGTAACCCAGCTGACTCATGGTTGAGTAAGCCAGAATACGTTTGATATCGGTCTGTACCAAGGCAGCAAAACCAGCAACCAGCAAAGTAACCGCACCAGTAATAGAGATAAACTGCATCACTTCTGGCGCCATTTCCATTACAGCAAACATACGGCAGGTCAGGTAGACACCTGCAGTTACCATAGTAGCGGCATGGATCAGTGCAGAAACAGGTGTTGGACCTGCCATTGCATCTGCAAGCCAGGTCTGCAGTGGTATCTGTGCAGATTTACCGGCTGCTCCAAGGAATAACATTAAAGCAGTCCAGATAGATAGTGACGAGCTTAGAGTCATGACCTGAGCCGCATTTGCCACGATATACTGGATATTTAATGTTCCGAACTGTTGATAAAGCAGGAATAATGCAATCAGCAGGAATACGTCACCTACACGAGTCACGGTAAAGGCTTTAATTGCCGCCCAGCCATTAGCAGGATTCGAATAATAAAAACCGATCAGCAGATATGAACACAGGCCGACGCCTTCCCAGCCCAAGAATAAAAGTGCCAGGTTATCGCCAAGTACTAACAACAACATGCTTGCTACAAACAGGTTGAAGTAAGAGAAAAAGCGTGCATAACCTTCTTCACCACGCATATACCACGAAGCAAAGATATGGATCAGAAAGCCTACTCCAGTAATCATACCGGTCATCAATAAAGATAGACCATCCAGATGCAGACTAATGCCAGGAGCAAATGTACCAACACTGAACCAGGTCCACAAATGCTGAACCTGAGCCACTGAACCATTATCGACAAATTCCATACCGGCAATCAGTGCGATCAGAGCAGACAGGCCCACTGAACCTGCACCGATTACTGCAGAGATATTTTCAGAAAGCTTATCGCGTCCTGCCGCCAACAAGAGAAAACCGATCAGCGGGAATAATACTGTTAAATATAAATAGCTCATCCGCGCATCTCACTAGCAGCATCCACATCCAGATGATGGAAGCGATGATAAAACTGAAGGACGATCGCGAGACCGATACAAGCCTCTGCTGCTGCCAAGGTCAGAATCAGGATAAACATAATCTGTCCATCCGGCTGTGCCCAGGCACTACCCGCCAATACAAATGCCAATGCTGCTGCATTCATCATGACTTCAAGGCTCATTAACATAAACAAAAGGTTACGTCGTACCATTACACCATAAAAGCCCAGTGCAAAAAGAATGGTCGCGACAATCAAACCATGTTCTAGAGGGATGTTACCCATTATTGTTTTCCTCTTCTGCACCCGGTTCACGTCGACCAATATGGAATGCAGCAACCAGCGAAGCCAGAAGCAGCATTGCGGCAACCTCAACCAATAATAAATAATGTGTAAAGAGTGACTGACCTACAGCCTTGGGTCCGATAATTTCACGGCCGAGCGTAGCACCTGCAGTAGTGTATTCACCACCGAGCATCCACACTAAAATCAACCCCATCAGGAATGACATCAGTGCCGGGTAAGCCCAGGCAGATGAGTTTAACCATTTACGCTCCTGCTGCATGGTTTGCTGCCCCAGATTCAGCATCATAACCACAAACACGAACAGCACCATAATAGCGCCTGCATAAACGATCACTTCAAGTGCACCAGCAAAAGGCGCACCTACGATCAGAAAAATACCTGCTACTGCCAGAAGTGAAACAATCAGGCTGAGTAAAGCGTGTACCGGATTGGTGTTGGTTACCACACGAATCGTCGAGATAATGGCCACAAGAGCCATCAGATAAAATGGCCACATCATGGTAATAGACTCCGTACATCAATAGGTGCACTTTCTTTTTGTGCCTGACCTTTGTCTTTGCCTTCGATTGCCATACCTGCTACACGGTAGAAATTATAGTCAGGATATTTACCGGGACCAGAAATTAGCAGATGTTCTTTTTCATAAACCAGATCCTGACGAACATATTCACCAAGTTCAAAGTCAGGTGTCAGCTGAATGGCTGTGGTTGGGCATGCTTCTTCACACATACCGCAGAAGATACAACGTGAAAAGTTGATACGGAAAAATTCCGGATACCAGCGGCCATCTTCTTTCTCTGCCTTTTGCAGTGAAATACAGCCTACTGGACAGGCGACAGCACACAGGTTGCAGGCAACACAACGCTCTTCACCATCCGGGTCACGTGTCAGAATAATCCGTCCACGATAACGTGGCGGTACGATCTGCTCAGCAGGTACTTCCGGATATAAAATGGTGTCACGTTTACGTCCGACATGGGTGAAGACCATCCATAGCGTACGAACAATTGACCCAACTCCAGCTAGAATTTTATACATTTTTAACTCCCTGCTGTCCTAGGCCGCATTCATCAGAATAACAGCGCCAGTTACCAATAGGTTTACTAACGCCAATGGCAGACACACTTTCCAGCCAAAATTCATCACTTGGTCATATCGTGGACGCATAAGTGAACCACGAGCCAATACAAACATCATGACAAAGAAAGCAGTTTTAATAATGAACCAAAATGCTGGTGGCAAGAACGGAATTTCAAGATTGAATGGTGCAAGCCATCCACCAAAGAACAGAGTTACAATCAGGGCAGAAATCAGGATGATATTGACGTATTCAGCAACGAAGAACATCCCCCATTTCATACCACCATATTCAACATGGTAACCTTCTGCAAGTTCCTGTTCGGCTTCCGGCTGGTCAAATGGATGACGGTGAGTCACCGCTACGCCTGCGACTACGAAGATCATAAAACCAAGGAACTGCGGAATGATAAACCACATGTCACGCTGGGCTTCTACAATTTCACGCAGGTTGAAAGAACCTGCAATTGCAACTACACCCATCAGTGAAATACCCAGGAAGACTTCATAAGAAATCGTTTGGGCTGCAGAACGCAGGCCACCCAGTAATGCGTACTTGTTGTTTGAAGACCAGCCGCCAAATAATACGGCATAAACTGCAATACCAGCCATTGCCATAAAGAACAGCAGGCCGATACTCATATCGGCTACGCCCAGAGATGGTGATACAGGTATCACCATAAATGAGAGTACTGCAGTTGCCATCGCAACCGCAGGTGCCAGACGGAATGTCAGTTTGTCAGAGAATTTTGGTGTCCAGTCTTCCTTGAACATGATTTTAAGCATGTCGGCTACGATCTGGAACATACCGCCTGGACCTACACGGTTCGGACCATAACGGTCCTGCCAGACAGCCAGCAGGCGACGCTCAATAAAAGACATCAGTGCTGCCATTAATACCACCACCAGCAGTACGATAACGGCCTGTACTACCATAAAGGTAGTTTCCCAGCCGGCTGCCCATTGCGGTAGTACGCGTAAGGTTTCGTTCATGATTACACTCCTACCGCAACTGATACAGGCTCAGCCAAGGATACCGTAGGTGCCAGTCCTACCGGATAACCGATATAACCTGTCGGTAAATATTCAATCACTTGTACAGGAAGGCTGATGGTGGTATCCCCTGTTTTAACAGTAATACGCTGACCATCTTGTACATTGAGGCGGCTGGCATCCTGTTCACCTACAGCAAACATCGCTTCAGGAATACGGGTTTCCATCGCTGGTGTTTTAACAGTGAACTCGCCAGAAGCAAAGATGTGATGCATTGGAACCAGGCGGAAGCTTTCTGCATTTGCCAGAACTGCAGCAGGTGCAACATAGCTACGTGCCGGGCGTTTAGCCAGACGGTCAAACAGACGCACGCCGGAGTCTCCACCTTTTAAATGGCCACCGACTTCATCTTGATATTTATTCCAGGCTTGTGGCGAGTTCCAACCCGCAGCCCAGGCAAATGGTACCAGAGATGATGCTTTCTGCGGACCCACATAACCTTCCATAGAAAAGGTTAATGCAGAGTCAATATCTGTTGGCTGTTTTGGCTCATGTACAGAAAGTGGCGCACGCATTGCAGTACGACCAGAATAGCGACGTGGTTCACGCGCAATTTTCAGACCATGGATACGATAGCCTGCGTCCGGAGCAACGTCTTGGATCGCTTCAAGTACAGGTACATTTTTAGCGACACTTTCAATGACATCATCCAGTACAGTCCAGCTAATGTTCTTGTCTTCAAGACCGGTCTGTAAAGCATGCAGCCAGCGCCAAGACTCCTTGATCGCATAAGCCGGGTTATAGTATGACGGATCATAAACCTGATAGTAACGCTGTGCGCGACCTTCCTGACTAACTACCGTACCATCTCCTTCAGCAAAGCTTGCAGCAGACAATACAATCGATGCTTGAGCAACAGTCGCTGTATCAGAATGATCCAATACAATAACCTCAGCTGCTTTAGCCAGTGCTGCATCAATACGGGTAGCTGGCAGACGACGATACAAATCGTTTTCAACCACAATTACTGCATCATAATCCTGTGCAAAAGCCTGTTCGAGACTTAAGCCACCAAACAGAGCCAGCCCCATTGAGTTCACTTCAGGAACAGTCAGACTTAAACCGGCATGACCACCCAGATTTTGTGCGACCTGTGCAGCAGCTTCCATGATGGCAGCATCTTGCAAGCTGGTGCCTGAAATGATCAAAGGCTTTTTCGCAGCTTTCAGGGTATCAGCAATAGTCTGTGCAAATGCAGATGCACTGTCATCCAGACCAGTAATGGTTTCACCCGCCACTGCTTGTGCGACCGCAAAGCCTAAACGCGCGATATCGTTTGGAGAAGCAACCACTTCACCTGTAGCGACATCTGCCAGTCGGGTCTGGGTTGCAGCCAAGATATAGATCGGAGATTTTGCATCTTGAGCAATACGCTTGACCGGTTCAGCCAGCCATTCTTGAGTACGGCGCTCTGCAGCCATTTCTTTGGCTTTATTTTTTGCAGCCTGACGTACAGACAAGGCCATACGTGGTGCGGTCTGGGTCAGATCTTCACCTAAAATCAGAACGGCATCATAGCTTTCAATTTCACGCATGCTCGGGTTATAAATTCCCTCAGTCTGCATGATAGCTGCGGCTAGCTCGACCAGTGACTGCTCTTTCTGGTTCATACCTGTTGAGTAGTTTTCCTGCCCAACCAGTTCGCGTAGTGCAAAGTTAGACTCAAGGCTGGCACGTGGCGAACCAATTCCCAGAACTTTTTTACCTTTTAACTTGGCAATAGTTTGATCCAGCGCTTCATCTACAGTTGCGGTAGTCACTGTGGTACCTGAACGGAACTGCGGTTGACGTGGACGGTCGGCACGGTTGACATAACCGGTACCAAAACGACCCTTGTCACACAGGAAGTACTGGTTTACTTCTCCGTTAAACCGGTTTTCAACACGGCGCAGCTCACCATAACGCTCGCCCGGAGAGATATTACAACCTGAAGAACAGCCTTGGCATACGCTCGGCGCATACTGCATGTCCCATTTACGGTTATAACGCTCTGAGTGGGTTTTATCAGTGAACACGCCAGTTGGACAGATTTCTGTCAGATTTCCAGAGAATTCAGATTCCAAGGCACCTGATTCTGGACGACCGAAATACACACGTGACGCGTTGGCATATACGCCCAGGTCAGTACCGCCGGCATAGTCATTGTAATAACGTACACAGCGGTAACATGCGATACAGCGGTTCATTTCATGCGCAATAAATGAACCCAGTTCCTGATTGTAATGCGTCCGCTTGGTAAAGCGGTAACGACGGCGGTCATGACCGGTCATCACAGTCATATCCTGCAAGTGACAGTGGCCGCCCTCTTCGCATACCGGACAGTCATGCGGGTGGTTTGTCATCAAGAATTCAATGACAGACTCACGAAAATCTACCGCTTCCTTATCTTCAATCGAAATATAGGTATTGTCAGCCGCGGGGGTCATACATGACATAACCAGACGACCGCGCGTATCCTCAGGATTTGCATACTGGGTTACTGCACATTGACGGCAGGAACCTACAGAGCCTAAGGATGGATGCCAACAAAAATACGGAATATCGATACCCAGTGATAGACAGGCCTGTAGCAGGTTTTCTGAGCCGTCAACTTCGTATGATTTTCCATCGACATGAATTGTAGCCATAGTCGAATTCCTTAAGCTTGTTCTGCTTCACGAGCTGGAGCATGATCTTTGATCTTCGCTTCGAACTCATGACGCCAATATTTTAATGCGCTCTGTAGCGGTTCCATCGCACCTGGTGCGTGGGCACAGAATGTTTTGCCAATCCACAATTTCTTGGTGAGTTCCTGAAGATGCTGGATATCCTCCATCTTGCCTTCACCATTTTCAATTGAACGCAGTGCTTTCACACTCCATGGCAAACCATCACGGCACGGTGTACACCAGCCACAAGATTCACGCGCAAAGAATTCTTCTAAATTACGGGTCGCTGAAACCATGCACTGGTTCTCATCAAAAACCATTAGCAAGCAGGTTCCCAGACGAGAGCCAGCTTTCATGATACTGTCAGAGTCCATTGGCAGATCAATATGATCGGCGGTCAGAAAGTCTGTTGATGCACCACCTGGCAGCCAGGCTTTCAGTTTCAGTCCATCACGCATACCACCGGCATGCTCTTCAATGACTTCACGTGCCGTAGTACCAAATGGCAGTTCCCATAGTCCCGGAAATCTCACCTTGCCTGATGCACCATAAATTTTGGTACCAGGATCTTTAGACTTGCCTGCAGACAGACCGATATACCATTCTGGACCACGCAGCATAATCGCTGGCAGGTTGTTGTAAGTCTCTACGTTGTTGACAATTGTAGGACGTCCCCAAGCACCTGCGACCTGTGGAAATGGCGGTTTGGTACGCGGATTGGCACGGCGACCTTCCAGCGAGTTGATCAGTGCAGTTTCTTCGCCACAGATATAACGTCCTGCACCAGTGTGCACGTACATTTCAAAGTTCCAGCCAGTATCCAGGATATTTTCACCCAAATAACCTTTGGCACGGATCTGTTCCAAAGCTTCATTTAAATACTGTGCAGCTTCGATATACTCGCCACGGATGAAGATATAACCATGAGTCGCTTCCAGGGTATAACCTGCAATCAGCATACCTTCGATCAGCTGATGCGGTAAACGCTCCATCAGCAAACGGTCTTTGAACGTACCTGGTTCCATCTCATCGGCGTTACAGATCAGGTAACGTGGTCCTGAATTATCATTTGGCGCCATCAGCGACCATTTGATACCCGCCGGAAAGCCTGCACCACCACGCCCTTTAACGGTTGCAGCTTTGACAATTTCCAGTACATCTTTTGGCGGCATACCTAGCGCTTTTTTAAAGCCTTCATAACCTTCAAGCGTTTCATAGTCATCAGCACTACGTACATGCTCTTGTTTACTTAGACGCCAAGTTAATGGATGAGTTTCCGGGTTACCGTCGCCGTAAATTGGTTTTGGTTCGGTATTCATACATACTTCTCCAATAACTGTTGGATAGAGGTCACTTCAACCAGACCGTGAGTATCTCCATCAATCATTAACGTTGGGCCTTTGTCACAGTTACCCAGGCAGCAGATTGGTAGCAAGGTAAAACGGCCATCAGCAGTCGTTTGACCAAACTGGATGCCAAGCTCACGCTGAAATGCTTCTGCCAAAGTTTCTGCACCCATCAGAAAGCATGCAATCGAATCACACAACAGGATCACATGACGCCCTACAGGCTGGCGATAAATACGGTTGTAAAATGTTGCTACACCTTCCAGATCAGCAGTACTGATTGAAAGCAGCTGGGCAATCGCATTAAGCTGGGCATCATCTACCCAGCCGTTACGGCGCTGCACACATTTTAGTGCGTCCAGTGAAGCCGCACGTGCATAGGGATAATGACCAATGTGATGCTGAATTTCATGGATTTCTTCAGAAGTTAAAATCCCTTCGACATTCACACGTGGTTTTTTGTCAGTCAAAATCATCATAATGCGTTACCCCTTAGCGATCCACGTCTGCCATTACGACATCAATAGTCGCTAAATAAATGATCAAGTCAGACACAAGGCTGCCATTAATCACAGAAGGAATTTGCTGCAAGTGCGTGAAGGTCGGTGTACGGATACGGGTACGATAGCTCATCGTTGACTTGTCTGAAGTCAAATAATAAGTTGACGCGCCTTTAACCACCTCTGCCATCACTGCGGATTCACCTGCTGGCATTACAGGTCCCCAAGACACACTCAAGAAGTGGGTAATCAGGGTTTCAATATCTTTTAAAGTTTTATCTTTTGGTGGTGGTACAGCCAGTGGGTGGTCTGCCTTATAAGCACCAGAAGGCATATTATCCAAGCATTGCTTGATAATTTTCAGTGCTTCGTTAATTTCATGGAAGTGAACCATGACACGCGCGTAAGCATCACCTTCATACTCTACTGGCACTTCAAAGTCGTAGTTTTCATAACCGCTATATGGACGGTATTTACGCACATCAAAATCAATACCTGTCGCACGTAAGCCTGTACCCGTTACGCCCCAAGCCAATGCTGCTTTAGCATCATACTGTGCTACGTTTTTGGTACGGCCCATAAACACCGAGTTGCGAAGTGCAGCCGTATAGTATTCATTCATCCGTTTCGGCATCCACTCAAGGATTTCACGGATAAGTTTCTGCCAGTTATTTGGCAGATCATGTGCAGTACCACCAATACGGAACCAGGCCGGATGCATACGAAAACCGGTAATTGCTTCAATTGCATCATAAATTTTCTGGCGGTCGGCAAACATATAGAACACCGGAGTCATACCGCCGGCATCCTGAATCGCAGTACCGATATATAACAGATGATTATTGATGCGAAACAGCTCTGACATCATGACACGAATACACTGTGCACGATCTGGCACAGTAATACCAGCCAACTGTTCAATCGACATCAGATAAGGCATGTTCTGAGAACAGCCGCCCAGATAGTCTACGCGGTCAGTATAAGGAATGTATGAATGCCAAGTCTGGCGTTCACCCATTTTTTCGGCACCACGATGGTGATAACCAATGTCCGGTACACAGTCCTTAATCTCTTCACCATCCAGCTGCAAGATGACACGGAATGCACCATGCGCAGACGGGTGGTTAGGACCCAGGTTCAGGAACATAAAGTCTTCATCGGCATTGCCGCGTTTTAGACCCCAGTCTTCTGGTACAAAACGCAGATGCTCCTGTTCATAGTCCTGCTTGGCCTTGTCCTGCATATATGGCGTATATTCAGTTGCACGCGCAGAGTACTCTTTACGAAGCGGATGACCTTCCCAGTAAGTTGGCAAGAGAATACGACGAAGCATCGGATGACCTTCGAAGTTAATCCCGAACATGTCATAAGCTTCGCGTTCATACCAGTTGGCATTTGGCCAGATATTGGTAATGGTACCCAGGTTCAAGTCATGCTCATTCAGCGCCACTTTAATCCGGATATCGGTATTGCGCTCAAGCGATAACAAATGATAGAACACAGTAAAGTCTGATGCAGGCAAACCATCACGATGCTGGCGTAAACGCTCATCCATCGCAGACAAGTCAAATAGCATCACATACGGCTTACTTACCGTACGCAAGAACATCAGCACTTCTTGTACACGTGCGCGTTCGACCCAGACCGTCGGAAAATTTTCACAAGTCGGTTGCACGTAGAAGTTCTCACCAAACTTGGTTTTGAGTTCTTCTACAATTGCAAATGCTGGGCGTGAATCAACTGGCGTTGATTCTGGCATAGCAATGTCAGTTTCAGCCATTGGCTTGGCTTCCTATTCAATACAAATTTGGTCAACCCTAACGACAATTACACCCATACGGGTGCATTTAAAAATTCAGTCGCTAAAATTATTCAATTTCATCCATAGAGCGCAAATTAGTCACAGCAATACGCTGAGCCTGTTTACGGTCCCGTTCCGGCATCATCTTTGGCTTATATACTGGCTGAAGATCATCACCGATTATTGTAGAAAGCGGACGGCGCTCTAATTGAATCTGGTCTTGTAACAGCATCAATGCCTGGAGCAGAGCTTCAGGACGCGGCGGACAGCCTGGTACATATACATCTACAGGAATAATTTTATCTACACCCTGGACTACAGAGTAAATGTCATACATACCGCCCGAGTTGGCGCAGGCACCCATGGAAATAACCCATTTTGGCTCAAGCATCTGTTCATACAGACGCTGAATTACCGGTGCCATTTTGGTAAAACAGGTTCCGGCAACGATCATCAGGTCAGCCTGACGCGGTGAAGCACGGATAACCTCGGCACCAAAGCGTGACATATCATGAACGCCTGTTAAGGTCGTTGCATACTCTACATAACAGCAAGATGTACCAAAGTTAAAAGGCCAGATAGAATTTTTACGGCCCCAGTTTACAGCTGTGTGCAGCACGTCCTCTAAACGGGTCATGAACACATTTTTATTCACTTCACTCTCAAGCGGATCAGTTACGATTTGACGCTCTTGAAGCGGATATTGCTCAGCATCTGGATTCGCACGGGTTAAGGTATATTTCATCCCGAGTTACTCCTGTTCAGATGTCAAAACAGTCGATGTTTTTTGTTTCATACGACCTGAGGATTGAGCTGGAATCTGACCCGTTGGGTCCATCACCAGCTCGTCGATAGAGTTGAAGCGGGTAATTTCTGCAAGATCCATATTAGGTGAGCCTACTTTAGGTTTAATCCCTGCTGCTTTACGCTTGTCTGAAGGTGCCCAGTTCAGTGCACCTGTCGACATTTCGTAAATCAAACCAACGAGTAAAACTAAAATAAATACAGCGGCTGTTGCAAAACCGATCCAGCCCACTTCGCGCACAGAAGATGCCCATGCATAAAGATAGAGAGCTTCAAGGTCAAATACCACGAAGAAAATAGCAACAAGATAGAACTTTGCAGACAAGCGAATACGTGCACCACCGGCACTCACTACACCTGATTCAAACTGTTCCTGCTTGGCACGCCCCCATGATTTACCCCCAAGGAGTAAGGGAACTGTCAGCATAAAAACACAAAGAAATGTAACGCCGATCACGAAAGCAATAATTGCCCAATCGTATGGAGTAATGGCACTCATGCGGGGATAACTCCTGGCAGGCCTATATTAACAAAGAATGTATGTATTGGCCGTTTAAATATACCAAACATAAAATTAATCCCGCCAATTGTACCTGATTTATGATTTGACTTGCTAGTTAAAGGCACTTAGTCTTTTGGATGATTTTTTATTCGTTTTTAAACTTATATAGACAAGTCTTGTACTTTTACAGCCATAAAATCGGTTAAAAAAATAATATTCTCAAGCTCTATTGTTTTTTCATATTAATATTCTTTTCTAACATCCTTATTCTTTCAGTTTACATTTTTCTTGATCTTGCTTTAAAACATGACTGTATTTATAAATATTACTCAACTATGATCAACATTTAAACAACAATGCTTTATTAACTTTTTATGAGACTGTAATTATATATCTTGCAAGGCTTAGCTCATGCCCTATTTTCAAGGAAGAATACTAAAGGTTCAGGCATGGCAATACTTCTTCATCTTCGCAATAATGATTTTCGCTTGCTGCATGTGGGGTATTGCAACCCGTCCTTTTAATCATCTGGCAGCTTTCTGGCCAGCTAACTCTATTCTCTTGGGTTGCTTGGCACGCTTTCCGGCTACCCGAAATGCCTATACTTTAGCAGGTGCTTTTACTGGTTATGTAGTTTCAGACCTTCTGTCATTTCACTCATGGTGTATTGCCCTTGGTTTTACTACTGCCAATTTGCTCTATGTAATTATTGCCTTTGCCTTTTATATAAAATTTCGCCCTTATTTTCGTCTACTGCACCAGGGCTATTTTTATTTGTTTCTGCTTTTATTCTGCTGCATAGGCAGTTTGGTTAGCTCACTCTTTATTGCCAGTCTATTTCCTCAATTAGATACCAAACTTATTCACGGCTCATTCTGGACTATTTTTGGTTACTGGTTTAGTGCCGAGTTACAGAATGCGATTTTAATTTTGCCTCTTATTTTAAACTTGCCTTATCAAAAAGGAATTCATCAGATCTTTCGCCCAGCAGATGGACCATATAGCTTTCTGCATATCTTACCCATTTTTGTACTGTTATTTTCGTTATCACTCAGTTACTACGATTCAGGCCCAGGCGCCATTCTTTATCCGATTGCAGCATTAATCTGGTGTGCCCTGAATTACCGGCATTTTACTGTGGCACTGATTACATCAATTAGCTGCTTCTATATTGCTTTTTTCATGTCAGATAAATACCTGACACTTTATCCTGAACAGTACTATCTGGAAATGATTTCACTCCGCTTTGGTATTATTACCATGGCAATTGCCCCCTTAACTGTTTCAAGTATTAACCGCATCCGTTCCCAACTGATCCGGGAACTTCAACATCATGTAGCACATGATGAGCTGACTGCCAGCTTAACCCGGCGCCAATTTATGCGCTCTGCCCATTTACTTCTTAGACAGCGCACTCAGGAAAGTCAGTCACTTGCAGTACTTATGCTTGATATTGATCATTTTAAACTGATCAATGACAAATATGGGCATCAGGCTGGAGATGAGGCATTAAGGGCCTGTGCTGCAGTTATTCGGCGCAGCTTGCGCAGCTATGATCTTTTTGGCCGGTTAGGTGGTGAAGAGTTTGCTATAGTGTTGCTTGATGTTGGTCCTGCTGAGGCATTTGAAATTGCTGAAAGAATAAGAGAAACTTTAAAAACACATATCATCCAGCTAGATACAGAGACTCAATTTTCTATCCGGATCAGTATTGGCCTGACTTTATTTAATCCGGCAGTCCCACACAATATAGAAGTACTACTGCATAAAGCTGATTTAGCTCTCTACGAAGCTAAACGCTCAGGACGGGACCGTGTTGTGATCACTCAATAATTTTTTGATAATTCAGTTACATGCTTTAATGAACTTAATACACTGCTAATTTTCACTACAGGTTATGCTTAAAATCAAAGAATAAGGAGCAATAACATGAGTTTAAAATTCACCCATAAACCTAATTATTTTTTATATGCAGATTTACTGATTAAATATATACAGGGGTATGTACGTAAATATCCGGAAGTTAATAATGCCATTTTTGACTTAAACGATATTTATAAGCTTTTCACTGAAGATTATGCTTCTACTACCGTTAATCTGGCTGGCATTTTAAATATTGCGGACGAATATACAGTTGAAACTATCAATGGGGACTGTAAAGTAATTCTTAACCATCGTATCGATGTCGAAAATCATAAACTTCTGGTTGATTTTAATCAGGCAGCTTTAGAAGGTTTACGCCAAGGCAATCCACTGATTGCACCTGACCCCACCATCCAGCAATAAGGCTAATATAAAAAAGCACCTGTCAGGTGCTTTTTTTATCGATACGATTTTTTCTGGCTTCATGTTTAAAACGCTGAGCAGGCCAAGTCATAATGAAACGTGCCCCTCCCAAGTCCGGGCTCTGATCAACCTGTATGGTTCCACCAAACCAGTATGCAATACGACTGACAATAGAAAGGCCCAGTCCATAACCACCTGAAGCACGGGTTCTGCTGTCATCTAGACGAGCAAAGGCTTCAAAAATACGGGCACGGTCTATTTCAGGAATACCTGCTCCATCATCTTCAACACTGACATAAGCTTTCCCATCTTTATCGATACCACCCGAAATTCGCACCTTATGGTCACAATAACGTACTGCATTACCCACCAGATTTTGTACTACACGATGAAGGTAGCGGCGTTCAGCATCTACCCGGAGATCAGGGGCTGGTGCTAACAATTCAATTTCCTTTTGGGTCTTTAAAGCTTCTGTTTCGGTTGCTACCTGACTCAGCACTTCTACCAGCGGAAGTTCTTCAAACTCAAGCGAAGGTGTCCCCTGCTCCAGTTTGGCATAAGTCATAATTTCATCAATCAGGGTATTCAGTGCTTCAATATCCTTATCGATCATTTCAATCTGTTGCAGACGATATTCATAATCATCTTCTTCTGCCAGCATTTCCATACCGAAGCGAATCCGGGCCACTGGTGTTCTTAGCTCATGTGAAACGGCGCGCATCAACTCACGTTGTGCTTCAATAAGGCGCTGGATATGATCTGACATATTGTTGTAACTGGCTGCCAGATTAGCCATTTCATCATTACCTTCAATAGGTACACGTAATGACAGATCACCAGATTTCATACGGTTTAGAGCATAACGTACCTGACGGATCTTGCGCTCTAGCGGTACAATTAAACCGTAAACTCCCAAGCTCAATAAAAATAGGCTCAGCAAGGTAATGCCACCAGCCAGCTGGAATGGCATCCAGTTAAAGACCGGCACAGGACCAATCACCAGCACTTCAGACGGATTGCTTGGCATTGGTGAAATAATCGTAATATTGGTACCACGCATGGTCGCGCTGTCTTTATAGAGCATAATGCTCTGATCCTGACGCAGCTGCCCGATCTGTTCAGAATCGAGCTGGAGCTCATGCAGGTTTTGAATAGAAATTGGATAAGTAAAGTATTTTTGAATCTTGGCCAGATACTCGCGCTCCTGACCCGGGTAATAAATCAGATAATCTAAAATAAAAATTGGCAAGGCCTTCATTTGACGCTCGCCAATCTTGTCTACTTTGACATAGAGATAATGTTTAGGATCATCTTTTAGCCCAAGAATAATATACGCAGTTGTATTCTTGGCATCATAACGTACTACTGCCTGCAAATTATTGATTCGTTTGCGTTCCGCACGTGACAGCTCTACTTTACTGGCATCAACATAATAGATTGAAAGTTCCAGAAGATCAGAGGCATCCGCAATCCAGTCCAGCTTTTGCTGTTCACTTGGCTGCCGGGAAACCCCCTCACTGATCACATAAGAAATACCATCTGTGAGTGATTCCCGATATTCCTGCGCCCGTTGATAGTTAATGATTTGGACCAGCAGGTAACCAAATACAGCAACTAAAGCAACCAGAACTACAAGTCCTGCGTATATACGCAGGAATATACTGTGTTTGAACACTCGACCAACCTTGTAAGGAGATGAATTTGTTTAGAAGCAAAAAAACCGCTATATCTTATAGACCATTGGTTTCTTTGACAAACAGATATCCCTTGCTTCGTACAGTTTTAATACGTTTTGGATTTTCTGGATCATCACCGATTTTTGGACGAATACGTGAGATACGTACATCGATTGAACGGTCCTGACCATCATATTCAATACCGCGCAGACGCTCAAAGATATCTTCACGTGACAAGATACGGCCCGCGTTCGAAGCCAGTAACCATAGCAAATCATACTCAGCACTGGTAAAATCAACCAGCTCACCATTGAGAGTAACCGAGCGACCGCCATTGTCAATAACCAGATCATCAAACTCAATACGCTGTGCCACTTCATCTTCAACAGTTTTATCTGTACGACGCAGCAGTGCACGGATACGCGCCAATAGTACTCGTGGCTGAACTGGTTTCGGCACGTAATCATCAGCGCCCATTTCCAGACCCAGTACCTGATCCATGTCTTCAGTACGTGCTGTAAGCATCAGAATCGGTTGATGGTAATGTGGACGCACTTCACGACAAACGGTTAATCCGTCTGCTCCTGGCAACATTACATCAAGTACGACCATATCTGGCTGCTCACTGATGATACGGCGGATTGCACGGTTACCATCCGTTTCCACCCCCACTTCCAACCCGTTACGAATTAAGTATTCCTGGGTCAGACGAGCAAGACGCTCATCATCTTCAACGATTAAAATTTTTGGTAACTTTTCTTCTTGGCTCATAAAATATGCCTCTATGTATATGTTTGTTGGTATCTTTAATGAATCGAAACTCAGTGATACGTCATTAATAATTCGCAATATACACACGTTTACATTGTAAACAAGTAGCTGTTCACCAAACTGATACATGTCAGTATTGTTTTGTAATATTCTTTTAATGCTTGATATCACTAGGCTTTTATATAGATTCTAGTATTTGTCCCGGATTTTAGCTTTTTTTTAACCGATAAAATGTATTTTTATATACAAAAGATTGCATTGTTCAGAAACTGAGTAATTGATTCGTCGCTTTTTTAGTTATCCACATAGTTATCTATAAGCATGCTGAACCAGCTTTGTTATGCTATGCCTTAGCCAATAAGGCTTATAGCTGAATGACAGAAAATGGGAAAATTTGCTGCGAAGCAAAGGCCTTTTCCAAGAAAAATTTTTACTAAAATGTCAATATTGATATACCCTAAAAATTCCCGTATCTTGTGTCCAATTCAAATATAAACCACTAAGTCTTGTGTTTATCCTGATCAGCTGTCCTGTTTTGTAAACAGATGAATCAGGCTTATTAAACATAACAATAGATGACAATGGAGAGCGACTGAGATGAGCGCAATCACTTCAACCCCAGGTCAACTTCAGGTGATTAAACGCACCGGTGAAGTTGCCGCTTTCGATGCAGAAAAAATCTCTGTTGCGATTGGTAAAGCATTTTTGGCGGTAGAAGGCCAGCAAAGTGCTGACTCTAGTCGCGTCCATGACCGGATTACCCAATTAACTGAAATGGTCATGAATACCTTCAAGCGTCGTTTACCTTCTGGCGGGACGATTCATATTGAAGAAATTCAGGATCAGGTTGAACTGGCACTTATGCGCACTGGCGAGCAGAAAGTTGCCCGTGCTTATGTTATTTATCGTGAACAGCGTAACCAAGCTCGCCAGCAAACTGGCGCTCATCACCATCCAACACTACAGATTACTGACAGTAAAGGACAGCTTCAGCCACTGGACATGAGCAAACTTCAAACCACACTGGAAAAAGCTAGTGAAGGTCTGGAAGGCATTGATGTACAGGCAATTATTGATGAAACTGTAAAAAACCTTTACAACGGCGTTAAAGCATCTGATATTGCCACCACCATGATGATGGCAACACGTACCCGTATCGAACAGGAACCTAACTATACTTATGTTACGGCCCGCCTGTTACGTGATGAACTGGTGGCAACCGGTCTGGCATTTTTGGGACTGTCTGAAGATACACCGGAAAGTGAAGCGCTTGAAGCTTTCTTGAAAAAAGGGGTCGAGCTTGAACTGCTTGATGCCGAGTTGCTGAAATTTGACCTGAAAAAGCTGGCAGCAGCAATTCAGCCAGAACGTTCAAACCAGTTTACCTATTTAGGCCTGCAAACCTTATTTGACCGTTATTTCATCCATTCTAATGGGATACGCTTCGAACTGCCGCAACTATTCTTTATGCGCGTTTCTATGGGACTTGCTATTCAGGAAGATGATCGAGAAGCCCGTGCAATCGAATTTTATAATCTGCTGTCCAGTTTTGACTATATGGCATCTACGCCAACACTATTTAATTCAGGCACCCTGCGTCCACAGCTTTCCAGCTGCTACCTGACCACCATTTCAGATGATCTTTATAATATCTATGGCGCAATGCGTGATAATGCCATGCTGTCAAAATGGGCTGGTGGCCTGGGCAATGACTGGACCCCGGTCCGTGCGCTGAACTCATATATCAAAGGGACTAATGGCAAATCTCAAGGTGTAGTTCCATTCCTTAAAGTTGCAAATGACACTGCAGTTGCGGTTAACCAGGGTGGCAAGCGTAAAGGTGCAGTATGTGCCTATCTTGAAACCTGGCATCTTGATATTGAAGAGTTTCTGGAACTACGTAAAAATACAGGTGATGACCGTCGTCGTACCCATGACATGAACACGGCCAACTGGGTACCTGACCTGTTTATGCAGCGTGTCTTCGAAGATGGTGAATGGACCCTGTTTACCCCTTCTGAAACGCCTGATCTGCATGACCTGACAGGTTCAGCATTTGCGGAGCGTTATGCTTATTATGAGTCTGTTGCCAAAGAACAGAACATGTTGCACAAGAAAATCCGTGCAAAAGACTTATGGCGTAAAATGCTGTCTATGCTGTTTGAAACAGGTCATCCTTGGATTACTTTCAAAGATGTATGTAACCTGCGCTCACCTCAGCAGCATGTGGGTGTGGTTCACTCTTCCAACCTGTGTACTGAAATTACCCTGAATACCAATCAGGATGAAATTGCAGTATGTAACCTCGGTTCTATTAACCTGGTACAGCATGTACAAGGCGGCAAGCTTGACCGCAAGAAACTGGCACGTACCGTAAAAACAGCTGTACGTATGCTCGATAACGTTATCGATATTAACTACTATGCTGTACCACAAGCCAAAAACTCTAACCTGAAACACCGTCCGGTTGGTATGGGTATCATGGGCTTCCAGGATGCACTGTATGAACTTGGCATGGCTTACGGTTCAGATGCAGCAGTTGAATTTGCTGATGAATCTATGGAAGTGATCAGTTACTACGCCATTCAGACTTCAAGTGATCTTGCAGTTGAGCGTGGTGCTTATTCAACCTTCAAAGGGTCGCTATGGGATCAAGGAATCTTACCAATTGACTCTCTGGAAATTGTAGCAAAATCCCGCCCGGACCGTATGTTTGAAGTGGACCGTACCCAACGTCTGGACTGGAATACTCTACGTGCCAAAGTCCAGAAAGACGGTATGCGCAACTCGAATGTAATGGCGATTGCACCGACTGCAACTATTTCTAATATTTGTGGTGTTTCGCAATCAATTGAGCCAACCTTCCAGAACCTGTATGTGAAATCAAACTTGTCTGGTGAGTTTACAGTGATTAACCCGTATCTGGTACGTGCCCTGAAAGAACGCGGCCTGTGGGATTCGGTAATGGTAAATGACCTGAAACACTTTGAAGGTTCTGTACAGAAGATTGCCCGTATTCCAGATGAGTTAAAAGCTATTTTTGCCACTGCATTTGAAGTTGAGCCACGCTGGATTGTAGATGCTGCTTCACGACGCCAGAAATGGATTGATCAGGCCCAGTCCCTGAACCTGTATATTGCAGGTGCCAATGGCAAGAAACTTGATCTAACCTATAAAATGGCATGGTTGCGTGGCCTGAAAACAACCTATTATCTGCGAGCGCTTGGTGCTACTTCAGCCGAGAAATCAACTATCAACACCGGTGCATTAAATGCTGTTAAAGCCACAGCAGCGGCTCCAGTAGCTGCAGCTCCTGTGGTAGAAACCAAACCGGAAACTGTAGCTGAAGAAGACGGTTTTGCTCAAGCTGCGCCGGTGCCTATGGCATGTTCGATTGATAATCCTGACTGTGAAGCTTGTCAGTGACATTGATGAGCTAAGGCCTTTGTCCTTATCCTGGAAATAATAATATATTTAAGGATAAGGATGGAGAGCCAAAAATAAATTTGAAAAGTAAAGGAAATGATCATGCCTCATATGACTCATAACTATGTGTTAGGACTCGCGGTTCTGGTTTTTTCCTTTATTTTTTTCTACGTACCGATGGTATATGCCTTTATTAAAATCCGGGCACAACAGCGTAACCAAAATAAGTAAGATCAATGCAGCCTAATGACTAAAAATAGAGCAGCAATTGGTAAAACTTAATTTTGCTTACACAGAATGAGCGTATAGTAGTGACATCTTCGTATGTGAGATGTCAGATAAAGATATAAGCAACGAAGAGAGAACTATTATGTCTATCCTAAGTTGGGACGATTTCGAAGATGATTCGCAAAAACCGGCTGCTCCAGCACAGCAGCCTGCGCCCGTCGAACCGCAAAAAGCGGCTCATACGCAAGTGGTATCTGATGCAAAGCCATCACCGCAGAATGCGGCTTATGGACAATCCGCTGGAACCGGTCAGCTGCGACCAGCAGATTCAACCGATACGCTGGCTCGAGCATCTGAATCCTTAAATCATTTGGATGTTGCGCCTGGGCTTGAAGAGCTGGAAATGGGTGCGCAGCGTGTACAGGTTGATGATAAAGCCATGATCAACTGTCGTGCTGATTTAAACCAGCTTGTTCCATTCAAATATGAGTGGGCATGGCAAAAGTATCTGGATGGTTGTGCCAACCACTGGATGCCACAAGAAGTTAACATGAATCATGATATTGCGCTCTGGAAGTCTGAAAACGGCTTGACTGAAGATGAGCGTACTATTGTCATGCGTTCACTCGGTTTCTTCTCGACTGCCGATTCACTGGTCGCAAATAACCTGGTACTGGCAATTTACCGTCATATTACTAACCCGGAATGCCGTCAATATATTCTGCGTCAGGCATTTGAAGAAGCAATTCATACCCATGCTTACCAGTATTGTATCGAGTCGTTGGGCATGGATGAAGGCGAAGTCTTCAATATGTACCGTGAAGTACCATCAGTAGCACGTAAGGCGGCGTGGGGACTGAAGTATACCCAGTCTTTAAGTGATCCGACTTTTAAAACGGGTACCCCGGAAAATGACCAGATTCTGCTACGTAACCTGATCGCCTTTTATTGTGTTCTGGAAGGTATTTTCTTTTACTGTGGCTTTACTCAGATTTTATCAATGGGCCGCCGTAATAAAATGAATGGTGTAGCTGAACAGTTCCAGTATATCTTGCGTGATGAGTCAATGCATTTGAATTTCGGGATCGATATGATTAACCAGATCAAAATCGAAAATCCACATCTATGGACTGCAGAGTTCCAGCAAGAAATCATTCAGATGATTTTAGAAGGCACCATGCTTGAGATTGAGTATGCACGGGATACCATGCCACGTGGAGTACTTGGTATGAATGCAGCTATGATGGAAGAGTATCTCAAATTTATCTGTAATCGTCGTTTAAACCAGTTGGGCTTGCCTGAGCAGTTTGCTGGTGTAAATAATCCATTCCAGTGGATGTCTGAGATGATGGACTTGCGTAAAGAAAAGAACTTTTTTGAAACACGCGTAACTGATTATCAGACAGGTGGCGCATTAAGCTGGTAAAAGTAGCTTCGTCACGCGACACATTGTTTGTCATTTGCGACGCATAGTTTGTCATTGAACGACACATAGTTTGTCATAGATAAAAAAAACCGCCATTAATGGCGGTTTTTTTGTCTATGACAATTTCTATTTTTAAACCTTACTCATGAGATGAATTATCAAAAAAATTAGCATGAAATCGTTGTTCAATTTTATCAGCTTTAACATAGATACCTAATTCATGATAAAGATCATTATTTTTAAACTCCCCAGATGCGTCCGAGGACATCCAATTCAAACTAGTAATTACTATGTGATTTTTATCCCACGCCAAAACTTTAGCATGGCTTTTATTTCCTGAAGGTGGTGAGTGTAGCTTTAAAGAGACATTTGAATTATTACTTTCTATATTGCTTGAAAATTGTTGAGCTTGCTTATAATCAAATACTTCTTTATTAACTGTAGAATAAAATGCCGAGATACGAGTATTACAAGTTGATAGGCTATCCCAAATACTCCTATGTAAATTTGGACTAATTTTATCGCTTAATAACGTAATTCTATGGTTAGCTTTTTTAGCATTCTGTATATATTTTAAATGATGACCTTTTAATAAAAGTGAAACACTAGCAATTTTTTTATCAACACTATTTGATTCTAGAACTGTAGGTTTAATACTTTGAGCCAATTCAAGTAACTCTGAGCCTAAATAATTATTAATTAATTTCGCACCAGTAGTTAAACTCGCAGATATCTGAAGTAATTCACGTGAAAAATCATTATCCTTAATCAATACGGAAGCCTCATACCGATTAAATTCTGTAAAAAACCAATTACATGATCCAATTAGTGAGCAATGTTGATCCTCATCATCCCAAAGGAGATATTTTGCATGAGAACCTGTTTGAATCTCATGCAAAATTATTCTTCCATTATAATCGTTGTAAAGCTTATTAAATTGAGAAGTAATTTCTTCAAAATTTTTCAACTCTTGCACCTTAATTTCTGGCGAGTCAAAATCATCCTTACCCCATAAAAGAATAACCTTAACTCCCCTGTTAATAGTGGCTAAAAGTTCATTTAAAAAGAAATTTATCCTTGATGGTCGAAGAAAAGTAGAATGAATAATTAAATAATTTTTACAGCTACGAATAACCTCCAAAAAAACCCGATGATGATCATTTCCGCCTAAGACTAATGAAACATTCTCTTCAGCAATCTGATAGCTTTTAGGTGGGTTTTCCAAATAATCCGATCTTTCTTCTCCAAAATACTGATAAGTTTCTTGTATATTTGGATTGTTTTCATGATTTTTTCTTAATTGTTTTTCTATTTCTGACGACAGATATTCTTTAAAAGAATGACCAAAAATAGAACTATAGTCATTACTAGATACTGGATTTAAGTAATTTTCGTGAAAGCGGATCTCTATATCATTAGAGCTTTTAATCTTTGCATTAAAAATCAAGTACCTGTTAGTAGATAAACTCCTATCCATTGGAGGTGATACAGCGATAAGCTCTTCACTTGGTTGTGTAACAGCTAAACCAAGTTCTTGTGTATCAAGAATATAAGGATGAGGAATATGTTTAATATTAATAAATCTTTTATTTTGCCAATTGCTAATTAACGTCCTAATATCATAATCATTATAATAATTAACATATGGATGATTACATAACCCCACATGTTGACCATTAATTAAATTTACTAAAAAATCCCTATAAGTACGAAATTCCTTTTTTGTTGAAGGTAATTCACGCTCCTTTGCAATGATTTTTCCTCGCTCAGTGATTCTTACACTAATTATTCCTACCTCTTGAACTACTTCAATCCAACCTAACTTAAGAAATGGTAAAAGTATTTGAACAAGTATTTGTCTTTTAATTCCTGAAAATTCGGCCAAATTATCAATAGTAAAGTCGTTATCTGAAATAGTTCTAAGTAATAAATGGTCAATAATATTCCAATTACTTTTCTTTTTAAAAGTAAAAAGATTAGTTCCATAAGCAAAAGGAACTATGAGATAAAAAGACTGGGCTTTTTTAGCACGTTTTGAGTTCTGTAATTTCATATTCTAGCGCTTATAAAGGTTATGCAGATTTAAAGTTGTTCAAGAAAAATTGGGTAATCTGAGGAGTGATATCTAACTTCTTGATAGGACTTGGACCTTGTATCCCCACATTAACTTGCCCTTGAACCCATTTGCACAATGTATCAATAAAATGATATTCATTGATGTCCAGCCTACTATCAGATGGTGCTCGGTAAGCCCAATATTCAAACATTCCTATACTACCAACTACAAACATTTGATATTTTGCTCTACTAAACATTACATTCAAACGTCTTTCATCAAGTAAAAACCCTAATGACTTCTTGTTTGATTTATTAATGTTATGTCTAACTAAGCTTACAATTACAAGATCAGCTTCTCCTCCTTGGAAAGAATCTACAGTTTTACAAAGCTCTACTCCACAATGAAATCCTTTATCTTGCAATTTCCTAATTAAGTTTTCTTCATTGATCATTTCATTAATTTTTATAATTTGATTCTTGTAAGGTGTTAAAATCACAATTGAAGGTTTCTTTTGATTTTTATCCGCAACTTGAACAGCTTCTAACATTCGTCTAATAACATCAACTTCGGCTTCATTAGACAAATTTACTTCCAGTGGTCTAGCTTCTTGCGAATTATTAGGATCACAAATATCAAGCCATATAAAGCCCTTTTCTTGATTCAAATCTGGCAAATCTAAAGTTTCAGAAAATATGAATGGTCGATTTTTAATATTAAGATATTTTTTTTCATTTTCAGGATTGTTTATAAGTTCTGAATTATAAAATAATGTAGAAATTACTTGAGAAATATCAGGATGCATTCGGTATTGCTCTGTAATAATATCCCCCATAAGACGACTACTATTCCCTTTCTTATATTTTTCGATATTTTTTACTAATGTCTGAAATAAAGAGAAATATTTCCGAACATTTTCAATAACTGGATGGTATTGCTGCGAAAAAAATTCAGCGAATTCTTCACTACTGTCATCTAAATTATCTTTTACATACTGAGCTACTTCTGAAAACTCATTAAGGCTAGATAGTTTAGTTAAGTTACTTGCAAAAGGACCTGTGGAAACACTGTTAATCAGTAGTGGTACATCGAAATTTGGGCTTAATAAAATTTTATTAATAGTTTTTTCAGAAAATGGGGGTAACTGTTTATGATCTCCTATTAATAAACGCTTTGATGATAATAAAAGTGGGCTTAGTAGTTCTAATCCAGAAGCTTTACCCGACTCTTCCAAGATGGTCCAGTCAAATTGATTGTTATTTCGGTTAATTGTCTCTATCGTAGAGGAATTTGAAGTAGCTAAAACAATATTTGCACTACTAAGTACATGCTTATAAAGTGATTTACGTAAAAAATGTGATTCGTTTGCCTTCTGTATTTGATCATTTAAATCTATATATTTTGAGGATTTTTGCCACATTTCACTTTGACTAATATTTTCCCAAAGCTCTTCCGTGTGTTTTTCATAAAGTTGAAGATCTGCCTTATCTTCTATTTCATCCTCAATATTATTAAAAGTATCCAAAATCATCAAATTTGATGAAAGCTGACTTCTTTTTATTTCATCATAAAGTACTTGTACAGTTGCATGACTTTGTGCACTTAATACAACTTTGCTATCTGGTTCATCGGTAAAAATTTGCTCTAATAAGCTAGTAACTAAGAATGTTTTTCCAACCCCAGGCGGCCCTTGCACAATATAGTTTGGATAAGTATCTAACACTTCACGATAAATATTTTGCTTAGAGCTATCTAATTTCTCATATATATTTACATAATCATTAGGATATTTTAGCTTTGAGGTGCTAGTTTCCATATGCATAATACTTGAAATCAAAGCCGAATTTTTTGAAACCTGTTCTAAAGTATAGTTTCTACGCAACAAGGCTGTGTAATTTGCAAGCAAAGATTTAGGATAAATATATAGTTCCTGTTCATGAAGATATTTATGAAGCTCAGCTAAAGTATTAGGATTTTTAGAATCAGTTTTTATTGTAAAATAATAGTTAGCTAAATTTTCTTCATGTTTTTTAAAAGTAATAATTACTTTAAAGTTTTTTTCAGAAAAGCCATTTGATCTAATCTCAGGAGAAGCATGAAAATCTTCCTTTTCTGTAGGAATTTTATTAGATAATACCCATTCTTTTTCATCCATTTCAGAAACCAAACTCTTAAAATGAAGAGTAGGTATTGGCTTGTTTACAATATTAGCATATTTTAAATTTTCATTATTTTTCTCAGGATTAATAATTAATACAATATTATCTTCTTGATTATTTTTCAATTTCAATTGAACTTTAATATTTGCTTTAAAAATTTTTGTCCAATATTCTGAAACTTCTATAGAATAACAAAGTAACATAGTATTAATAAAATTTCTAACATTCTCACTAAGCTCTTGCTCTTTTTTAAAACTATTAATTATATTAAACCAAGAGTTCGATGAATTTGATCTCGAAACTAGATTAATTTTGATTGCAAAATCTTTAGATGATTTATGATACCCTCTTAAGCTTTTAGAATCAGAATAAATACCATTAATTAATGCAAGATTATTCCACTGAAAAGTATTTACCCCCTCAGTTTTAGTAGGATTTATTTCATACAATAAATGATTACCTTGTAAAAAAAACAACTCTCTATCCTTAATTTTACTTTTAATTATGTTTATTTTTTTTAGATCAATATCTTTTTTAATAAATTTATAAAAATCATCAATTAATAAATCATCTTCTTGTTTTAAAAAAATTCTAACAATTTCTGTAAAGCTTTCAAGTTTCTTTTTATTAATTGTTATATCATATGTTTTTATTTCATTAGTTTCCAAATCCACTTCATTTTCTAAGGAGAAAATAATATATTTAACATTTTCGATTACATCTTCACTTGAAAGATAACTTTCACGATAAGTACGATGCGTCTTATAAATATTTTTCAATTTATCAATAAAATTCCTCTCATTTTCAGTTAAATAATCAATATTGTAAGTTAATTGATCTGTATCTTTCCCTACTGTTAATAATGATTCAATTAATTGGCCCAATAAATACCAATCCTCATTATATGAGGACACTACAATTGATTGCCCCTGATCAACTATTAAAGAAGATTTAAGTCGATTTACTGAAAGTAACCACTCAAAACCTGTCAACCTAAAATCATCAATATCATTTTCTCTTCGAATAACAATATTTTCTGGACTAATTTTACGATGTAAAAGACCATTTTCATGTAGGATTCCTAATCCATATGAAATATTTAAAATATTTTTCCAAAGTTTAATACGATAATGCGGAATCAATAGATTCTGGCAATATATCCAACTTTTACGTTTTATTCGTGTACTAGATTCTTCAAGTTCATCTAAATAGATAGACAACAAAATATCATTTTCATCGCACTCATATGCGATACTAAAACTTTCATCATCATAATGTGCATTATTAATTGCTAATAAATAATTTTCTGATTTTGGGTAATTTTTTAGGGCCTGTAATTGCCTTACTTCATCTAACCAAATTTCTTTAATGACATCATCTTGCTGATTGAATCTAGTCCATATCTTAATAAAAAAGCATTCATTATTTGCAAAGTCATTAGGGCCACTTTCACGATATACCTTGTATAAATCGTAATTTTTCCCCTCATATATCTTTTCTTCATCAATATAATTTTTTAGTACCTTATAATCTTTCATTAATTATTACCTAGTATATTTTTAGGAAAAATTTGCTTTGAATTAAGTTCAGCATATCTATGTTATATATTTTATAGATATGATTTTTTAACGATTTTAATATTTTTTATTAACAAAGTACATCGACTAAAACATTATAATTTATATGAATTTTATAGCTTAAACTCTAAATTAGGGGGCTTGAAATAAAGCAAGATAGATCTGTTTTTAATACCTTTAACCAGTCAATTAATTCGATCACATCAAGACGCCTTTATAAAATTTCAACTTTCGAGACATAGGACTGTGGTTTATTCAAACGACGTGCAAGCTCAACCTGAGTCACATTTTTAGACTCACGGAGTTCTATAAGTTTCTTAATTAGGTCTTGATACCTAGGATCGTGTATTGAGCGCATGGCTCAATATCAGTTACAATCCAAAATATCCCAAAATAGGATATTTAGAGAAGTAGAACTACGCTGATTACTAAAAAATTACTGATTCTTTCATTCATCATTCCTTTAGCATCATGTACAACAAAATTCCAAGATACTGGTAGATCTACTTCAGTTAAACAAATGCTATCCCATGAATGGAATATAAAATTATATGACCTATCAAAGCCAATTTTGATCAACAATGAATACAAAATGAGGATATCTACTTACTCCTCTCCCTTTTTTATTCATCAGCAGTGGATAGAACAACTTGCATCTCCTTATAAAAAGTTACAAGGCTTATGTCGTAGGCAAAATGGCAACTTTGACTACATTGGTGATAACAACTCTGTGATAATGCATGCACGTTCAATAAGCAGCAAAGAAACACTACCTCCTCCGGACCGTTTAACAACTGAAGTACTGTCTCAAATTAGAAATTCAAAATGGATTGGAGATTATACTTGTACAAGTTCCGAGGAGAATTGGAAAGCATCAATAAAAGCAACAAGTTGGAGTGCTAAAAATCAGGGAACAAATGCTTTTCGTTATATAACAATTACTACTGAAATTGAAATGATGAATTAACTTTGAGGAAGACACATGAAACAAAGATTTTCCGCTGATGAAATCAACACAGTCATTCTGAAACATTTGAAAGGCCAAAGTATTGATAGTATCTGTAAAGAATACGAAATTAGCATTGCTACTTTTTACCGTTGGAAAAATAAGCATTTTAGCGTCACTGAAGATGTGCTTAAGCTTTTGCAAAAATTAGAATTAGAAAACAATCACTTAAAGTTAATGTATGCCGAGGAAAAATTATTCAGACGATTAAACCACTAATTAAATAAAGTTATGTATCAAAATAGGAAGTGCCATCAGGAGATTCAATTTTTGTCTTCAATGAAACCTTTTGAAATTTCCCCTTTCGTACTTCTTCTAATTTTTGAGATTTTAATTTTATTTCTTCAGACCAAAAGTTATCTCTATATGATTGCCAGAAAATAACAGCAGATAAACGTAGATTTGGAGCTAAAAAAATATAATGCTTAAATGTACTTTCAATATAGCTAAACAGCTCAGGATGAACACCAAAAAAAAGTGGGTTCATAGCAATCTTTTCTGTTAAACCAACATATAGCTCTAATGCTAGCTCCCTCAGTTCCTCTGATCCCAAAAAAATAGATTCCTGCATCATGAGTATTGCAACAGCTAAGCAATCAATTGATCCTCTACTTATTAAAATCTCCACCGTATCTTCATTAAATGGTCTTCTTCTTACTGGCTCTACCTTTAAAGCACTAATGAGTAAAAATTTTACTTCAGGCTCTAATTTTTGAATTAAATCATTGATTTCAAATTGAGTAAGATTAGATGAAGATAGTACGTCCCACAATACATGCCCAAATATTGCCTTAGAACCTGGATAAAGACTTTCAATTTTATTTACATACTCAGACTCAGGCATATTTCCTTGATTTTTATAACGTCTCAGTCTATATGGCTTATCTATTATTTCATTGGTAAGTACACCGATATGTATTTCTAATGAATCCACTCCCATTTTGGCCGTTTGGATTAGATATTCCACCCAAACTTTAGTTTTTAAAATATTAACTAGATGTTTAGGTTTTCTCCCACGCTTATTTTTTTCAATCACTATTTCATCCATTTCTTTGAGCACGAAATATCATAATTTCATGCAGGTTGTTTATCAAACAAATAGTCTTACAATAATTACTATGTATAACTAAGCGATACTGAAGATGCAAACTGATCAGCAGTCTAAATTTTTAATAGCTGAAATAAAAGAAAAATATGGTGAAATTATTGGCGGTTATGATTTAGCAAGATTATTGGGCTACAAGTCCACAGCTTCTTTTCGACAAGCTATTTTAAGAAATCAAGTTCCCTTTGCAACATTTAATATAGAAAACCGTAAAGGTAAATTTGCCTATACCAATGACGTTATTTACTGGTTAACAAACCTAGATACTAAAAGGAGTATTTAATATGGGCTAAAAATAGATCTGAATTAAAAAACGGACCCTAAAAGGATCCGTTAGTGACTTTATATAGAAGAATATAAAGACCTCAGAATCAAAAGTATCTTCTGTATTGAGTCACCAGTCAAGATTTGTTGCTTATTTTTAAGCAACAAAAGATTTTTCTCGTCCTGATTTTCAGGGTGAACCAAAATACTGGAGATACACTCATTATGAGCCTTAACTCATTTTTTAACTTCAATGAATTCTACAAAAATATTTTTGATCAAATAGAACAAGCTTTTAACAATAAGTCAGATATAGCTGGAACTATTCATGGCCAAAGAAAAATTTATCAAGGTTGTTTTGGGCGAAACACAGCATTATTTCCAAGCACAAAATGCAACGGATCCATTCCAGTTGAGAGCAGGCTGGAATTAGCTCATGCTATCTGTCTTGAACAAGATCCTCAAGTTAAACAATTTAGAACTCAATCACTTAAGATTCTATTATCTCAAAACAAGTGCTCTTATCCTGATTTTTTAATTGAAACTAATGACAATAACTTTGAAGTCCATGAGGTTAAGCCCTGTATTAAATCTTTACCGTGTAAAGATATAGAACGCTTTGAAAGGCTTTCAACCATATTTAGTTCAATTGGAATCACATTTAAACTTGTAGACAAAACAATCCTTCCATCGGAGAAGCAACTTCAGCATTTACTTTATCTGTACCAACGAGGACATCGTCATCAATGGAATCGCCTCGAAATCAATTTTGCTCTTGAGCATTTACAGAAGCAAGAATTACACGATATTAATCAAGCTCATAACATGCTTAAAGTGTATTAGTTCAGACTTGATCGTACATTCTTCTTGAAAAAGAGAAAGTTACCCGTTTTGATAAAGGTGTCGAAATCTTAATCAAACAAAGGTAACTTTCTTATGTTGCATACTAACAATCAAATCAT
>Ga0209023_10000484_pt1 | contig 60276 bp, 53 predicted proteins | sample LakOneMetagenome_FD_187468 | JGI IMG/M metagenome (GOLD analysis project Ga0209023, IMG submission 187468) | Freshwater and sediment microbial communities from Lake Erie, Canada (SPAdes) (version 2) | ecosystem: Environmental > Aquatic > Freshwater > Lentic | place: Lake Erie, Canada...
GCAGCCGGCTGACCATGTACGTGGGGCCGGGCGTGGGATAGGGGCCGTGGCTGTAGACGGTGTTCGCGTCGAGATGCGGCGCGAAGTCGGTCTGGTCCGAGGGCAGGTAGTCATGCTGCCAGTGCGAAGCCTGCAGATGCGTATCGCCGGCGGCCTGCAGGCCCTCGAGGATCTTCAGCGCACGCAGCGCGCCTTCGGATCCATTCGGCGGCAAGGTGTCGCCGCCTTCGATCCAGACGATGTTGGCGCGGTTCTTCAACCCGGTGAACGCGCCGTGCCCATTGGCGAGGTACTGGCCGAACGCGAAGCACACGGCCTGCGTGTTGGCCGGTTGCGTGAGCGTCCTGTACCAGCCGTCGTGATCGCCGAGGCCATAGCCCAGGTACATCGGCACCAGCATCACCACCATGCCGCGCGCATTCGCTTCGTCGATGAACTGCGCGAGCCAGGCGAAATACGCGTCGTTGGGTGTGGCGAAACTCGCGTCGTGATGCGCGAACGTGGGATCGCCGTCCCAGGTTCCTCCCGAGACATTGGTCGTGAACGGCAATGCCGCCGTGCCTGCGGCAGGACCGCCGAGTTGCTCGGCCCAGGGTGCGACCGACCCCGCGTAGTAGGCGACGGGATTGGTGGTGTAGGTGAACAGCGCGTTGAAGCCCTTGCTCTGCCGGTCGTCGAGATAGGCGCGCAACGCGGTGAGGTTGAAGTTGAGATGCGCGTCCCAGCTCGCCTCGCCGTGCACGCGGAACGGCACGCCATGGGCGTCCACCAGATAGTGGCCGTTGGCGGATGCGTGCAACGGAAACGTGACGCTGATCGGTGTCGCCGCGGGGGCCCGCGTCGACAAGCCTGCGATCGCGAAGCAGGCGGCCACTAGAAACCGGATATGACGAGGATTCATCACGACAACCTCCGCATCGCGCGAGTGTGCGCTTTTCGATGCAGGCGCCTGTGCGCGGGTCGACAGATTGGCGTTGTGTGCGCATTGCACGAACCGCGCCGGCGCGCTGAAGCTCTCTGTGGGAGCGGCGGAAGCCGCGATGCTGTTCGGGATCGCCACAAGGCGTGGCGCTTTTGTGGGAGCGGCGGAAGCCGCGATGCTCCTGGCCATCGAGCGAAAACAGCATCGCGGTTTCCGCCGCTCCCACAGAATGCTGCTGCTTCCAGCGATGCTGTTGCGACTTCCTGGCTCCCTGCTCTTGTGGGAGCGAAGGAAGTCGCGATGCTTTCATTCCTTACTGGAAGGGCATCGCGGCTGCCGCCGCTCCCACAGAATGCTGCTGCTTCGAGCGATGCTGTTGCGACTTCCTTGCTCCCTGCTCTTGTGGGAGCGACGGAAGTCGCGATGCTTTCATTCCTTACTGGAAGAGCATCGGCTTCCGCCGCTCCCACAGAAGAAATGCGCGGCGCGCCCCGGCGATGCGGAGCGTTGCGGCGAACGCAGGCCCTTGTGGCAGACTGCCCGCATGCGCCCGATCACTCCCCGCGTGCTGGCCGCGATGCCCGATGCCCTCTCGGCCACGGTGTTCCTGTGGGCGTGGATCGATCCAACGAAGATCGGCGGCCCCGCGCGCGTCAAGAACCTGATGCTGACGATGCTGTTTGAATTCATCGTCATGCATTCCAGCGCGATGATCGGTTCGATGGTCATCAGCGACATGTCGCGTGCCGGCAAATTCCTCGGCATGGCGGGACTGTCCGCGGCGTACCTGCTGTTCGTGCTCGCGTTCGCCGCCGCGTTCTCCAGCAGCTGGCCGATCTGGGTGTTCGGCTGGTTGTTCGTATGCCGGTTCTGGTACCTGCTCGCGAACCGCACGACCAGCGAAGACGCGGCGAAGCGCATGCAGACGGCCTGGGGGATTTCAGCGGGCGCCTATCTCGCCGGGTGCTTCATCACGTTGTTCCTGCCGCTGCCGCGCCTCGCGATCACGCCGGAGTTCGTCGCGGCGATGCAGTTCCCCCACGGCATGAGCGGTGACTGGGTCGACCACCCGTGGAAGGTGCTCGCGTTCGGCGCGTTGTATTTCGGCGTGCTCGCGTGGAGCAAGTTCAACGAGCTGTGGTTGCCTGCACCGGCCGGTCCGCCGCAGCCTGGGAAAGCCGCGGCATGAAGGAATGGATCAAGTCGTGGGCGTGCGTGAAGCGCGCATCACAGCGCTCCATCGTTGCATTGCTTGAGGGCTGGATCGCGCATGAAGAGAGCCGAACGGACTCCCGTTGACCTCGTGACGCCGGGGAAGATCGCGGAGCTTCATCAGTGCGCGGGGGCTTGCCTGTTCAAGTATCAGCAGATCGAAGGCCTTCTCAAGATGTTGTTGCCCCATATGCGCCCGGCAGGTGGTGAGCCGCCGGTGGGTGTGGATTGGCGTCGCCTGATCGACTCCAAGGCGACACTCGGCATTCTCTTCCGGGAGTTCGCAACGAAGTGCACGACGGATGTGCCTGATGTGCTGGGTGGATACCTCGAACAGCTGGCGGCGCAGCGAAATGATCTAGTCCATGTTCGGTTTACCGACCCGGCCCGCCGTCTCGTTACGGATGAGCACATTGACCGTGCAATCGCCGAGCTAAACGCGGAGCTCCATTTCGCCCAACCGTTGGCCGCCGTCCTGTGCGAAATCGCTCTGGCAATGAAGGAGTACCTGGAGAGACAAGGGAGCGTGCCGGATGCACCGACGATTCCGGATTAACTGCCCGGATCAACCTTCCCAATGACCAACCAACGGCAATCAAAGGGGACGAATCAAAGGGGACGGAGCAACTGTCTTGTGTTCAGGCGGCCCGCAGGTGCAAGGCGAGAGCGTCGCGCATCCTTGCGTTGAGGATCACCAGCAGTTTCCTCATGGCTGCCACGATAGCGACTTTCGGAGCTTTGCCTCTTGCGCGGAGGCCCTGATAGAAATCGCGTAACTTTGGTTCGTAGCGGATGGTTGTGAGCGTTGCCATGTAGAGGACAGCGCGGATTTCACTGCGCCCTCCCCATACGTGGCGCCTGCCGCGCATCAGACCGCTATCGCGCGCCAGCGGGGCCACACCCACCAGCTTGGCAATGGCCTTACCGTCAAGGGTGCCCAACTCGGGAAGTTGGCAGGCCAGTGTCGTCTGCAGGACCGGGCCTACGCCTTTGAGAGAACGCAACGGATCGAGCGAAGCTTGGGCCGCGACCTGGCTTTTGATTTCGACGTCCATGCGTCTGACTTCCTTTTGCAGCGATGCCAGATGTCGTCGCGACCAGGTACGCAGCGCGGAATCGGTGATCCGCTCCAGCCGCTGCCGCTCCGCGCCCATCATCTCGACGAGATGGCCGCGCCGCTGGTGCCACTCAGTGAGCCGCCGCTGCCAATCGCGCTTGGGCTGATAGCGCATCAGTGGAATGGTCGCGGCCAGGTGTGCGAGAACCCGCGCATCGAGTCTGTCGGTCTTGGCGAGCTGGCCCGACGCCTTGGCGAAGTCGCGAACCTGACGTGGATTTACTCTGACCATGGGCAAGCCCGAGCGAAACAACGCATCCAGCGCTGCTTGTTCGTAGCCGCCCGTGGCTTCCAGCACGACCTGGCTCGGCGCCTGCGGCAGCAACCACGCCGCCAGCTTGCGAAAGCCAGCGATACTGTTGGCAAACGAGCGGACTTGGGATGAGCCATGAATCGCCACATCCAACGTGGCCTTGCTGACATCCACTCCACAAGCAAGCATCGGCAGACTCCAGTAGCCTAGAAGGTGTCGAGAGAGATCCCTGCTAGCCCGGCCTTATCATTCCGAGTGGCGACTCGAGCAACTGTTCGGGCGTGTAAGGGAGATCCGGCGTGGGGATCCACGCTCCGTCACGATCGTGCGATCTGGAATTTATCGATCGCCCACGCCGGCTCTCGACTCCCACATTCGCAAATTGGCGAGAGATAAGGAATTATTCGTTTGAAAGACGGGCGCTCGCTGCGTCCGCCGCGGCGGTGGGCCCATGGCGCCAGCATCGTCAGTGCCGCTCATCCCCAAGCCGTGAGACACCTCGACGCGCGCGCAGGGGCCTCGCTCAAACCTGCAATGCCGCGATCATCGCTTCGACCGGAGCGGCCTCGGGGAATGCCATGGCCCCGTCGGGCAACACCACCCACGCCTGCTTGGACGAGGTGTAGATGTGCAGCGCGCAGGTCAGTTCTTCGGAGCGGTCGAGCGTACCCGCGCGGACGACGGCGATGCCCGGGCGGCGCGTGTTGGTGTTGTAGACGCGCGCGTGGCAGTTCGCGCACAGGTGTTGATGGCTGGTGCGATCGGCGGTCGTGAGGTCGTAGTGCAACAACGGCCCGGTCACGCTCAACGCCGTCTCCGGCACGAACAGGTTCTGGCTGAAGGCGCTGCCGCTCCAGCGCTGGCACTGGTGGCAGTGGCAGGCGTAGCTGCGCGGCAAAGCCGCCAGCGTGAGGCGGTAGCGCACGGCGCCGCAGCGGCAGCCGCCTTCGAAGATCTCCGCGGTAACGGCGTCGTGTTCTTTCATGGGGCCCCGTGTCGTGAGTGTGCTCGATGGGCTCGCGCTGCCGATGGCATCGACGCGATGCGCCGGAGTGTAGTCCGAGAACAGTGCGGCATGGCTTATCCTCGCTCCTCGACCGATGCCGTTCGGGATGGGCGAAGCGTGCGCATGCGCCGCAGGGCTGCCCGCCGTCGTCTCCGTCATGGCGATGGCGTCCGATGGGTGGGGCGGCGTGTCCAACCCGGCCCCTTTTCGACGTTCTGCGGCACACACGTCGGCCTCCCGCCGGCAGGAGTACGCACATGAAGGCAGACTACTGGAACGTTGGCGATGACCAGGTCATCGAGAAGACCGGCAAGCCGCTCGCGCACTGGGACCGCGTGCTGCGTGCGTTCGACGCCGCGAACCGCAAATCCAACGATGTCGTCGAACACCTGCAGAACGACCACGGCGTGCCGCGCTACTGGGCGCGTACGCTGACGACGCGCTTCCTGCGCAACGCGGGCGCGTAGGGCATAACGAAATGGGCGGAGATTCATCCGTTCGAATCGCGCGGATGGTCGGCATGCCAGCTGACGCCAACGGGGCCGGAATGCATTTCCGGCTCTGAATCCTCGTCAAGCAGTCACTGCGACCCGCTTCGCACCATGATTTAAAGCGTTTTCCCGAAAGCACACCTCGCCTTCTGGCGCCCCTGCAGAAGCGGCGCCGCCTCGATCCCTTCCCTCCGCGCATTCCGGCTGGATCCAGAAGCCGCAGTACCCGCATCTGTAGTGCACCAGGTCACCACTGTCGTGCGCTTGCCAGCACAAAAGCCACCTGTCTACACTTTACAAAGCGCGCAAATACCGCGGATGGATGATCGACGACGTCGCTCGCGCCGTGTTCGTCGAGTCCGCCGTCACCCTCGCTGAATGGAGGCGCGCCCACTGATCCGATCCGTCGCCACGCCTGCGCGGCGCGGATCGTTTGCGAGTCCCGGCAACCAGGGACGCTGCTGTAACGATGAAAACCAAGGAGCAATGCATGTTGAAAGCGATAAGCGGAGCCGCCCTGCTCGGACTCTTCTGCGCGATGCCCGCGGGAGCGGTGACCCTGGTCACCGCGACGAACTGTGCCAACTGCACGACGGAAATGCAGTGGCAACAGATGGCGATCGGCCAGGGCACCGGGCAACGCTACCTCTACAACTTCCCCAACCGCCAGCTGCGCAAGTACGAGGTCGTCCGGACGTACGAGCCGGAATTGCACCGGTACACCTACTTCGCCAGTCCCTTGAGCGTCGAGCCGGCGTACAGCCAGTATTTCTTCCACGCGGCCGATGTCTGGTCGGGCACCGGCGGATTGGCCAAGGCGGTGGTGCTCAACCTGCCGCAGGCGATCAATTCCGGTCGATCGGGCGACAGCGTGTTCGACATGTTCCGCACCTCGGGTGGTGCCACGCAGTTCGGCGACTGGCTCGGCGGCTACATGGGCCAGTACCCGCTCAACCCGGACGCGCAGCAGGTCAGGGACCTGATTGCGCAAAACTCCGGCCTGACATTCGCGTCGGACCCGACGCGCATCACCGTCACGGTGACGTTCAAGGATGGTCGTGCGCAGTTCAAGATCTCCGACGACGAGCAGCGCTACACGCTGGTGCCCGACTCCGCCAAGGATTCCGACGGCAACACGATCCCTGCAAGCCGCGATGGGCTGCACCACATGACGGTCGATTTCCCGGGCGGGGAATCGTCGCCGTCCTACCGCGGATGGCGCGACCTGTTCACGGCGTGGTGGGGCACCGCCGTGACCAGCCACTGGGTGTGCGGTACCGCCAGCGGTGGCGGTTCATCGTCCCAGACGTGCGTCCTGTCACCCTGATCTGACGCGTCGCTGATGCAGACCCGTGCGTTGCGATCGTCCGCGACGCGCGCACGGGCCTGCGGCTGGAAACAAAGTGCACGGAGTGATTGCCCGTTGCGGACAGGGCGTTTGCCCCGACGGCTAGAATCGATGCGTGTATCCGACCTGGATGCCGTGGGGCATCCAGCTGACGATCAGCGGATGTTCTCGACGCCCGGCCCAGATGCCGACCGCCGTGCCGATGCCCCATCCCACCAGCACATCGCTTTGCCAGTGCCCGTGGGTCTTTACGCGTGCGATCGCGTCGTACAGCGGCAGCAGCTCCAACGCGTAGACAGCGGGATCATCGCGACCATACTTGACCATGAAAGGCGTGACGGCCCCGGCGATGGCGGCGACCTCGCCGCTGGGAAAACTCTGGTTGCCGCTGCCCTTGAAGAACCGGTTCGGGTCCGACGTCTGCGAAGGACGTTCGCGCTGGAAAACCAGTTTCCCGCCTTCCGCAATCGCGCCTGATATCGCCATCGCGTCGAGCGATCGCCAGAACGTGTCGCCGAGGCCGTCCTGGTCGCCGAGTATCAGCGAGCCGCCGATCACGGTCAGGATGGTGCCGTTGATCAGCAGCGTCTGGTTGCTGCGCTTCCAGATGCCGCTGTCGTCGTAGGCGATGCGGTGGTCGATGCCGAAGGGTCCGCCTCCGGCGCGGGCTGCCTGCGGGCAGAGCAATCCGCCGACGGCCGCGAGCGTGGAAAGAAGAATGAGCCGATGCATGGCGACGCTCCCCCGATCCGATGACGACGACAATGTCTCGCCGACTACGAGCCTGCGCCTGGGAGCTGTCGCCAGGCTTTCGCGGGCAGCACTTTCGTCGTGCGTCGACGCGGCACTCGTTCCGGCGTCTGGGAAGGGGCACCCGGGTTCGATACCCTAGGGCGGAGTCCGCATTTCCAGGACCGGAACGGCGCCGACTGATCGCCACCGTCGATGCGTTGACGCTTGCGGTATGCGATAGCAGCGCCGATTTGCTCCGCTGCAAAGATTCGGTGCGGCCTTGCACCTTTTTGGTGCGCGCGAGCAAATCGCGGATGCGACCTCGCAAACATTTCATGGACGCCCGGACCTCCGGGCTCCGACGTCGCATGAATCCGGTGCGACGTTTCATTCCATCGGTGCGACCTCGCACATCCGATTTGATCGCGAGCAAATCGGATTTGCTCTTGCGCAAATCAGCTTTGCCCCGGCGCATATCCGATTTGCCCGGTCGCAAATTTTATTTGCGACGTCGCATCCGCGATTTGCGAGCGTGCACCCAATGGGTGCAACGCCGGAGCAATGGACTGCGTGGGCGCTTGTTCCGGATGTGTCGGCGGACCGATCTTGATCGCGATTCGACGTTCCGGGGGCTCGTCTCGCGTCCGATCCGCTAGTCGAACCCGCTCGCGAAGATCCGGTCGCACGGCAGGTACCACGGCGTGTTGCCGGTCGCCGCATCCCAGGCCGGGCTTTCGGTGTACGGGAAGAACAGGTTCGGGCAGATCGCCGACGCCTGCGGCTGCAGGTTCGGTGGCGGAGGCGGCAGGGTTCCGCCGAGCTGGTTGAAGGCGACATTGATCACCTGCAGGCCGTTGGCACCGGACAGGTCGGGCAGGTTGCCGCTGAGCTGGTTGTGGCTCGCATCGAACACGACCAGGTTATGCATCGACGCGAGATCGGGCAGGTTGCCGCCGAGGGTGTTGTGCTGGACGTAGTAGTACAGCGCGTACGGCGCGAGCGGGATCGTTCCGCTCAACTGGTTGTTCGAGAAGTCGAGATTCCAGACGGTCAGCTCGCCGAGGTCGGGGATTGCACCCGTGAGCTGGTTGTCGCCGACACTGAACTGCTTGAGTTCCGACAATGCCTGCAGGGACGGGATCGTGCCGCTCAGCTGGTTGGATCCGACCTGCAAGGTCGCAAGGTGGCCGAGGCCGGCCAGCGACGGCAGCGAACCGGTGAACGCGTTGTGGTCGAGTTCGAGGTCGACGAGGTTCACCAGCGACGAGATCGACGGAATCGCCCCCGACAACTGGTTGCCGGACGCGAGGAACGTCGTCAATGTCGTCGGTGCCGTCAACGCCGGCAGCGGTCCGTGCAGTGCATTGAAGCGCAGGTCGACGGAGCGCAGGGTTGTCAGCGGGGCAAGACTCGGCAAGGTTCCGTCGAGGTTGTTGCCGAACAGGTTGAGCTCGAGCACGTGGCCGTTCACGCAGTGCACGCCGAACCACGTGCATTCGGTGCCGTTCGCGCCGTTCCAGTTGTCCTGTGAAATCCATTGCGCGCCATTCGTCGCGGTGTACAGGGCCGTCAACCAGGTGCGCTCGGACGTCGCCAGCGCGGGCGCGGCCGCGGGCAGGGTCGCGAGTGACACCGCCGACACGCCGTTGAGTGAATCGAACAGGCCGCCGACATGGATCGTGCCGTTGACGTCGGCGGCAACCGCATTGATCGCCGCGCCGGGATAGACTCCGGTCTGCGCGCCCCAACCGTCCGCATCGATTGCGGGGCCCGTCATCGGCAACCGGATCAGCGACGCGTAGCAGTGGGTGAGGAATACGTGCGTCTGCGGCTGGTCGAGCGCGAGCTTCGAACCCGGGCAGAACGGCGCCTGCCAGTTCGCATCGGCGAGCGCGGTGGTGGCGGACAGCTTGGCGACGCCGGTGAACACGGGCTGGCCGCCGATGCTCGAAAACGCGCCGGCCACGATCACGTTGCCCGCCGTGTCGGGCACGAGTTCCTGCACGAAGCCGTTCGCTGCGGGTGCCCAGGACGCATCGGCGGTGCCGTCCGGGTGCAGTCGCGCGAGGAACGGCAGCGCCTGTCCGCCGATGTTCTGGAAGAAGCCGCCGACGTAGAGCCGGTCGGTCGCATCGACAGCCATCGTCGAGATGCTGCTGTCGGGATTCGGCGTCCAGCTGGTATCGGTGCTCCCGTCCGGCAGGATCTTCGCGATGCCGCCGTTCAACAGCGTGTAGACGCTGCCGGTGCTGTCGACCGCGAGCTTCGTGCCGAACCCGCTCGGCGTCCATGTCGTGTCGGTGACGCCGCTGTCGGACAAGCGCGCAAGGCCGTTGACCGCCTGACCACCGATCTGCGCGAACAAGCCGCCGACATAGATGAACCCGCCACGCACCGCCAGTCCGTACACGGTGCCGTTCGGGTCCGGGTTCCAGAGCGGGTCGAGCGTGCCATCGGGCTTCAGCCGCAGCAGGTCGTTGCGGTCGACGCCGCCCGCGGTATTGAACGTGCCACCGACGATCGCGCCACCCGCAGGCAACGCGACGATCGCCTCCACATGGCCCGGCGATGTCGCATCGACCGCGGGTTGCAGGCTGCCTGGCGTGGACACAACCGCGACGCCGCGTCGCGGCAGTCCATTGGATCGATTGAACGCGCCGCCGAGCGTGATGTTGCCGGTCGCCGTCGGCGCGAGCGCGAGGACGCCCTGGTAGAAACGCGATTCGAGCATCGCGTCCCAGCTGTCGGCGGCGCCGCTGCCGGTCAGTGCGAGGCGAGCCGCGTACGCGCGCGAGGCACCGCCGATGATGTGGAATTCTCCGCCGGCGTAGAGCTTGTTGCCGGCGATGTGCAACGTGTTCACGCTGCCATCGGGAATCGGGCCGTTGCCCCAGTTCGGATCGAGCGCGCCGTCGTCGCTCGACACCTTCGCGACGAACGGGCGGAACAGGCCATTCAACTGGATGAAGCATCCGCCGAGGTAGACCGACCCCGCGTTGTCCGGCGCGATCGTGCGCACGCTGCAGTCGGGACCGGGATTCCAGCTGTCGGCGATCGCCGGGGCCGTCGGCGAAACGCGTGCGGCACGCGCGCGCGTCTGGCCGCCGACGTTGGCGAAGTCGCCGCCGACGTACACGGCGCCGCCACTATCGACCGCGATCGCGAGGACACGAGCGTCCGGCGTTGGCGTCCAGGCCGCGTCGGCGCTGCCGCTGCCGCCGATGTCGAGCCTGGCGATCTTTTGCTGCGCGATGCCGTCGACGTGCAGGAACGAACCGGCAACGTAGACATGCGTGCTGCCATCGTAGGCGAGTGCATCGATGCAGCCGCCATCCGGCGTTGGTTTCCAGTTCGCGTCGACGGCGCCGGTGTCGGGTGCGAACTTCGCGAGGTAGTGGCGTGAGGCGCCATTGGCATGGCTGAAGCAGCCGCCGGCGTAGACGGCGCCGAGCGCATCGGTGGCCAGTGCCGTCACGATGTCGTCGACCTGCGGGTTCCAGCCGTTGTCGACCGAGCCGTCGGCGTTGAGGCGCGCGATGTGCGCGTGCGGCTGGCCGCCGACGTGGGTAAAGTCGCCGCCGATGATGAAGCGACCATCCGATGTCGTGGTCGCGGCGAGCACCGTGCCATCCATCGTCAGCGATATCGTCGGCGATTGCGGCACCTGTGCAAGCGCGCTGCCGACGCCGATCAGTCCCGCCGCGACGACCGACAGGCGCGTCGACCACGCCTGCATCCACGCGTTGCCTGCGTCGTTCCGCTTCATCGATGTGCCCCTGTCCCGACCGAGCGATGTCGGCGCAGCAGAGTAGCCATAAAACCGGAGCCGGGCCACTGCCTTCGCGTGGCCCGGCCGGCGCGAACAAGGCGGGAAAGTGCGCAGAGTGGACAACCGTTCCGATCCGCCCGCGGGCCCCACGGCAATGGTGTCGCCGCGCCCGCGGGAGTATGTTGCGCACCGGGCGCGGGCGATCGCGCGCGTGTGGTCGCGGCAGGGGAACACCATGAGCCGAACACCTTCGAAGACCGGCCGTGCGCCGGCCGATTCGCGCATCCGCTTGCACATGCCGCCCCACAGCCTGCTGGTCGCGTGTGCGTTGTCCATGGCGCTGGCGAATGCGCAGGGCGCTACGTCCGCGTCGCCGCACGAGGTGTTCGACACCTACGTCGTGACCACCACGGCGGACTCGGGTCCGGGCTCGTTGCGCGATGCCTTGCTGACGGCGACGCCGGGTCGCGTGATCACGTTCGCGGTGAGCGGCACGATCACGCTCACAAGTCCCTTGCCGCCGATCCGCGTGGCCTTGAGCATCACCGGGCCGGGTGTTGCGAGCCTGACGATCAGCGGCGCGGATGCGTATCGCGTGCTGTTCGTCGATGCGGCTGGTGCAACCGTCACCATCTCCGACGTCGACATCGCGCACGGTCTCGCGCGCGGCGGCAAGGGCGGCGACGGCTTGTATGGCGGCGGCGGTGGTCTCGGCGCGGGCGGTGGCCTGTTCGTCAATAGCGGCACGGTCGTGCTGTCGCACGTCGACTTCCACGACAACGCCGCTACCGGTGGCAACGGCGGCAGCTTCAGCGGCGGCTTCAACGGCGGCGGTGGGGGCGGCGGTCTCGGTGGAAATGGCGGCGCGGGCTACAACTACTCGGGCGGTGGTGGCGGCGGCTATTACGGCAACGGTGGCTCCGCGACGAGCAATGGCGGCGGTGGTGGCGGCGGCGTGTCCGGCAACGGCGGCGCGGGTGGCAACAACGGTGGCGGCGGTGGCGGCGCATGGTCGAACGGCCAGGACGCGTCGGGCACGGTCGGCGGTGCCGGCGCGGACGGCCTTGGTGGGCAGGGTGGAACGGGCACCGGCGGCCTGGGCAACTCGGCGGGCAGTGCAGGGCAGGTGTTCGGTGGTGGTGGGGGAGGCGGCTACGGACATTCGACGTCCGGCTATTTCGGCGGTGATGGCGGTGCCGGCGGCACCTACGGCGGCGGTGGCGGCGCGGACCATGAAGGCAGTGGCGGCGACGGTGGCGATTTCGGCGGTGGCGGCGGATTCCTTCCGCAGAACGGGACCTTCGCCATCGGCGATGGCGGCGGCGACGGCGGTTTTGGTGGCGGCGGCGGTGGCGGCAGTGCGTTGAACTGCGATATCACCGGATGCAGGAATCGCTCCGGCGACGGCGGCTTCGGTGCGTGCGCGGGCGCAGCGGCGTACGGCGGCTTGCCGATGCTGGGCACGTCCGGTCCTTTTGCGGGAGCACCGGGTGCGGGTGTCACGACCGGCAATGCGCCAGCAGGTTCGGGCGGTGGCGCCGCATTGGGTGCTGCGCTGTTCGTGCGCGGCGACAACGGCGCGTCGCTGACCTGGGCCGACGGTTCCGTCGACGTCGGCGCGCTCACGCCGGGCGTGCCTGGCTCGGGCGGCGTGGGCGCGACCGCGGGTTCGACGCGCGGCACGTCGATGTTCCTGCTCGGCGGCACGACCACGGTGTCCGTCACATCGGGTCGTCAAACGGTCGACGGTTCGATCGGCGGCTGGACCGGCTCGCTGCCGAACCTGGTCAAGGGCGGCGACGGCACGCTGGCACTGGCGTCGACGGACAACGTGGATCTCGGCACGTTCGAGATCGCGCAGGGACAACTCGCGGTCGATGGCATGTTGCCGGCGGCCGTGACGATCGACAGCGGTGCAACGCTCGGCGGCAACGGAATGGTCGCCGGCGCGGTCACGCTGCACGACGGCGGACGCCTCGAGCCCGGCGATCCGGCGATCAACGGCGGCATCGGTCGCCTCGACATCGGTGGGCTGACCTGGGAGGTTGGCGCAACGATGGCGTTCCAGCTCGGTGCGTCGGCGGCCGCTTCGGATCACCTGGCCATGACCGGCAACCTGGTCACGAACGGCACCGGCCTGCAGTTCCAGTTCACCGACGGCGCGTCCGCACCGGTGTGCGGTACGCAATATCCGCTGCTCGATACCACCGGATTCATCCTTCCGGTCCCGGATGATTTTACTTACGTCTACAGCGGTGCGAATGCGGGCCTGACCAGCCACGGCATGATCCTGATGGACGCCTTCAGCACGACGTTGACCTTCCTGCCGCTGTGCGACCAGGCCATCACGAATTTCATCGCGACGCCTGCGAATCCGGTGTACAGCCCGGCAGGGACGTTCGGCGTTTCGGCGACGCCGGGTGCGTCGAACTCTCCGGTGCAGTTCCTCTCGACGTCGACGGACATCTGCACGACGAACGACGCGACCGTGTCGATCCTCTCCGCGGGCGACTGCGAGTTGACCGCGTACCAGGGCAGCGACGGCACCTATGCCGCTGCACAAGCCACGATGACCGTGTCGATCGCGCGCGCGGAGCAGGCGATCACGAATTTCACGTCGACACCGGCGGCGCCGCTGTTCCATCCGGGCGGCACGTTCAGCGTGTCGGCGACGATGGGCGCGTCGGGCAATCCGCTGACGTTCGCGTCGACGACGACCGGCGTGTGCACGGTCGCGGGATCGACCGTGACCATGCTCGCGCCCGGCACGTGCACGTTGACCGCGGACGAAGCCGGCGACACGAACTACAACGACGCGCCGACCGTGACGCTCGATGTCGTGCCGACGCGTCGCACGGTCACCGCTGTCGCCGCAACGAGCGGCGGCACGATCGCGCCACCGACGCAGCAGGTCACCGATGGCGACATCGCGAGTTTCACCGTGACCGCCGACGCGGGGCACGCGGCCACCGTGACCGGCGATACCTGCACGGTCACGTCGATGGGTGGCGGCCTCTGGCAGACGACCGCGATCCATGGCGATTGCCACGTGACCTCCGCGTTCGACGATCGGATCTTCGCGTCGGGGTTCGAGGGCAGCTGAGGGCATCGCGTCAGGGTGGACTGCCCCCTGTTCACGCAAACGGACCGGCGGCGTAGCGAACGCTGGCGCCGCGCGTCAGCGCAGCAACGCATCGAGCTCGGCGCGCCGCAGTACGCGGCCGCCGAGGACCACGGTGTCGATCCGCCGCGTATTGCGCACATCACGCGTGGGGTCGGCGGCGAGCAGCACGAGGTCGGCGCGCTTGCCCGGCGCGATCGAACCGCTGGTCGCGTCCTGGCCGAGGAAACGCGCAGGGGCGAGCGTCGCCGCGCGCAGGGCCTCGCGCGGCGTGTAGCCCGCATCGACGAACCGCGCGAGTTCGTCCTGGAGCGAGAATCCGGGATAGACCTCGGGCATCGGTGCGTCCGTGCCGGTCATCATCGGCACGCCCGCACGACGGAACACCGTCATGATCGAGCGCGCGCCTTGCCAGCGGCGCCCGGCCAGCGGATCGGGGTGTGCGGCAAGTTCGCCGAGGATTCGCGACCAGCGTGCGCGTTCATCGGCACGCAGGAGATGCCAGCGCGGATCGGCGTCTGCCGATGCGGCGCGATGCGCTTCGGCCCAGGGCAGCGCGAGCGTGGGAACGTGCCACTGGCCACTCGCGGCGAGCTGCCGCGCGACGCGGCTGCACGCGCGCGGATCGAACGCGTCGAGCGCACGCGACTCCTGCGCATCGCGCAGGTCGGCCAGTGCCTGGCCCGCAAGCCCGGTGCGTTCCCGCAGCAGCGTGCCTTCGATCGACGAGCACGCTTCGTACGCCTGCATGAGGTGCTCGGCGGTGCGTTGCCCCTGCGCGGCGGCGTCGAGCAGCGCGACCGCGGCGGGCACGTGTCCCGCCACCGGTAGTCCGCGTTCGCGCGCAGCGGCGAGCAACGCGTGCCACTCCGGCGTGCCGACCTCGGAAAACACCTTCACGAAGTCGGCACCGCCGTCGGCGATCGCCGCGACCTCGCGTCGCGCGTCCGTTGCGTCGGAAATGCGCGCGGCGATGCCCGCGGCAAGTACGCGTGGCGCGATGCGCTCGCCCGCATCGGTTTCGCGCCGCCACTGCCGCAGCAGTTCAATCGATTGCGCGTCCGCGCTCATTTCGCGCACGCCCGTCACGCCGTTGGCCACGAAAAGTGGCAGTGCCCAGTCGTTCGGCGGTCGATGCGACACCGTGTTGAAGAGGTGCACGTGCATGTCGACGAGCCCGGGGATGAGCCAGCGGCCGCGGCCATCCACGCGCATGGCGCCGGCGGGAATGCGCGCGTCGTTCGCGGCGGCGACCGAGGTGATGCGATCGCCTTCGACAAGCACGGTGCGGTGGGTTGCATCGCGGTCGTGTTCGACATCGACCACCGTGGTGTCGACGATCGCCACGCTGGCTGCGGCGGCCATCCGCAACGTCATGCAGGCCAGCGTGGCGAGGGTGCACAGACGCATTGGCGTTGCGAGGTGCATGCGGGCTCGAGGCACGGACAGCGGGGCAACGCACGCCCGCAGTAAAAAGAGGACGGAGCAATCATTCATCGGAGTGCGCTGTGCCTTGGCCCGCCTTTCGGGGAACTACCGAACCTGCGTGCACGCAGACGCATCAAGGCCTGAAGGTGAGGCGAGTAGCATCGCGACCAGGCCAATGGTCAGTGCCGAGAGAAAGACAAAGTAGGCGATTCGCAGGTTCACGGAACCTCGCACCGCGCATTGCTCGTATCGTTCCAGCGTGCGCTCCATCAGGGTGTTCAACGTAAGGATCACGGCCAGGATGCCCACGTATGCCAGCATCAGGAGGACGTCGGTCGCGAGACGGTTTCCCTCGGCGAACAGACGCGTTCCGGCGGAATGCCGTTCGAGGATGAAGAAGATGTATATGGAAATGCTGGTCGACAGGCCGTAGCACCAACGCGAAGTCCAATGCGATCCGCGCGGCGTCCAATACGATCCCTCTGCGACCTTCTGATTGGTGTGAAGCGGCGGAGTACTCATGGTGATCGCGATGGAAAAAGGAGATGGGGGATTGTCTGCGCTGCCGGTCGAAGGGCAGAGTACGATATCGTCCTCGAGCGATCCAGAATCGTTGAGTGCGGTCATACAGCAGGGGCCTGTCATGCGTCGCTCATTCGTCGTCCCGTACGTTGCATCCGCACTTGTGACCGCGACGCCGTTGCGCTCGATGTCCGCGTGGAACCCGGCTGCGAACGACGCCAGCCGTGCGCCGGCGTGGGACAACTTCGCGATTCCGTTCTGACGGTGGCGAACTCCGACTACGCCGCGCGCATCGATCGCGTCGTCGACCACCTGCGTGCGCACCTCGACCGCCCGGTGCGGCTGGACGAGCTCGCGCGCGTTGCCGGGTTCTCGGAATTCCACTTCCATCGCATCTTCGGTGCGGTGACCGGCGAAACCGTCAATGCGTTCGCGAATCGCGCGCGCATCGAGAAGGCCGCGCGCCTGCTTCGCTATTCGGAGCGCAGCGCCACCGACATCGCACTCGACTGCGGCTTCTCCTCGTCGGCCGCGTTCTCGCGCGCGTTCCGCGCGGCGTACGACACGACCCCGAGCCGCTTCCGCCGCAAGGGCGAGATGGGCGAGAGCAAGATCCGCAAAGAACCGTTTCCGGAGCTCGACTATCGTCTGCCCATGAGCGCGGAGGAACAGCGCGCCGCATTCCCGGTGCGCCTGGTTGACCTGCCCGAACGGCGCATCGCCTACCTGCGGGTCGTGAATGCGTTCGAAGGCGGGCGCGTGCTCGCGGCATTCGGCGAAATGGTGGCGTGGGCGCGGCGCGAGGGCATCCTGGCGGAGGGCACGCTGTTCGGCATGTCGATGGACGATCCGCACGTGACACCGCGGGAGTTGTATCGATACGAAGTGTGTTTCGCCTCGTCGTCGCCGTTCGCGGTTGCCGAGGGCATGTCGACGCTGACGTTGCCGCCGATGCGCTACGCGGTCGCGCACGTGTCGGGAGATCTGCGCACGGTGGCGACGGCGTGGGACTACCTGTTCCGCGGGTGGCTGATCCACAGCGCGTACGAACCCGAACACGCGCCCGCGATCGAGGTGTTCCTCGACAAGGAAGCGGCGACCGACTGGTCGCATTTCGATCTGGACCTGTGCGTGCCGATCCGCACGCTGGCGCGCACAGGCGGTTGACCCGGCGTGCGCACTGGCGTGGAGGCGGCATGAGTCTGATTGACGGTATCGGTGGCGTGTTCCTGTTTTCGAACGATCCGCGGCGCCTCGCGGACTGGTACGCCGATTGCTTCGGCATCGTCCCCGCGAGTAGCGGCGAAGGCGAAGCCGAGTGCAACGCGATCTACCGGACGTTCGAGGTGCGCGATGCCGACGAACCGGAGACAAGGCGCGAGATCGCCTGGGCCATTCTCGGCAGTGAACACGACATTGCCGGAGCGCCACGCACCGGCCAGATCAACTATCGCGTCAAGGACCTTGCCGCGGTGCTGCACGCGCTTGGCGAGAAGGGCGTGCAGGTCGAAAAGACCGCAGAGTATCCGTACGGCCACTTCGCGTGGCTCAAGGATTGCGACGGCAATGCGGTCGAGCTGTGGGAGCCGAGGTAGAGCGTCGAAGCGGCCTTCCGTGGGAGCGGCGGCAGCCGCGCTGCCCTTGCAGTGGGGAATGAAAGCATCGCGACTTCCGTCGCTCCCACAAGAGCAGGGAGCAAGGAAGTCGCAAGAGCATCATTTTGAAGCGGCCTTCTGTGGGAGCGGCGGCAGCCGCGATGCTCTAGCAGTGTGCAGTGGGAGCATCGCGACTTCCGTCGCTCCCACAAGAGCATCGCTCGAAGCAGCCTTCTGTGGGAGCGGCGGCAGCCGCGATGCTCTTGCAGTTGGGAATGAAAGCATCGCGACTTCCGTCGCTCCCACAAGAGCATCGCATCGCGACTTCTGTCGCTCGCGCGGAAGCCTGTTCAATCGAACCCATCCGTGAACAACTCGTCGGGCCCGAAGATCTGGATGATGCCGTTGTCGCTTCCGAGAAGATCATCGGCGAGCGGGGCGCCGGCGTAAACGTAGTTGCCGACCATCGCGACACCGCGGCCCATGTCGTCGGCGCCGTGCGGCAGGCTTCCCATCTGCAGCGCCTGATCGATCCAGAGCGTGCCCCCGATGAAGGGGATCGGCACGACGACGCGCGCAAAGCCTTCGCCGCTGCTCTGCGCGTCGCTGCCCGGGCATCCCATCGCGAAGCCGGTGCCGACGAGATTCAACCCGATCGACGCGCCGCACAGGTCGCCCGCCTGCGCGTCGCTGCCCGGGAATACTTCGCCCGAGAACGTGAAGTGATTCGGGCCGCCGGGGTTGAACAAGGTGACCGATCCCGTGCGGCCGACGGCCGGCTTGTCGCCGCCGGTCGCGCCGACGTACAGGCGCTGGCTGTCGATGGCGATGCTGGTGCCGAAGAAGCCGAAAATCCCCGGGTTCTGCGCCTGCAGGTTGCTGAGGTTCGCGATCGCGCCGCCCGACAGGTGGTAAACGTGCGCGCCGCCGGCCGTGCTGCCTTCTCCGGGCGCACCGACTGCCATCAGCATGTCGCCGGCGCCGAATGAATACGCCGCGACCGATGCACCGAACACGTCGCCATTGGTGGCGCCACATACGCTGCCCTTGTCGTCCCAGGACTGATCGTCGCCGAAGTAGATCAGCGAGCTGCAGCCCGCGCCCGCTCCCGGTGCGCCGCCGACGATCCAGTTGCCGGCGCCACCCGTGCCGATGCCGTCGCCCGCGACCGCGACGCTGCTGCCGAAGTGGCCGTTGTCGAGCGTGCTGTCCCAGAAATACAGGCCGTCGAATTGGGGCGGAGTGTAGGTCGGGTTGCTGCGGTTGCGATCGTGCAGCAGGGTGATTCGTCCTGCGTCCGTGTGCGTTGCGTTGTCGTAACCCGGTTCGCCGATCGCGACCACGCCGCTGTCCACGGCCAGCGCCGCGCCGAAGTGGCCGTTGGCCGAGGGAAAGGCCGACGTCAGATACGTTGCCTCTTGCCAGCCGCCGTTCGTGGGAACGAACACGAACACGATGCCCGCCTCGGGATACACCGTCGGTCCGTCGACGATGGAAAAGCCCGGCGCACCGACATAGAGCGCGCGCACCTGCGGCGGCGAGCCGGTGTCCAGATCGGCGGCGACGACGGTGCCGAACTTCATGCCGTCGTGCGACCCGGAGAAGCAGCACGGCGAGTCGATCTGACCAGCGTGGGTCCAGCCTGCCGCGTGGGCCGAGGCGGCGAATACGGACAGCAGCAGGCAAGCGACCCGGTTCATGGCGATGTACCACGCAGTGACGTTACCTGCAGAAACGCGGAAAGCAGGAAAATGCGACAGACGCGACGCGCCATGGATGGCGAAGGGCGGCGCACGCCGGAGGGAACGGCGCCGCTGTCTCTCCGCGATGCGGGAGAGGAACTGCGCGCGCGGAGCGCGAAGCGTGACGGGAAGAGGGCCGCCGTCGCCGCCGCTCAAGGACTTTCCGACGGCGACCCCTGGCTGTGGCTCTCGATGGGCTGCATGGCGTCATCGGGCAGCGGAGAATGCAGCCAGCGCTCGCCCGCGATGATCCTGAAGTCGGGCAGGTCGCCGCACTTGGCGATGCTGTGCAGCGCGTTCAGCAGGCGATGGGCAATGCGTGCACAGCGGCGGTGTCCGCGGCGCGCATCGACGAGCAGGTTGAACCACACGACGCCGGCAGGCGACGGGGTGCGTTCCAGGCGGAAGTCGAAATCGAGGTCGGCAAGGATGGCCGGCAGGTCCGGCGCGCCTTCGGCGACCTGGAGGGTGGCCATGAGACACCACTGCGAAGGGTCTCGGCGGACGGTAGAGATCATGAAGAGCACCTCTGCGAGTTCGCGGAAAAAGATTGCCCTTGGCGGGGCCCTGGAACGGACCACCGACCGCGCGGATTGTTCCCGCCGGCGGGCCCGGATGCGATGGGCGAAGCTCGCGCGGCGGCCCCCTTGAAACCCGAAAGGCGAGCCCTAGATGCGCCTTGCGGGCGCCATGGTGGGCCCGCCGTGAGGGCGTCCAGCACGCCTCTTCATGCCCATGTTGCTTGCCACTATGAGGATATGGCTATGAGGACCACACTCGATTTTTCGCCCCTGTTCCGCACCGGCATCGGCTTCGACCGCGTATTCGACGTGCTCGAAAGCGCCAGCCGCATCCAGCCGGCGGACAACTGGCCGCCGTACGACATCATCCGCGTCGGCGAGGATGCCTACCGCATCGTGATGGCGGTCGCCGGCTTCGATCGCGACGAACTGACGCTGACCGATCGCCCGAACCTGCTCGTGATTTCCGGCGCGAAGCGCGAAGCCGTGCTCGGCCCCGAGGCGGAGTACCTGCACAAGGGAATCGCCGAGCGGACGTTCGAGCGCCGCTTCGAACTCGCCGACCACGTGAAGGTCGCGAACGCGTCGCTCGAAAAGGGTTTGCTGACGATCGAACTGCGGCGTGAGATTCCCGAAGCGCTGAAGCCCCGTCGCATCGACATCCAGGGCGAGCGCGTCGCGGGTGCGAACACGCCCGCGCAGATCGAGGCTGCCAAGGCGGCGTGATGCTGTACCGCAGGCGCCCTTCGCGGGGGAAGGGCGCCTGCATTGCCGATGACCGCGACGGAGCCGCGACATGGCGCGGCGCATGCGAGCTGGCCAGGTGCCGGCGAGGCGTCCGGGCCGCGCTCATTTTTCCTTCTTGCCCCGACGGGGATGAGGCAACGGCCTCGCAGGTCGGATGTCGATCCGACCCTCGCTCGTGCGTCGAAGTTGGAAACCCGGGCGAAGCGTGATGCGCTTTGTCCGGACCTTGCCTACTATCGCCCGTCGCCAGCGAGTGCCTCCCATGCAACCCGTTCCCGCCGATACGCTGCCAGCATCCACGGCAACCCAATCCTTCAGGGACGCATTGCGCGAGGCCGTGCGCGGCACGCAGGCGGACTACACGAAGATCCCGCTGCGTCGCGCGGTATTCCTGCTCGCTGTGCCGATGGTGCTGGAGCTGGTGCTGGAATCCACCTTTGCGGTGGTGGACATCTTCTTCGTCGCCAAGCTGGGACCGTCGGCGGTGGCGACGGTCGGGTTGACCGAGAGCTATCTGTTTCTCGTGTATTCGATGGCGATGGGCCTCGCGATGGCCGTGACCGCCGTGGTGGCGCGGCGCATAGGCGAAGGCAAGCCGGATGCAGCGGCCGTGACGGCGGTACAGGCGATCATCGTGGCGCTGCTCGCATCGGTGCTGCCGTCCGTGATCGGCATTGCCTTCGCGCCGGACCTGCTGCGCCTGATGGGCGGAGACGAGTGGGCCATCGAGCACGGTTACCGCTACGCGCAGTGGATGCTCGGCGGCAACGCGGTCATCATGCTGCTGTTCGTCATCAACGCGATCTTCCGCGGTGCCGGCGATGCGGCGATCGCGATGCGCGTGCTGTGGCTGTCGAACGGGCTCAACATCGTGCTGTGCCCGTTGCTCATCTTCGGCATTGGCCCGTTCCCCGAGTGGGGCATCGAGGGCGCGGCCATCGCCACCAACATCGGCCGTGGCACCGGCGTGCTGTTCCAGCTGTGGATGCTGTTCCACGCCGGCAAGCACATCCGCGTGGCGGCATCGCATCTGTCGTGGCATGGCGCGGTGCTGTGGAACATCGTGCGCACCTCGCTCGGCGGTGTCGGCCAGATGATCGTGGCGATGACCTCGTGGATCTTCCTCATGCGCATCCTCGCCAACGTCGGCAGCGAAGCGGTGGCCGGCGCGACCATCGCCATCCGCTTCATGATGTTCACGATGATGCCGGCCTGGGGTATGTCGAACGCGGCTGCCACGCTGGTCGGACAGAACCTCGGGGCCGGGCAGCCGGATCGCGCGGAAGCGGCCGTGTGGCGGATCGGCCGCTACAACATGCTGTACCTGGTGGCGGTTTCGCTGGCGTATTTCTTCCTGCCGCAGCACATCGTCGGCTTCTTCACCGACGACGCGAAGGTGGTCGCCGTCGGCAGCGAGTGGCTTCGCATCCTGTCCTACGCGCTGTTCGTCTACGGCTGGTGGATGGTCAGCGTGCAGGCTTTCAATGGTGCGGGCGACACGGCTACGCCGACGTGGATCAACGTCGTGTTCTTCTGGTTGATCCAGATTCCGCTGGCCTGGTGGCTGGCGTTGCACCTGGGCTGGCAGGAAACCGGCGTGTTCTGGGCCGTGTTCATCTCCGAAGCATCGGTGGGCCTGTTCACGCTGTGGCTGTTCTCGCGCGGTGGATGGAAGTCCGCCAAGGTTTAGGCCCGGGTGGATGGCTTCGCCGATCATTGCGCGCGCGTGGACGGCCGCAGGCACGCTCCGCACACGCGCGAGCGCTGCAGGCGCCTTTGCGAAGACGCCCGTCGCGGGCGCGCTGCCCGTGCAGAAAGACATTGACGTGGGGATTGGAAGCGCGGGGTTGCTGAATGAAACCGCCGGAGGAATTCCCGCTTCCCGTTTCAATATCCTAAACCATCCGGGGCTTGTCGCAAGCCCCCGCCCGTGGTGCTCAATCGCCCGCCTGAATCGACGGGTCGGGAGACGCCATGAACGCATCGTCAACGAAACAGCAGCCGCACGCGCGCAGTGAATACGCGGTCGTGATCGCGGGAGGCGGGCCGACCGGACTCATGCTCGCGGGCGAACTCGCGCTCGCCCGCATCGACGTGGCCATCGTCGAACGGCGCGCGAGCCAGGACCTCGAAGGTTCGCGCGGTGGCGGCTTGCACGCGCGCACGATCGAAGTGCTCGACCAGCGTGGCATCGCCGAACGCTTCCTTGCGCAGGGGCAATGCCATCCGGTCGTGCACGTCCACCCGGTCGCGATCGAGATCGGCGACCTGCCGACACGGCATCCGTACACGCTCGGCCTGTGGCAGAACCACATCGAGCGCACGCTCGCAGACTGGGTGGGCGAGCTCGGCGTGCCGATCCTGCGCGAACGCGAAGTGAGCGGCTTCACGCAGGATCAGCATGGAGTCGACGTGCTGCTCGCCGATGGCAGGTCGATGCGCGCGCAGTATCTGATCGGTTGCGACGGGGGACGCAGCGCGGTCCGCAAGACGGCCGGTATCGCGTTTCCGGGGTGGGATGCGACGAAGAGCTGGCTCATCGCCGAAGTCCGTACGGCCACGGAACCGCAATGGGGCTTTCGCGAAGACGGCCACGGCACGCACGGTATCGGCAAGTCCGGTTCGGACGGCGTGGCGCGCATGGTGTTGACCGAGCGCGAGTTGCACGCCGACGGCGAACCCTCGCTGGCGGACATCAGCGAGGCGCTCATCGCCGTCTATGGCAGCGACTTCGGCATCCATGATCCGGTCTGGATCTCGCGCTTCACCGACATGACGCGCCAGGCCGCGACGTACCGCGACCGTCGTGTCCTGCTCGCGGGCGATGCCGCGCACGTGCATCCGCCGGTCGGCGGCCAGGGCCTCAACCTCGGCGTGCAGGATGCGGTGAACCTCGGCTGGAAACTCGCGCTGGTGGTGAAGCGTGTCGCGCCGGAGAGCCTGCTCGACACCTATGACACCGAACGCCGCGCCGTCGGTGCGCGCGTGCTGCGCAACACGATGGCGCAGGTCGCGCTGAGTCGCGTCGACGAACGCACCAAGGCGTTGAGCGCCGTCATGGTCGAACTGCTCGGCGGTGACGAGGCGCGCCGGCGGTTCGCCGCGGAGATGTCCGGCCTGGCGATCCGCTACGACGCCGGCGAGGGCCATCCGCTCCTCGGGCGGCGCATGCCCGACCTCGACCTCGTTGCCGCGGGCGACGCGGTGCGCGTGTCCTCCCTGCTGCACGATGCAAAACCCCTGCTGCTGGACTTCGGCGTCGGCGGTGCTCCAGATATCCATGGCTGGGCCGATCGCGTGCGCTGCCTCGACGCACGCTACGAAGGCACGTGGGAACTGCCTGCGATCGGCATGATTACTGCGCCGGCTGCCGTGCTCGTGCGACCGGATGGCTATGTTGCATGGGTTGGCGGCGGCACGCACGAAGGGCTCGCGGATGCGCTCGCGACGTGGTTCGGGCCGGCTTGCGCGTAGGGCCCGTCCTTTCAGCTCGAATGTCCCGATCCTGCGCCGGCTTGCGTACTCCTGGGAACGCCACGCCCAGGAGTGTTCCATGCAAGCCGAAATCAAGCCGCTGCTCGCAGCGATCGCGCTGGTCGGCGCATCAGCGACCTGTGCCCATGCCGAGCAGGTCGACAGCTCGTACAGCAGCGACGGTCGCTACATCGAGGTCGCCGTCTCGGCCGATCGCCATGCCGTGGCAATGCTCGAGATGCCGGATGGCCGGATCGTGCAGGTGTCCTGGATCAATGGTGGATGCGGCGGCAGTCCGGCGTGCCCGCGGTTGACGTACCTGACAGCCGATGGAACATTCATCTTGTCCATCGGTAACGCTTTTTCCGCTGCAACGGGGTTCGAGTCCATCGACGGGGCGGCCGTCGACAGTCGCGGCAGGGTCATCGTCGCCGGCACGTCGACGCCTTCGGTGGGTGGGCACAATTTCCGCGTCGTGCGCTTCCTGTCCAATGGCGATCTCGACACCAGCTTCGCCGGTGACGGCAATACCGACGTGGACTTCTTCGGCGTGGACGACTACGCGACGGCGGTTGCGGTCGATGCGAACGACAACGTGATCGTGGTCGGCCAGGCGGGGCGCTCCGCGACCGACATCGATTTTGGCGTCGCGCGCCTGCGAGGAGCGGATGGAACCCCGGATGCCGGTTTTTCCACGGATGGCAAGGCAACGGCGTTCTTCGACCTGGGCGCTACGCAGAGATTCGATGTGCCCAAAGCCGTCGCGGTCGCCGCCAGCGGCGGTCGCATCAGCGTCGCCGGAATCGCCTTCGACAGTGCGATCAATCGGTATCGCGTGGCGCTGGCCCGGTTCAATGGCGACGGCACGGCAGATACCACATTCTGCGACACGACCTGCACGTTCCAGGGTTCCTATACCGGCATCCACAACGGCAAGCGCGTCTACTATTTCGGATCGAACTCGGCGCACTCGGATACGGCCGCGGGACTTGCACTGGCCGGCAATGGCGATCTGTTCGTCGTCGGCGAAACCTATGCGGACGACGGTTCCAACAAGCGTGCGGCCATCGCGCACTTCGCGGCGAATGGGGACTACGCCGCGGAAGCGCTGAACGATGGCCTCGGCAGCAATGCCGCTTATCGCAGCGTGCAGCTCTCGGACGCGAACGCCGAACGCGTGCTGGTAGCCGGCGACAGCGGGCCCGAGAGCAATTTCCTGCTGCTGCAGGCGTTCTCGCCAGCGCTCGCGCCGCTTGCCGACTACGGCAACTGCCTGGGCAACACGGCCTTCTGCTTCATTGGCGGGACGGGCCTGGGTGACAACGGACCGGACCAGGCCATGGCACTCGCGCTGGACCGCAAGGGCAGGCCCCTTGTCGCCGGCACATTCGTCGTGTCCAGCGGCGACTTCAAAGAATCCTTGTTCGCACGCTTCACCAACGACAGCGGACCGCGGCCCGATCTGATTTTCCGCAACGGCTTCCAATGAACGGATGACGGCTCATCCTGGCGGGCCAAGCAAGGGAAAATCCCTCAGCGGCACGTGTTGCGATCGCGGTCACACCAGGGTCGGGTTGCAAAGCGGACTCTTGAGTCGTCGCATCGACATGCCGCAGTGAGTTCGTCATGGCCGCAACCAACATTTCGCCGGAAAACTGGCAACGCGTCGCAGTGTTCGAGATAGATGCCGACGCGCCGACCGCACAGAGCCTGCGTGGCAATTCGCGCGACGCATCGCACCTGATCCTGCCGTCGCGCGAGTCGCCGCCCGGCGTATCCCGCTACGAGATCTTCGTCGACTTCTCGATCGGCGAAGAGCTGGCGATGCGTCTCGCGCACGCGCAGGTGCAAGCCACGCAGCAGTGGGCGGCAGCAGGGATGATGCCCGGGTACCGAATGATCAGCCGCAGCGTGTCACCGCCCGTGCCGCCACAAAGCCGACGTCATCTCGTCAGCGTTTCGAGCGCGCGAGACCTCGACTGAGGTTCGCTGACTGGGGCCGATGCCCGCAGCCGCGATCCGCTGCAAGCGGGTCGGGCTCGCCCTCCTCGGTAGCTCGATCTCGATCGACCGGACATCGCGATCGAGCTACATGAAGCCTGTCCGCTATGATGATGGCCACTCGGCGCGGAGGACGAATCCCATGGCGAATGCACGCACGGAGGCCATGCGCTTTCCGGATCGGGTGCGTTTGCCGTTCGCATTCGATGCGAGTGCGATGGAAGCGGACCTGGCGGCGTTGCAGCGTACCGATTGGGTTGAGCATTTCGTCAAGCAGAATTACTCGGGCGACTGGAGCGTCATTCCGTTGCGCGCGCCGGCGGGCGAGACGCATCCGATCCGCATGATCTATTCCGATCCTTCCGCAACGGAATGGGTCGATACGCCATGGCTCGTTCGCTCGCCCTGCCTGCGGCGCGTGATCGAAGCCTTCCATTGTCCGGTGACGACAGTGCGGCTGATGCGCCTCGCGCCGGGATCGTGCATCCACGAGCACAACGACCACGACCTCATGGCCGAGATGGGCGTCGCACGCATCCATGTGCCGATCACGACCAATCCCGGCGTCGCCTTCGTGCTCAACGGCACGCCGGTGGCGATGGCGCCGGGCGAGGCGTGGTACCTGCGCCTCGCCGATCCGCATGCCGTGCGCAACGAGGGATCGAGCGACCGCGTGCACCTGGTGCTGGACGTGCGGGTGGATGCGTGGCTGGAAAAGATGCTCGGGGGTTAGGCCACCGCTGCATGCGGGTGCCCGCCACGGTGAACCGTCAATGGCCCCTTGCGCGACCGCTTCGCGTGGTTTCCACAAACCCGATGGAGTCTCCGATGCGTGCGCATGGCTGGTGGATCGTGATCTTGCTGACCTGCATGGGTCCCCTGGCGGCGAGCGGCCGCGAGCCGGCGCCGCTCGGCCCCGCGCTCGACAGCATCAGGCATTTCAGCGGACCGACCTTGACCGGCGCCGCATTGCGCCGCTGTGTCGTGCTCGATGCCGAGGCGCGCGAATTGGCGAGGACCCTGAAGCAGGAAACACAGAACCTCGACGTCGCCGAACAGATCTTCAAGCGGCTCGGCGAAGACCTCGACCGCGACGAGGTCACGCTCGATCACACCGATGGCGTCGCAATCGACCGCTACAATGAACGCGTCAACCGGCACGCGGCGCTCGTCGAGGACTACAACGCGCGTCTGCCCGCCCACACGGCGCTGGTCGAGAAGCACAACGCGGTCATCGACGAATTCAACCGGCAATGCAGCGGCCGCGCGTACGTCAAGCAGGAATGGATCGACGCAAGCGCGAAGTCCGCGCAGTAGCCGTTGCGCCGGTGGAACCGCCGCGATTCCGGCTGGCGGCCCGCGCCTGCTGCGGTTCGCATTGCCGGGCAGCGCGCGGTTTTCGACGGCGCGCCATCCCGACGCGCGCCCGCAAGCGCCACCCTCAGCCGCGCCGTGCCGCTTCGATCGCGGCGATGTCGATCTTCGTCATCGCCATCATGGCGTCGAAGGCGCGCTTGGCGGCCTTGCGGTCAGGGTCGGTGATCGCGTCCGTCAGGGCGCGTGGGGTGATCTGCCACGACAGGCCCCATTTGTCCTTGCACCAGCCGCAGGCGCTTGCCTGGCCGCCGTTGTCGATGATCGCATTCCACAGGCGGTCGGTTTCTTCCTGGTCGTCGGTGGCTACCTGGAACGAGAACGCTTCGTTGTGCTTGAACGCAGGCCCGCCGTTCAGCCCCAGGCACGGGATGCCCATGACGGTGAATTCGACCGTCAGCACGTCGCCTTGCTTGCCATCGGGAAAGTCGCCCGGTGCCGCATGGACCGCGCGCACGGCGCTGTCCGGGAACGTCCTGGCGTAAAACGTCGCGGCATCGAGGGCAGTGCCGTCGTACCAGAGGCAGACCGTGTTCTTGCTGACCATGCGGATTCTCCTGATTCAGGGATGGGGGATTCGCTGCATCCATCGTTGCGACGAACGAAGAACGCATGGATCGACACGGGGACGTGCACGAGTGGACCATCCGATTCGTCGCCAAGCGGCCCTTCCTGGTGTGACACCGCCTTTCATACTCGGCGACGTCGCGTGCCATCGGGTCGCGACGACTACCGGGAAACGACATGATGGGATCGATCCGCGGACCCTGTACGCCATGATGCAACGGATTGCGTGGCATTTCCTCGCGGCCTTGGCAGCGGGCTTGCCGATGGTGCCGGCGAGCGCGCAATCGGGTGCCGATCCCGCGCCACCCGCACGGCAGAGCCTGGACGATGCGTGGTGGACCGGTCCGGTCGTCGCCAATTCGCCGGCGCCGCTGCCGCTGGGCCATTTCTATGTCGAGAGCTATTTGTTCGACGTCCGATCCGATGGCGGCGACGGATTCGGTTCGCAGACCTACCTGCTGTACGGCCTGACCGATCGATGGACGGTCGGCTTGCGGCCCTCGTTCGGCTACACGCGACCTGTGGGCGGCAGCCCCAGTACGCATGTCGGCGTCGGCGACCTCGCACTGCATGCGCACTACGCGCTGACCACGCTGGACCCCGGCAGCGGCATGCCGGCGATCGCGCTGGCGATCGAGGAGTCGTTGCCGATCGGTCGTCATGATCGGCTCGATCGCGCAAGCAACGGGTTCGGCAACGGCGCGTACGTGACGACACTGGCCGTCTATGCACAGCAGGTGTTCTGGTTGCCCAACGGGCGCATCCTGCGCGGTCGCATCAACATCGGCGGCTCGTTGTCCAGCCGAGCGACCGTGCACGACCTCAGTGTCTACGGCACGTCCGCGGGTTTCGACGGCACCGCGCGACCGGGTGCCAGCGTTTCCTTCGACAATGCGTGGGAATACAGCATCACCCGCAACTGGGTGCTCGCGGCGGACTTCTACTATCGCCACGACGCGCCGACGTCGGTACGTGACGCGAGCGGAACGCGCCGCACAGGTACGTTCGACACCTTCGCCCTCGTTCCCGCGGTCGAATACAACTGGTCGCCGCGGATCGGCGTGATCGCCGGTGCGCGCTACATTCCCGCGCGTGGACACAACGCCCGCTCGCTCACTCCGATCGTGGCCTTGAGCGTTTTCCTGTGAGGCGTGCCGTGACAGGGCCGCTGCGCCGATTCACGCAGCGGCGTGGACCCATTCGACGTCTGGATTGCGGCCATTGGCCGCCTTGGGATCTCCGGCGAGCCTAGCATGCGCTCGTGTTGCGCGAGCGCGGTCAACCCCGGGCCACACCTCCTGCTCTGAAAGAATGCTCTCAGGTTTTCGCGTTACGCTGGCTTGTGGCGTCGGCTTCCGTCGGCGCAAGTCGTGACATCGAAATGGCATCCCTCCTGAACGACAACACCCACACATCCGCGTACAGCAAGGTCCCGGCCGTCACGCTGATGTTCTGGCTGGTCAAGATCGCGGCGACGACGCTGGGCGAGACCGGGGGCGACGCGCTGTCGATGTCGCTTGGTCTTGGCTACCTGGCGAGCACGGCGATCTTCGCGGTGATCTTCGCGGTCGCGGTCGCGGCGCAGATCCGCGCAAAGCAGTTTCACGCGTGGCTGTACTGGCTCACGATCATCGCGACGACGACGGTCGGCACCACGCTCGCCGATTTTGCCGATCGCTCGCTCGGGATCGGGTACGCGGGTGGCAGTGCGTTGCTACTGGTCCTGTTGCTGCTTTCGCTCGGAATCTGGCACCGGACGCTCGGTACGGTCGCAATCGACTCGGTGTCGACGCCGAGGGCGGAAGCGTTCTACTGGGTCACGATCATGTTTTCTCAGACACTCGGCACTGCGCTGGGTGATTGGACCGCCGACACGCAAGGCATGGGTTACCTCGGCGCGATGGTGCTGTTCGGCGGCTTGCTTGCGTTGGTCGCGGTGGCGTACTACCGCACGCGCATCTCGCATACGTTGCTGTTCTGGGCGGCCTTCATCCTGACCCGTCCGCTGGGCGCGGTGGTCGGTGATTTCCTCGACAAGCCGCTGGCGAACGGCGGCCTCGCGCTGAGCCGGTTCACGGCCTCGGCGGTGCTGCTTGCATTCATCGTCATCTGCATCGCCGTCGTGCGGCAGCAGCCGGCGTCGAAGGCCCACTGAGCAGGAGGTTTTAAACCTTCCGCCGTGCTCCCGCATCTGCTCGATTCATCGAGAATCCGGGAGTGATGCATGAAGACGTGGGTTGCGTCCGCCGCGTTGGCGGCCTTGACTATAGGCGGGCCGGCGCAGGCGGGAGTTGACCTGTCGGCACTGGACAAGCACATGAGCGGACCGCTTTCACAGGTGCTGGTGCTTGGCAGCGTGCATTTGTCGCAGATGAAGGAAACAGTCAAGCCGGAATCGCTCGAGCCATTGTTGGCACGCCTCGCCGCGTTCAAGCCGGACATCATCACGATCGAGAACCTCTCCGGCGAAGGCTGTGACCTGCTCGCGCGTCACCCGGCGATCTACCCTCCACAGGACGTGTCGCCCTATTGCCGCGATACGGCTGCCGCAAAGGCTGCAACCGGACTGGATGTTCCGGCGGCCATCGCCGCGGCGGCGAAGCTGCTGGCGGATTGGCCTGCGCAACCGTCGGCGGCGCAGCGGCGACATCTCGCGGCACTGTTCCTTGCCGCCAACGATGCATCATCCGCGCTCGCGCAATGGCTGCAACTGCCGCAGGCCGAGCAGAGTACCGGCGACGGACTCGACGACGCGCTGGTCGCGGAACTGCGCAAGCGTGCGACGGGCAGCAACGAGAGCGACCAGGTCGCGGCGCGTCTGGCGGCGCGGCTCGGTTTGCAGCGTGTGTATCCGATCGACGACCACACCGGCGACAGCATCGTGATTGCAGACGAGAACGCGTACGGCGAGGCGATCCAGGCAGCGTGGAGCAGCGGGCGCGCGAAGGCCGCGCCGATGCGCGAGCATGTGGAAGTGCTGAAGAAGGGCGGTGACATGCTCGCCCTGTATCGCTACATCAATCAGCCGGACGTGATGCAACTGGCGATCGAGAGCGATTTCGGGGCGGCGTTGCGCGATCCCTCGCCGCAACACTACGGCCGGCATTACGTCGCCGGCTGGGAAACCCGCAACCTGCGCATGGTCTCCAACATCCGCGCAGCATTCCGCCAACGCCCCGGTGCGCGCGTGCTGGTGGTCGTCGGCAGCTCGCACAAGCCGTGGTTCGACAGCCTGCTCGGCCAGATGCAGGGTGTGGAGATCGTGGATGTGCAGAAGGCTTTGCGGGAGAAATAGACCTGCTGCAACGCCGGCCCCGATGAGGCGAGGTCGCTGACGCGCTGTTTCGGCGCGTCAGTGATACTTGCGACGAACTGCATCCATGGCAGGCTCACCCGAGGCCGCCTACGCGTCGGGCGGGGGTATCCTGCGCGCAACATCTGGAGTACGCATGATCACTCGTGCCTTGCTGCTGGGGATATGGCTGGCAACGCTGTCGTGTGCCGCATCGGCCGCTGGCGCGTCGTCGAAGGACGTCTTCGAGCGCCTGAAGACGCTTTCCGGCGATTGGCACAGCACGACGCGCGGCGGCGCGACGACGGTGAACTACCGCACCATCGCCAACGGGTCGAGCGTGGTCGAAACCTGGACCATGTCGCCGACGCGGCAATCGATGACGGTATACACGATGGATGGCGAACGCCTGCTCGCCACCCACTACTGCCCGCAGGGCAACGCGCCGCGGCTGCAACTGGTGGCGACCGACGCAGGCGGCGCGCATCGCTTCGCGTTCCTCGATGGCGCCAATCTGCAGAATCCCTCCGGCTCGCACGAGCACGCGTTCTGGTTGCGCTTCGATGCTTCCGGCACGCTCACGCGCAGCGAGACCTACATCCGCAACGACGCGAGCTACGATCCGGCCCGCGACACGGGCGGCGAAGAATCCTTTGCCCGATCGAAGTAGGTTGCCACCGGAGGGAGTCCGACGCGCTTGCGCCGGCCGGTGCGATCACGTCAACAGGCTGGGCCACGCGGGCGAGTCATTGCCCGGCATGCGGAAGGCGAGCGTTGCATCCAATTCGGCAGCGCCGCACGGCTCGGGCAGGGCATCGATCTGCGCGAGGTCGGGGTCGACCTGGTCGTAGTCGCCGAACGGCAGCGAGCCGTCGGCCATTCGCCAGCCAAGCACCCGCCAGCCCGGCTCGACATCGCAGACGAATCGATCCGGCGTCTGGTGATAGCCAATCACGTTGCGCACGTCGCGTTCCGCGTCGACCAGCACCAGTTCGACCTGCGTGTTCCAGCCCGGGTCGCGGTCGCGCGCCTTGCCATGCAAGGCATAGCAACGCTCGGTGCGTCGTGAACCGGGAACCGCGAGCGGGACGCTGCAGGGAAGAAATCCGGGGATTCGATCGATGCTCATGGCGTGCTCCAGCGCTTGGGGAGGCGCAGGATCGTCTCGTCGTGTCTCACGGATGGCGACGTCAATCGCGGCGATGGGGTTGGGCGCCTGTCAATGTCCGAGTTTCGTGCGATTCGACGTTTCTCGCTGCGACCAGGAGACCGATCGATGCCCTTTACCATTCGCCCCCTCGCGCTGCGCGCATGCCTCGCATTGTCGGCGTTCGCGCCGCTCGCATCCGCACAGAACGTGTTCGTCGGCCCCGCCAGCGATCCCGGCTGCGACTACCACACGATCCAGGACGCGATCGATGCGTGGGCGACCTCCGCCAGCCCGGAGTTCGTCACGGTCTACATCTCGAATGCGCAGACCTACGACGCGGTGGCGCTGACGATTCCGACACCCGCGGCGAGTGCCGGCATCGGGCTGAGCGGGAATTTCCCCACCTGTGCCATTGGGCCCGCTAGCGGGACCGCCGTGTTGCATGGGAGCGGCAATGGCGGCTTGCCGGTCGTCGACATCGACGGCTCGATCGCAGGCGATGCGCGACGATTCCAGGTCACGCTCGGGTCGCAACTCGAGATTACCGGCGGCAACCGGGTCGGCAACGGCGGTGGCGTGCGCGTGCGCGGCAATGCGGTGCTGACGCTGTACGAAACCGACATACACGACAACACCGCCACGAACGGCGGCGGCGTCGCCGTCGAGGCGACGGCGTCCGGCGTTCCGAACCTGATCATGGTCGGCAACCAGGCCGCCGTAACCGTGCAGAACAACCATGCTTCGCAGGACGGCGGTGGCATGTACTGCGTCGACGCGACGCTGTACTGCGATCGGTATTGCCTCGTCGCCGGCAACACGGCGGGTGGAAACGGTGGAGGCGTCGCGCAGCAGGCATGCGGGACGTCGATCTATCCGTCGAACAGTTCGGGCCCGACGGACCCGAATGTCGGACTGCGCCTGAATGCGGCGACCGGCCATGGCGGCGGCGCATGGGTGTCCGGCGGCTACTTCAGCCTCGGTGGCAACGCGCCGCTGCGGCTCGCGCCGGTTGTCGGAAACAGCGCAGGTGGCAGCGGCGGTGGCCTGTACTTCACCGGCCTCGGCAGTGCGTCGAACATGCAACGCGCCGTGCAGTTCGACGGCAACCAGGCGGGCGTCGATGGCGGCGCGCTGTATGCGGACTCGGGCTTCCTGCAACTGGATTCGTCGCTGACGGGCGGCTGTGGTGGCGACATGGAACGTTGCGCGCGCTTCCGCGCCAACCATGCCGGTGCCGTGGGCGGCGCGGTGGCCCTGTCGGGCAACGCCCATGCGCTGATGTGGAACGTGATGTTCGCGAACAACGATGCGCTGCACGCGAGCGTGATGCAGATCGGCGCCAGCGGTGCGGGGGCGACGTTGACCAATGGACACATCGCCGGCAACCACGGCGCAGCGGAACTGCTGCGTTCGTCCGGCGGCTATTTCGATCTGCGCTACGTCACGATTGCAGACAACGGCAGCGATGACAGCGCGCTGATCCGCTTCGACACGCCTGGCGGTTTCGCGGCGAGCAACTCGTTGCTGTACGACGACAACGGCGCCGGAACCGGTCTCGTCGTGGCGACGCCGAACGGCACGACGTATGGGGTCGACTGCGTGCTCGTGCATGAAGACAGCGCGCTGGCCGGGCAGGCGAACGTCACCCACGTCATCGTCGCCGATCCGCAGTGGGATACCAGTGGCCTGTATCCGGCGGGCTTGCACGTGCCCGGCCCGGATTCACCGGCGGTCGATGCCTGCGGTGCCGGCACGGGCACGATTCCCGACCTGCTCGGCGTGGCGCGCCCGCAGGACCTGCCCAAGCCCGATGGCCTCGGTCCGTACGACATGGGTGCGATCGAGCGGCTGCCGGACCGGATCTTTGCCAACGGTTTCGAGCAACCCTGAGGAAAGCGGGTTCGAGCGTTCGGATCAGGGCATCACGATGACGGCCTTGCCGCGCGCGTGGCCGGCCTCGACATGGCGCACGGCATCGGCGGCTTCGTGCAGGGCGTATCGTCGTTCGATAACGGGCACGATTTTTCCTTCAGCGAGCATTCCCTGCAGCACATGCAGGTCGCCGAGGCCCAGCTTCGCACCGACGAAGCGCAGCTTGCGCCGACCTGCCAGCGAAAGCAGCGGCGCGAGCAGCAGCCCTTGCAGGATCTGCGAGCCGCCGCCACCCGCCATGACGTAGATGCCCGCCTCGCGCAGCGCACGGCGGTAGTCGAAGATCGAGCGATGTGCATTGGCGCCGACGACGAGGTCATAGCGCTGTCCGTCCTGCAGGAAATCCTCGCGCGTATAGTCGATCACGCGATCGGCGCCCATCGCGTGCGCCGCATCGACGTTCGCTGGACTGCACACGGCGGTGACGTTCGCGCCGAGCGCCTTGGCGATCTGCAGCGTGAAGGTTCCGACGCCGCCCGATGCGCCATCAATCAGGATTCGCTGCCCGGCCTTGATGCGTCCGCTGTCGCGCAGCGCCTGCAACGCGGTGGTACCAGCGATCGGCACCGCGGCCGCCGATTCGAACGACACATGTGCCGGCTTCGGCACGAGGCGATCGACCTTGGCGCAGGCGTATTCGGCGAACGCACCGATGCAGGCGCCGAACACCGCGTCACCTGGCGCGAAGCGGGTGACTCCGGTGCCGACTGAAACCACTTCTCCGGCGACATCGCGTCCGACGCCGGCATGTGCGGGTCTGCGCATGCCGCCCGCGATGAAGCGCGCAATCAGCGGTTTGCCTCGCATCAGGCGCCAGTCGAGCGCGTTGACGGAAGCCGCGCGAACGCGCAGCAGCACCTCGTTGTCCGCCGGAACGGGTGTCGCGACCTCGGCGAGCCGGAGCACATCCGGACCACCATATCGGGTGCAGACGATCGCCTTCATGCCCGCCTCCCGCATCGGGATTCGTTGCGGCAAGGGTCGCACACGCGCTGGGCGGTGACGCGTGCCACAAGGCAGGGAAGGCGCAGCACCATCTCACGTCGGAGTCGACGTCGCGCAGCACCCAACGGCTCAGGTGAGCCATGCCTCGAGTCCGCGCAGCGCCGCCGCCTGCGGGTAGTCCTCGGCGCCACCCGGCGCATGCCGCCGGCCGGAGTACGCGACGACCAGCTCGCCGAATGGATCGTCCACCGAATCGGTTTCCTCGATGACGAGCTCGAGATCTTCAAGTGCTTCTTCGGCATTCGAGACTTCGAGCGGCATGCGCAACAGCAACGTCCAGGCGATCAGGGTTGCATCGGCATCCTGTGTGCGCGCGTTGGCCGCTGCCGCATCCAGGTTGCCCGAACGGGCGGTGTAGTGCGCGCGAGCGGCTGCCTCATCCGGGAAAACAGCGATCGACTCACCTTGCGCCTGCAGGTCGCCGGTGGCGACGTTCTCGAAGCTGGAAATGACGACGTAGCTCACGTACGGTTCCGGTTGTCTGGAGAGACGGGCATCGCCATCGTCGCATGCCGCGGTATGCGGGAGAAGCATCAGCCGGCTTCGCGCAGGAACGGACGGCATGCGCGCGGGATCGCCGCGGATCCTGCTATTCCTCGATGGCAATACCGGAGCCGCCGAGCTCGACCGGAAAGTCGCGCAGTTTGGGCAGTCCATCCTTGATGGGCAGCACGGTCTCTGCGTAGTTCACGTGCACGCCGGGGCTGAAGGGGACATCCGGGATCGTCGCCGCGTAGACATCGGTGAGGCCGAAGGTCGGATGCTCGGTCATGACATGGCCGCCGCAGCGCGTGCAGAACGCACGGTTGCTGGTTGGCGTCTTCATGAAGTGGCCAAGGAATTCGCTGCCGCCGGTGACTTTGACGTTTTCCGGTTTCCACAACGTGAATGCATTCACCGGGCCGGCGGACCAGGAGCGGCACGAGGCGCAATGGCAGTAGCCCATCGCTTCGGGCGAGCCGTTGACTTCGATGCGCACGGCGCCGCAGAAGCACGTGCCCGTATGTTTGTCGGTCATGGTGATTTCCTCGTGCAATGGGGTTACCTCAAGAACGCCATTCGACGCACGATTTGGACAAGCGCGACGACGCCCGGTCGGGCATCACCTTGGCGCGAAGCGATCTGCCATGGCGTCGGTCGCGCGCACGAGCGCGTCGACGATCGCCGGGTCGGCCGCGCTGTGGCCCGCGAGCACGATGTCGAGCGCGGCTTCCGGCCACGCCTTCGCGAGATCGACGGCGCTGCGCGGCGGACAGATGATGTCGTAGCGGCCCTGCACGATCGTGGCGGGAATGTGGCGGATGCGCTCCACGTCGCGCAGCAACTGGTCCGGTTCGAGGAAACACGCGTGGCGGAAGTAGTGGGCTTCGGTGCGTGCATGCACGAGCGCGCTGTCCGGCCCTTCGGAGCCGGCAGCGTGCGGGTCGTGGAGCAGGGTGGTGCTGCCGCCTTCCCAATCGTCCCAAGCGAGCGCGGCCGCGACGCGGACCGATTCGTCTTTGCTTTCGAGTCGTCGCCAGTAGGCTTCGACCAAGTCGGCGTGTTCGTCTGCGGGAATATGCGCGAGGTAACGCGACCAGCGCTCCGGGAAGATCCAGCGTGCGCCACCGTCGAGTTCGCTGAACCAGCGTACTTCGCACGGCCGGCCGAGGAAGATTCCGCGCAGCACGAGGCCGAGCGCACGCGTCGGATGGGCCTGCGCGTACGCGAGCGCGAGCGTGGAACCCCACGAGCCACCGAACACGAGCCAGCGCTCGATGCCGAGGCGCGCGCGGATCGTCTCGATATCGTGCACGAGATGCGCGGTCGTGTTGTCGCGCAGCTCGCCGCGCGGCGTCGATTTGCCCGCGCCGCGCTGGTCGAACAGCACGATGCGGTAGCGCGCCGGATCGAAAAAGCGCCGATGGTAGGGAGAAACTCCGGCGCCCGGGCCGCCATGCAGGAACACGACGGGCAGGCCGTCCGGATTGCCGCATTCCTCGACGTGCAGTTCGTGCAGTGCGTCGACGGCGACGCGCTGGGTGCGATCCGGCTCGATTTCGGGATAAAGCTCGCGCATGGAACGGCTCCGCGGAAATGCACGCGAGCATAGCGGTGATGCGGCTCGAACGGGCAGTGCGTGGGACCTTTGGCCGCTCGCTATGCGTCGTGACCGGTCGAGTCGCGCTTGGCCCCTGCGGCGGCCGTCATGGTGGTCGAACGGACCGCGCGCGCGAGCTGTCGTTCGGCCCAGCGCTTCAGTACGCGCGCACGTCGCGCACCGGTTTGCGGGTCGCGCACGACCTCCTCGACGCGGGAGAGCAGGGCATCCACGCTCTCGCGCGATGGCACGTGTTCTTCCTCGCCGCCGGACCAGACGTCGATCCAGCGATCGCTGCGCGCACCCAAGCGCAGCACGGCCCGCAGGTATCGCGGTGGCTGCCGTTTCAACAGGAGCAGGTCCACCAGCGTCGCGGCGAGCGAGAGCGGGCTCAACACGAGGTCACGCAGCGCATCGAGCACCAGCTTGATATGCAGGGTCCCCACCGCACGCAGCAGCGATGCCGCGCCATTCGTCGATCCGGTATTCATAGCGCAAGCGTAGACCATTCCGCCGCTCGTCGGCATTTCGCGCCGGAAGATCTGCCCGCGCGCAGGCGCGTGACCGGCGTCACGCTTCCTTGGGGGTCGCCACATGCTGGCCCGGCGGCAATGCCGTATCGTGAGCGGATTCGGGTTCCGAAGGTTGCGATTCATGACCACGGTTCTGAAACTGCACGACGACTGGCGCCACATCGCGACGATCGAGCTGATCGACGCTTCGATGGAGCTGGAGCAGGTTCTCGCCAGCGGGCAATCGCGTTGCCGCATATCGCCGAACTCGCACGCGCCGAGCGGTCGCTCGTGGTTCGACGTGCGGATCGACTTCAGTCCGGGTGGGCGGGAGGCGGCACACGCCGCGTTCACGGCGCTCAGCGCGATGCAGAAGGCGGCTGACCGCGGCATGCTGCATGGGTATCGCATCGTCAACGGCCGCCACTGGCTCGAACTCGCCGGCGTTCTCGGTTGCGAGGACGGCGTCGCCGGGTGATGGTCGCGCGCGGCCCATGAGTACCGCGGGTTGGCGCGTTACCGGTGCATTCCGTCGCAACGGACTTGTCTGGGCGCGTGCATTCACGAAGCATCGTCCTGCTCGCCACCGGCGCAGCCCGTGTCGTGGCACACGCGCGGTCCCTTGTGAGGAATGACGAAGATGGGCAAGACGACGATGGCGATCGCGCTGGCCATGGTCTGCGCGACCGCAGCCGCAGCCGATGCGCCGAAGGCAACGGAGCCGAAGGCGGGCATGACCCCGGCGGAATGCGAGGTGTGGAACCGCGAGGCCGGTTTTTCACGCAGCGTGCAAGCGCACGACGCGGCGGCCTTCGCCGGCTACGTGCACGAAGGCGCGGTGTTTGCCGCCGGCACGGCAGCACCGCAACGTGGCCGGGCCGCCGTGGTCGAACGCTGGAAAGAGATCATCGAGGGCAAGACCTTCGCCCTGCATTGGCATCCCGGCTTTGTCTCGATCGGCGGTGATCCGGCCATCGCCCTTTCATCCGGGCCGGCATGGCTCGAGGACTTCGATCCGAAGGCGAAGCAGCGCTGGTCGACCAGCCGCTATACCTCGACCTGGGTCAAGGATCACGATGGGCAGTGGCGCGTCCTGTTCGATGGCGCCGGTGCAGCCTGGAAGCCCGCGACGGCGGAGGAAATCGCGAAGCTGGCGGCTGCGCAACCCGCGACGTGCCCTCAATCGCCTTGAGGAACCTCCGTCGGATCCGGCCGGGCCGCAAGGTTTGAGCCGGGCAAGCCCGGTCCCACGGAATCGGCCGGATTTGCGATGCAGCGGAGCTTGCTCCGCGGCTCGTGCGCAGCGGATCGCGCGAAGCGCGCCACGGGCCTATAGTGGCGGCACCGTCGAAGCAGTGGGGTGCGGCCATGGGGACGTTTGTGCGGGGAAGTATTACGGCGCTGCTGGTCGCGGCCGCATCGCCGGCATGCGCCGGCAGCGACCTCGTCTTCGCGAACGGATTCGAGCCGCATCTCGGTTTCGAGGTGGCCACTCCGAACATCGTGGTTCCGGCGCAGAGCTCCGCGACGTATTGCTACTACTTCCTGGCGCCCAACACGTCGACCATGGGCATCAAGCGCTGGGCATCGAGCATGTCGCCGGGCATGCATCACCTCATCCTGTTCGCGACCTACGACACGGGCTGGAACCCGTCCGAGCGCCAACCGCCGGGGACGCTCACGTCGATTCCCTGCGGTTTCAGCGAGGGCGGCGGCAATGCCGCGTGGGTCTACGCGGCGCATGATCCGGCAGGGGAACTGCTGCTGCCGACCGACGACGGAAGCGGCACGCCGCTGGCGGTCGAAGTCATGCCGTCGCAGCCGATGTTCGTGCAGATGTATGTGCGCAACAATGGCAGCACTGCGCTCACCACGTCGGCCGTGCTGACCGCCGATGCGCTGGCTCCTGCGGTCACCTACACGAAGTCGGCGACGTATCTCGCCGCCAATCTGACCTTGTCGATCCCGTCGCCGACCGGCGGATTTCCTGCGCAGCAAACCTGCGCGACCCCGACGGGCGCGAAGTTCTGGTGGCTGTCGACGCGCACGCACCACTTCGCTACTGAGTCCAGGATCGAGGATGCAACCTCGCCCCTGGTCGTGTCGACCAATTGGCAACATCCTGCAATCGCGACCTTCAATCCGCCCGCGTTCTACGCGTTTTCAGGCAGCGGAATGACCTATCGATGCACGTACGACAATGTGACCGGCGCGCCCGTCCACGCCGGCGAGGACGAGGAATCGCAGGAAGCCTGCATCGGCGTCGGCTACTTCTTCCCGGCGGCGCGACCGATGCTGTGCATCAACAACCTCGGGCCGCTCTGAAACAACAGGTCATGGTTGCAGGGCGGGTTCGTGACGCATCAGACCGTGACCGAAGCGATAAGCGGCCGTCTGGTAGTACGCGACCGCTTCGTCGACGAGTTCCGGTTTCGCTTCGAGCAGCGGCGTCGCATCGCCGCTGTCGTCTAGTTTGGGAACGAACTGCTGCACGCCCTGCTTCGGTGCGAGGATGGTCAGGGTGTCGCCTTGGAAGAGCCCGGCCTTCTGGTAGTTGCCAAGCAGGACGCGTTCGCGACCCGGTTCCAGCTTGAACAGATCGTAGCCGTAGAAGCTGCTCGTGTAGCTGAAGTTGAGCAAGCCGAGCAGGGTCGGCGGGATGTCGATCTGCGCCATCAGGCGATCCACGCGTGCCGGCTGGATGTGCTTGGGCGAGTAGATGAACAGCGGAATATGGTAACGGTGCATCGGTAGCGCGCTGCGTCCCCAGCTCGACGAGCAGTGGTCCGCTGTGATGACGAACACGGTGTCGTCGAACCACGGCTTGCCCGCCGCGCGCTTCAGGAAATCGCCAATCGCCCAGTCGGTGTACTTGACCGCGCCCGAACGCCCGGCCTTGCCGGAGGGAAGGTCGATGCGATCGGCCGGATAGGTGAATGGCGGATGGTTCGATGTCGTCATGACATGCGCGAAGAACGGCTTGCCGCTCGCCGCCGCCTTGTCGACTTCCTTCAGGGTAAGGGTGAACAGGTCCTCGTCCGCAACGCCCCAGATGTTGCCGTGATGCACTTCGTTGCGCGGAATCTCGGTCCGGTCGGCAATGCGATAGCCGTTGTGTCCGAAGAAATAGTTCATGTTGTCGAAGTAGCCGTAGCCACCGTAGACGAACATCGAGTCGTAGCCCTTGCTGCCGAACACCGAGCCAAGTGAAAACAGGTTCTCGTTGTCGGGGCGCTTGACGATCGACTGGCCCGGAGTCGGCGGGACAGACAGCGAAAGCGCTTCGAGTCCGCGCACGGTGCGCGTTCCACTCGCATAGAGATTGGTGAAGAACAGGCTCTTGTCGGCCAATGCGTCGAGATTCGGGGTGATGCCCTTGGTGTTGCCGAACGCGGTCAGGAAATCCGCCGACAGGCTCTCCACGCTGACCAGCACGACGTTGAGATGCTTCTCGGGCCCGGGGTTGACGATCTCGCGGGAGATGTCGTGCACGTCGGTGCCGACGGCGCGCGATTCCGGCGTCTGCAGCAGCTCGCGCATTTTCGAGAACGCTTCGGCTTCGGGCAGCGTCTTGTAGAAACGATCCCAGTCGAGTTCGTTGTTGCGGTAGGCGGAGAAGAACTCGTAGATGCCATTGCCGGCGAGCTCGTTGACGTACGCGTTCTCGCTGCGGTTCTTCTGTTCACTGTCGACCAGCGCGGTGACGCCGACGGTCAGCACCAGCCAGGCGAGCGTGACCAGCGAACGGGTGCGCCCACGCGCTCCCTGCGGGCGCGGCAGCCAGCCGCGGCGCGTGGCGTAGACGATGGCGGCCGCCACGGCAGCGAGCAGCAGCAGCAGTTTTCCGACCGGATAGGACGCGCGGATGTTGCCAATGACCTCGCGCGAGTAGACGAGGTAGTCGACTGCGATGAAGTTGAAGCGGGTCGCGAACTCGTCCCAGAAAAGCCACTCCGCCGCCGCGACGAACATGAGGATGTAGAGCAGTGCGAACGCGAGCAGCGCGAGTACCGCCCGCGACGGTCGCGAGGCGTAGAAGCGGCTCGGCGCGAGCCACAGGAACAGCACGAGGGGCCAAGCGAAGTAGACGAACGCGACGAAATCGTAGGCAAGCCCGACCGCGAACAGGTACACCCAACTGGTGATGTGCGCCGGCACGCCGTCACCGGTCTTGATCAACAGGACCAGGCGCGTGAGGGATTCGATGCTGAAGAAGATCGCAGCGAGCCATAGCAGCGGCGCATAGCGCTGGCGCAGGGGCGAGGCCGCAGTGGCGTCGGGAATGGGCATGGTCGGCAAATCCTGCGTCGTCAGGCGATTGGTGATGGCCCGCAATCGCTTTCGTCGATGGAGGAGCCGCTGCAAGTATCGTGGGTCGAACCTGTTGCGTGTCTTTCAGCAGCGCGAGATTGGCGGAGAGAGTGGGATTCGAACCCACGGTGGTATCGCTACCACGCCGGTTTTCAAGACCGGTGCCTTAAACCGCTCGGCCATCTCTCCGTACATCGAACCGTTGTGTGCATCGCGACCGGCGCCGCCGGTATTACTCAGGGCATCCTGCCCTTCGCCCTTCGGGCCAGCGGCTTGCGCCGCTGTTGGCTCCGGCATCCTGCCTCCGCGCTCAAGACCGGTGCCTTAAACCGCTCGGCCATCTCTCCGTACATCGAACCGTTGTGTGCATCGCGACCGGCGCCGCCGGTATTCGCGACCAGTGCCGTCGGTTTGACTATCCAGCGCAACACTCTTGCTCGCCCTTTCCCCCGTACGCGGGGATGACGCCAGTTTTCCTGAAGCGCCCCGATATATCGCGTCACTGTATTTGATTCGCTGCTGTAGTCGCAGTGAACCGTCCCGGTTCGCACTAGAACCGCGTCCATTATATGCGGGACGAAGCATCGTGAACTGCGCTATTGTCGGAGCCACCTTGTGGGGACGAGGAGGGGACGGAATGATTCGTGTGGTCCTGATTGACGATCACGAACTCGTGCGGACCGGGTTTCGCATGATCCTTGCGCAGCAGACGGGCATCGAAATCGCGGGTGAAGCCGCCGATGGCGAAACCGGATTGGCGATGATCCGCAGCGAATCGCCCGACGTCGCCATCGTCGACGTGCACATGCCTCGCCTCAGCGGCATCGAGCTCACCGATCGCGTGCGCAAGCACAAGCTCGCCACGCGCATCGTGATCCTGACGGTTGTCAGCGAAGCGCCGTTTCCGCGCCGGCTGATCGAAGCTGGCGCGTCCGGCTACCTGACCAAGGGTTGCGCGGCGGACGAGCTGGTGCGTGCGGTTCGCCAGGTCGCTGACGGCAAGCGTTACCTTTCCCCGGATATCGCCGAACTGCTGGCGCTGGGCGCGCTGGACGGACGCACGGAGTCGCCGTTCGAGACGTTGTCGGCACGCGAACTGGATGTCGCGATCATGCTCGCGCGCGGACAGGACATGCAGGGGATCGCGAGCAAGCTCAAGCTCAGCGCGAAAACCGTCGCAACCTACAAGTACCGGTTGTTCGAAAAACTTGGCGTCGAGAATCCGGTCGAACTTGCGCATCTGGCGCATTCGCACGGGTTGGTCGACGACCGCACCCGCTCGCTTGGCGGCTGACGCGCTTTCGCGCCAGCCGCCGTTCGACTTCAGTCCGGCTTTGCCTCGTCGTCCGCGGATGGCGCGGGTTTCGGCGCAGACGGTGTGGACTCGGTCGGCCGCGTCTCCGCCACCGGCGGACGCGACAGCGGAAGATCAAGCGTCTGGCCGCGATCCGGCATCGCTGGCTCCGCTGCGGAGCCTTCGCGCGTCGGTGTCGGCGGCGACTGTGGCTGGAGGGATGACGCAACAGGCACTGGAGGCGGGGCCGGTTTCGCAATCGGCTGCTGCGACGCGGGCGCCGTCGGCGACTCGACTTTCGGCGCTGCCACCGGCGTGGGGGTCTGCGGGGCGTGCAGCATTGCGCCAATTGCCGCGGCGACTTCGCGCGGCAGTGCCCGTTCGGAGAATGGGCTGACCGGCGGCGCAGTCGCAACCGAGCGCGGCGGCGCCAACGGCGTGGCCGCTGCTGGCGGGCTGCTCGCGGCCGGCGCTTGCACGCGCGGCGGAACCGGTACAGGTTCCGAAGCGGAAACAGCGGGCGCGGCTTGCGCCGGCGTGCGTTCCGGCGCAGCGGCCGCCGTCGCGCGATCCTGTGCCGCAGGCGGGACAGCGATCGGTGTCGGCGAGGTCGGCGGAATCGGTGCAACGAGCGGGGCTTCGGTCCGCATCGGCGCAGGCGTCGGTGTCGGCCTGGGTTCGATCACCGCCGTTGCAACGACCGGCGTGGCCACCGTTTCGGCGCGCGCAGGTTCCGCGCGCGGCGTCGTCGCGGGGGCCGGCCGCGGTGCCGGCTTCGGCGATGCGGTGGGTGTTTCGTTGCGCGACTCCTCGCCGCCTTCCTCGTCATCGAAGTCGTGGTCCGTAGCGCCCTGCGCATCGGGCGTGCCCGTGCCTTCCGCGCCACCGTCCTTGCGACGGCGACGTCCACCACGGCGACCGCGCCGACGCGAGCGCAGTTCATCGCGCGGCGTATCGGAATCCGCCTTGCTGGCTTCCGGCGTGGTGCCAGCCTGCGCGGCCACATCCTGCGTGGCGGCGACCAGGGCCGGTTGGATCGTTTCGTCGACGGTCGGCTTGGCGACCGGTGTGCTCGCCGGCGGACGCGGTTCCGTAGCCGGGCGTGCGTCGGATGCCTGACGCGGCGCTTGTGGTTTGGCATCGCCAACGGCGGGCTGCTCGCCGCTGCGATTCCTTTCATCGCGTCGATTGCCACGACCTTGCTGTTGCGGTTGTTGCTTCTGGTTCTGCCCACCGCGCTGTTCGCCGCCTCCTGAGCGGCCGTCGCGCCGCGTGTCACGCTGGCTATCGCGTTGATTGTCGCGCTGACCATCGCGTTGCGAAGGAGCGTTGCCCGTACGCTGTTGCTGCTGCGGTCGATTCTGCTGCGTCGAGCCGTTCGGGCGCTGTTGCCCCGGACGCGCAGGCTGCGAGCGCGCAGGCGCTGCGGCACGAGGCGCGGGTGCGGCTGGCGCGGGCGTGTTCGAACCACGGAACCAGCCGACGAAACGCGCGATGAGTCCACCGCTGGCCGGTGCCGCTACCGGTGCCGCCGTCGTTGCAGGCAACTGGATCGTAGCGGCCGGCTCGGGGCGCTCCGGGGCCGGAACCGCACGCACGACACCCGCGACGGCCGGTTGCTCCGGCTCCTCGCTGGGACGCAGCATCTGCGGCAACGGCGTCGGCGCGATCGGCGTCGTGCGCTGGTAGCTCGGACGCGACTCTTCGCCGATGTCGGCGGCACGCAGGCGCTGGATTTCCAGATGCGGCGTTTCCAGCTTGTCGTCGGCCACGACGATCACGTTGACGTCGTGACGCGCCTCGATCTCGGTGAGCTGCTTGCGTTTCTCGTTGAGGAGGAAGTTCGCCACGCTCGGCGGCGCCTGCACCAGCACCTGGCCGGTGCTGTCCTTCATCGCGTGTTCCTCGACCAGGCGCAGCGCCGAAAGCGACAGCGATTCGACGCCGCGGATGCGGCCATGGCCTTCGCAACGCGGGCAGACGATCTGGGTCGCTTCGCCGAGGCTCGGGCGCAGGCGCTGGCGCGACATCTCGAGCAGGCCGAAGCGAGAGATGCGGCCGATCTGCACGCGCGCGCGGTCGAGCTTGAGCGCGTCCTTGAGTTTCTCCTCGACGTCGCGCTGGTGGCGCGGCGAATCCATGTCGATGAAGTCGATAACGATCAGGCCGCCGGCATCGCGGATGCGCAATTGGCGCGCAATCTCGACCGCGGCTTCGCAGTTCGTGTTGAACGCGGTTTCCTCGATGTCGCTGCCCTTGGTCGCCTTCGACGAGTTGATGTCGATCGCGGTCAGCGCTTCCGTCTGGTCGATCACGATCGATCCGCCGGAGGGCAGGCGCACCGTGCGCTCGAATGCGTTCTCGATCTGCGTCTCGATCTGGAAGCGCGAGAACAGCGGCGTGGTGTCCTGATAGAGCTTCAGCTTGCGCAGGTTGTTGGGCATGACCTGCTGCACGAACTCGCGCGCGTCCTGGTACAGCTCCTCGTGGTCGATGAGGATCTCGCCGATGTCGTTGCGCAGGTAGTCACGCAGCGCGCGGATGATGAGCTTGGATTCCTGGTAGATCAGGAACGGTGCCGCGCGCGATTGCGCCGCATCGGAGATCGCCTTCCACAGTTGCAGCAGGTAGTCGAGGTCCCACTGCAATTCCTCGGCGTCGCGGCCGAGGCCGGCGGTGCGCACGATCAGGCCCATCTCGTCCGGGACCTGCAGGTGGTCGAGCGCTTCCTTGATGTTGGCGCGATCTTCACCCTCGATCCGGCGCGAGACGCCGCCGGCCTTCGGGTTGTTCGGCATCAGCACCATGTAGCGGCCGGCGAGGCTGATGAACGTGGTCAGCGCCGCGCCCTTGTTGCCGCGCTCTTCCTTCTCGACCTGGACGACGATCTCCTGGCCTTCCTTGAGCAGCTCGCGGATCGTCGCCTTGTTCGGGTTCGCCCCGGGCGTGAAGTAGTCGCTGGAGATTTCCTTCAACGGCAGGAAGCCGTGGCGGTCGGCGCCGTAGTCGACGAAGCAGGCTTCGAGGGACGGCTCCACACGCGTGATGCGTGCCTTGTAGATGTTCGCCTTCTTCTGTTCCTTGGACGGGATCTCGATGTCGAGGTCGTAAAGGTTCTGTCCGTCCACGATCGCCACGCGCAACTCTTCCCGCTGAGTCGCGTTGATCAACATGCGCTTCATTGTCGTATTTCCTTTCTCGGCGCTCGACTGTCGTCGGCGCTGCGCGTTGTCGCGCTGCGCGATGCCCGTGTTTCGCGGGCCGACGGCGGCAGGTGCGCCTCCATAGTTTCCGACCAGCGCTTCCGCGCGCCGGCAATAGGGTTGCTGCGCATCCGCGAATCCACGCCATCATTCCGACGGCGAGCAATCCGCGACCCGAGCCATTACGATGGGCTCCCGCTCCTGCGCAGCGCTCCGATGGAGTGATCGAATGCGCAAGGCGCGAAAGGACGCGATGGACGGGGGCGTCATAGCTGTCCCGGACTCCCGCGGATGGGGCCCGGCACGGCGCGACACGCCCATTCAGCATAGCAGTTTCCGGAAGATTTTTTCAATGAAGACACAGACTTCGGCGACAAATCGCGACGCCGACTCGACTCCGCGGGTGCAACTCGTGGACGTCCCGGAGGATCGTGCCGGGCAGCGGCTCGACAATTTCCTGTCCGGCCGCCTCAAAGGCGTGCCCAAGAGCCTGATTTACCGGATATGTCGCACCGGGGAAGTGCGCGTTAACGGGGGTCGGGTCAAGCCGGACTATCGGCTGAACGCGGGCGACAAGGTGCGGGTTCCGCCGGTACGGGTGGCCGAGCGCGGGCCAGCCGAGGCGCCTTCGGACAACCAGGTCGGCCGGGTGGAGGCATCAATCATCCACGAGGACCGCGAATTCCTCGTCATCGACAAGCCGGCCGGCGTCGCCAGCCATGGAGGCAGCGGGGTCAGCTTTGGTGCCATCGAGCTGATGCGCGCGGCCCGCCCGCGCGACACGCTTGAACTGGCGCACCGACTCGACCGCGATACCAGCGGCGTACTGGTGTTGACGCGCAAGCGTTCGGCACTGACCGCGTTGCAGGCGGCGATCCGCGAGGGACGCGTCGAGAAGCGCTACATGGCCCTGATCGAGGGTGATTTGCCGAAAGCGCGCCTGATGGTCGACGCCCCGTTGCGCAAGTCGGTCCTGCAGGGCGGCGAGCGCATGGTGCGCGTGGATCCGGAAGGCAAGGAATCACGCTCGCATTTCAGCGAGGTCGAACGCTATGCCGGCGCGAGCCTGGTCGAGGTCGCGCTCGAAACCGGTCGCACGCACCAGATCCGCGTGCACGCGCAACACCTTGGCCATCCGCTCGCCGGCGACGAAAAGTACGGCGACCGCGCATTCAACAAAGCGATGCGCGAGCATGGTCTCAAGCGCCTGTTCCTGCACGCTGCGCGCTTCGAGTTCGAGATCGGCGAGCGCAGCTATAGCTTCAGCGCGCCGCTCCCGCCGGAACTCGCGGCGGTCATCGATACGCTGCAGCAGCGGCGCACGTCGACGCCTCGCTGAACAGTCTCGGCGGCGCCACCCGATTCAGCCGGCCGACGATGCGGGTGCGTGGCGCGGCCAACGCCATTTGAGATTGACGCCCAGCGTGCCGAGTACGATCAGTGCGACACCGGCACACTGCACCCCCTGCAGCGTGCGCCCGTACAGCACGAAATCGAGCAGCAGGGTGACGACGGGATAGATGAACGCCATCACCGCGATCGTCGTCACGGGCAAGCGCGGGTACGACGAGTAGAACAGTACATAGCAGATGCCGCTGTGGATCAGCCCCAGTCCGGCGAGCCAGGCCCAGTGCGGTCCCGCGTGCGCGACCGCCGTGAAGTCCGCGAACGGGGCTAGCATCACGATACCGGTGAGGCACTGGATCAGCACGACCACGTACGGCCGCTCGCGACTGATCCGCCGCGACAGCAACAGGGAGGCGCCACACAGCATCGCGGCGACGAAAGTCAATGCGATGCCGAGCAGATAGCTCGCACTCGCGCCGTCGAGCAACTTCAGCGGATCGGCCGACAGGCCGACGCCGACGAACGCGAACGCGGTCCACGCGAGGTCGGCCGGATGCGTGCGCTCGCCGAAGAACAGCGCCGCGAGGATCAGCATCGCGAACGGGAAGAAGTGGTAGATGATCGTCGCGACGCCGATCGACGAGCGCGCCATTCCCGCGAACAGCGCGACCCAGTTGAGCACGAGCAGTACGCCGCTGAAGATCGCGGCACGGATCAGTGCGCGATCCTGCAGCAGTCCACGCAGTTGGCCGCGCGCACCGCCCCACGCGAGCAGGAACAGGCTTCCGAACACGCAGCGAAAGAACACGCTCGTCATCGGGTCCTGTCCGCTCTCGTGCACGAACACGCCGACCGAACCGATCAGCAGTTCGGCGACGAGCAGTTGCAGCAGCGGGGTGCGAAGTTCGCGCGCCGGCGTGGGGGACATGAGCGGTGCTCTCGGGGAGTGGAGGCACAGGCTAGGCGTGCGCTCGCGACCAGTACAGGATCAGTTATGATCGAAATGGACAGGTACAGATTCGATGGCGTCGATTCTTCTCTACGAAAACCTCGCGACACGACTGCGCGGCCAGATCCGGCGCGGCGTCCTGCGGCCTGGCGAGCGCATGCCTTCGCTGCGCGGGCTCGGCAGGCAGGAGCGCGTCAGTGTGGCAACCGCGGTAGAGGCGTACCTGCAACTCGAACGCGAAGGGTTGGTCGAGGCGCGCGAGCGATCGGGCTACTACGTGCGCGCGCCGACGGCGCCGGTTCCCGCGACGCGCGCGATCCGCCTGCAATCGCGCGTGCCGCAGACGCTGCGCAATCCGGCGTTGCTCGGCGTGCTGGACGTCCTCCTGCGCGAGGATCTGCTGCCGCTGCATGTGGCGATACCCGCGCTCGAACTGCTGCCGAGCGCGGCGATCGCGAGTGCGACGATCCGCGCGATGCGGCGCGCGCCGCAGTCGGCGCTCGACTATGGCACGCCCCAGGGAAGCCGCGAGTTGCGCGTGCAGATCGCCAAGCGTTACCTGCGCGCCGGCGTCGACATCGATCCGGACGAAATCGTGATCACCGCGGGCGCGATGGAAGCGATCAGCCTCGCCTTGCGCAGCGTTACCCGCAGCGGCGATGTGGTGCTGCTCGAGACGCCGACCTACTACGGCCTGCTGCAGGCCGTCGCAGCGCTGGGCCTGCGCGTGATAGAGGTACCCAACCACGCCGGCAGCGGCATCGATGTCGCGTGCCTGCGGACCTTGCTCGCGCGCCACGCCGTGCGCGCCGCGGTGCTCGTTCCGAACTTCAACAACCCGGTCGGCAGTTGCAGCAACGACGCGGACAAGCGCGCGATCGTCGCTGCCTGCGCCGCGCATGGCGTGGTGTTGATCGAGGACGATCTCTATGGCGAACTCGCCTATTCGGGCGAGCGTCCGGCGCCGCTGCGTCGCTTCGATGCGGGCGGCAGCGTGATCACCTGCGGCTCGTTCTCGAAGACGCTCGCCCCGGGCTTGCGCATCGGCTGGGCACTCGGCGCGCAACGTACCGCGGATATCGTGCGGGCGAAGTGTTTTTCGACGATCGCGACCGCGATGCTGCCGCAACTCGCGATCGCGGACTATCTCGCGCGGCACGACTTCGATCGCGCACTGCGCCGGCTGAGGCGCGAACTCGCGACGAACGCGCAGCGCTGGCGTGCGGCGATCCTGCACCATTTTCCGGATGGCACGCGCGTGTCGGATCCGGCTGGTGGAATGACGTTGTGGCTCGAGCTTGCGGACGGAATCGAGGGGCAGGCGTTGTTTGAAGCGGCGCTCGCGCGCGGCATCGGCAGTTTGCCCGGCCATTTGTTCTCCACGCGCGGCGATTGTCGCAACCACCTGCGTCTTGGCTGCGGCCTGCGTTGGAGCGCGGATATCGATGCAGGCCTGCGTGAACTCGGCCGTCTGGCCACGAAATTGCGAGGTTCATGATGATCGAACTGGTCGGCTTCGACGGGGACGACACGCTCTGGCACAGCGAGGGCTACTTCCAGCATGCCGGTGCCGAATTCGAGCGCATCGTCGGCCGCTACGTAGACGTCGCTGATGCGCCGGTACGAACGCGCCTGCACGCGGTAGAACGGCGCAACCTCGCGTTGTTCGGATACGGCGCGAAGGGCATGACCCTGTCGATGATCGAAGCCGCGATCGAGTTGACCGACGCGAAGGTATCGACGCCGGACATCCATCGCATCGTCGGGCTCGGGCGTGCGATCCTCGATCACCCGGTGGAATTGCTGCCGGGAATCCGTGCCGCGGTGGAAGAAGTCGCCCGAACGCATCGGATCGTGCTGATCACCAAGGGCGACCTGTTTCACCAGGAACGCAAGGTCGCGCAGAGCGGCTTGGCCGACCTGTTCCAGCGCATCGAGATCGTGTCGGAGAAGAATCCACGCAGCTATGCACGGGTGCTGGCGGAGTTCGCGCTCGACGCATCGGCGTTTGCAATGATCGGCAATTCGCTGCGTTCCGACATCGAGCCGGTGGTCGAGCTCGGCGGCTGGGGCATCCACATGCCGTACCACGTGACGTGGGAGCACGAAATGCAGCATGGCGTGGACAGCGGTCACCCGCGCGTGCTGACGATCGACTCGCCCGACGGGATCCGCGCGGCCGTCGCGCGCTGCGGTTGAAGTCACGCCACGCGCAGGTCCTCGACTTTCGCCGCGCAGATGAGGTCGTTGAGCGACAATCCGCCGACATCGTGCGTCGAGAAACGCACCACGCAGCGGTTGTAGTGGACTTCGAGATCGGGATGGTGATCCTCGCGATGTGCGATCGAGGCGACGGCGTTGACGAACGCCATCGTGTGGAAATAGTCCGCGAAGCGGAATTCCCTGCGGATCTCGTCCCGCTGTGCACCCGTTTGCCAGTCCTTGAGCACGGCCATGCCGGCGTCGATTTCAGCCGCGCCCAACGCGGCTTCCTTGCCCTTGCGCGGCACGCAATGCTGGTTGCGAAGGAGTTCGAGCGACATGACGGGCATGGGTATCAACCGGGGCGGGGAGCAGGTGTCGATTATGGCGGATGACAGTGCGGCAATTCAGGACTAAACTGGTACGGTATTAGTGGCGTTCATCCGTGAACGCTGGTGCGAAGCAATGGCGGCCATCCGTCACCGTACTCTTCGTCAAGAGCACGATTCAACAAGAGCGCGAGTATCACCACCATGATTTCGTTGTCGGCTTCGGCGCAGGAACATTTTCGCAAACTCATTGAGCAGCAGGCGCTGCCGGGGCTCGGCATTCGCGTCGTCGCCGTGGATGCCGGGACGCCGAAAGGCGATTGCCAGCTCGAATTCAGCGAGCCGTCCGATCGTGATGGTAGTGAATGGGAAGTCGAGTGCGACGGCTTTTCGCTGTACGTCGACGCGCACAGCGTGCCGTTTCTGGATGGAGCGACGGTCGACTACGCGCGTTCCGCAACAGGTGGCGAGCTGACCATCCGTGCGCCGGCGTTGCGCGGCAGCGTTCCCGGTGCGGATGCGAGCGTGGTCGAGCGCGTGCGCCATGTGATCGAGTCCGAGATCAATCCGCAGCTCGCCTCGCACGGCGGGCGCGTGAGCCTGCGCGAGATCACCGCCGACGGCGTGGTCGTCTTGCAGTTCGGCGGCGGTTGCCACGGCTGCGGCATGGTCGACAAGACCCTGCGCGGCGGGGTCGAGCAGACGCTGAAGACGCGCGTGCCGGAAGTGACGGGCGTGGCGGATGCGACCGACCACGACAGCGGCAGCACTCCGTACTACCGCCGCCAGGCATAGCGTTGGTTTGCAGCAGCGACGGAACCGACTCGCGCACGGCAACCTCACGCTGCTGCGACAGCAAGCCGAAACAAATGCTCAGTCGCCCTGCACCTTGTTGTGCAGATCGGTCAACTTGCTGCCCGGCAGGCTGGCAAAATATGCGGAGAGATTGGCGATGTCCTCGTCCGACAGCGGCGCGGCGAAGCCCGCCATGATCGGGTTCTTGCGCTCGCCCTTCTTGTATTCGTGCAACGCGCGTTCGAGGTAGTCGTGGTACTGGCCGGCAAGACGCGGGTACTGCGGGTCGGCGGCATTCCCGTCGGCGCCGTGACAGGCCTGGCACGGCACGGCCTTCGCCTTGCCGGCTTCGATGTCGCCCTTGGCGAAGGCAGGCGTCGCGCCTACGGCGAGCGCAGTGATCAACAGCGATGCAAAAGAACGCTTCATCTCGTGACTGTCCTGGTCGAGGTGGCTCAGGGCGTGAGGCCGGAAAGGTAGGTGGCGATGTCACGGATGTCCTGCTCGGACAAGCTCTCGCCCTGCGCACGCATGGTCGGATGCAGGCGCTCGCCGGTCTTGTACGCCGTCAGCGCGGTGACCAGATAGTCGTGGTTCTGCCCGCCGATCTTCGGCACGTGGTAGTTCGGGTAAGGATTCTTCCAGCCGGGAATGCCGTGGCACCCCGCGCAGGTGTAAACCTTGGTCTTGCCTGCTGCGGCATCGCCTTTTTCGGCGGCGGCGCAGGGCAGGGCGGCAATCAGCAGTGCAATCGCAAGCAGGGGCGCTCGGGTCATTTTACGTTCCGGGGCACTAGGGTTGAACTTCTCGGGCGTCAAGCCTGCGGAGTATAGCGGCGGGCGCGTCACCGAGGCCACCCGCTACATCGCGAGGCACCGTGAACCATTCCGGTGTCGTACGGGTCGCAACGTTTTTCCCGCATCGCGCATCAAGAACCTGACACGCACACATGACTACCGGCTCACGACAGCAGGGACGTGCGCGGGCACGATACGCATGCCTCCCGAATGCGCTGTCGCGCGCTTCAACCGCGGCCCATGCCGCCGCCCGAACCTGATCCCTGACGTTCGGACTATTGCACAGCAATAGTGATGTAGTTTAGTATAACACCTATATTGCTACCCCCGAGGCGACCTCCGATGCGCTCCAAGCCCCGCAATTCCCGCGTTTCCCCGAGTTTCGCCGCCGTTCGCACCGGTTTGCTCGCCCTCTCGCTGGCAGTCCTTGCGGCTTGTGGCGGAGGTGGCAAGGGCAAGGATGAAACCACCGCTCAGGCATCGGTCCCGGTCGAGGTCGCGACCGCCTCGCACCAGTCGATCACCGCGAACTATTCCGGTACCGCCACGCTGGAGGCGGTCGGCGATGCGCAGGTCGTCTCCAAGACCAGCGGCATCGTGTTGCAACTGCTGGTGGAGGAGGGCATGCATGTGCAGAAGGGCCAGCTGCTCGCGCGGCTCGACGATGACACCGCGCGCAACAAGCTCGCCCAGGCTTCGGCAACGTTGAAGAAGGCACAGGCCTCCTACGACAAGGCCGACAAGGGCTTCGCGCTGAAGATCACGCCGAAGGCCGACTACGACAGCACCAAGTACGACCTCGAGGCGCAGCGCGCGATCGTCGAGGGTGCACAGCTGGATCTTTCCTACACGCGCATCGTTGCGCCGATCGCCGGCGTGATCGCCAAGCGCTCGATCAAGCTTGGCAACCTCGTGCAGGTGAACCAGTCGCTGTTCCAGATCGTCGACCTCGATCCGCTGCAGGCGGTGCTCAACGTGCCGGAGCGCGATCTCGACACGCTCAAGGCCGGCCAGCCCGTGCGCATGAACGTCGATGCACTGAGCGGCAAGGCGTTCGATGGTTCGATCGCGCGCATCGCGCCGGTCGTCGACGCCGCCAGCGGCACGTTCCGCGTGACGTGCGAGTTCCGCGACAGCACGCAAACCCTCAAGCCGGGCATGTTCGGGCGGATTGAAGTCGCCTACGACCAGCGTCACGACGCGCTCGTCGTGCCGCGCAATGCGATTGTCGAGGAAGACGGCGAGAACTCGGTCTACGTGATCGAGCCCGCGCCGGCGAAGCCCGCCAAGGACGACAAGGACAAGGCGGACGACAAGAACAAGGGCAAGAAGGGCGAAGCGATCGCGGCCGAAACGGCCAAGCCGGCATTGCCGGGCTTCGTCGCCAAGCGGCGCGTGGTCAAGACCGGTTACGCCGAGGGCGATCGCATCGAGATCCGCGACGGACTCGCCGATGGCGAGCGCGTGATCACGATCGGCCGCAACGCCGTGCGCGAGGGCACCGAAGTACAGGTGCTCGAAAGCGCGACCAAGAGTCCGGATGCAATGGCCGCGGTAGGAGCCACGGAGAAGCACGCGTGAACCTGCCCGAGCTGGCCACCCGCCGGCGCGTCACGATCGGCATGATGACGGTGACCCTGGTGCTGTTCGGGGTCATCGGGCTCACCAGCCTCAAGGTCAACCTGCTGCCGGACCTGTCGTACCCGACGCTGACCGTGCGCACCGACTACGAAGGCGCGGCACCACTCGAGATCGAGAACCTGATCAGCCAGCCGATCGAGGAAGCGATCGGCGTGGTCAAGAACGTGCGCAAGGTGCATTCGGTGTCGCGCACCAGCCAGTCCGACGTCGTGCTCGAGTTCACCTGGGGCACCGACATGGACATGGCCAGCCTCGAAGTGCGCGACAAGCTCGACACGATCCAGTTGCCGCTCGAAGCGAAAAAGCCACTGCTCCTGCGCTTCAATCCGTCGACCGATCCGATCATCCGGCTTGGCCTGACCGCCACCGGCGAGACCAGCGAGGCGCGCCTGAAGCAACTGCGTCGATTCGCCGACGACGATCTCAAGAAGCATCTCGAACCGGTACCCGGCGTCGCCGCGGTCAAGGTTGGTGGTGGCCTGGAGGACCAGATCGAGGTGTCGATCGACCAGCAGAAGCTGGCGCGCCTCGGCATCGACATCAACGACGTCAATACGCGGCTTAAGGCCGAGAACGTAAACGCGTCGGGCGGCCGCATCGACGAGGGCAGCCAGCGTTTCCTCGTGCGCACGATCAACCAGTTCAAGACCCTCGACGAAATGCGCGAGATGCTGGTCAAGATCGACGGCAACGTGCCGATCCGCCTGAAGGACATCGCGGATGTTCGCCAGGGATACAAGGAGCGCGAAGGGATCGTGCGCATCGACGGCCACGAGGCGATCGAGCTGGCGATCTACAAGGAAGGCGACGCGAACACCGTCAGCGTCGCGAAAGCGGTCAAGGCGCAGATCGACAAGCTGAAGGAATCGCTGCCGACCGGGACTTCGCTCGGCATGATCGAGGACCAGTCGGTGTTCATCGAAGGCGCTCTCAGCGACGTCAAGAAGGACGCCCTGATCGGCGGCGTGCTGGCGATCCTGATCATCTTCTTTTTCCTCGGCGACGCCTGGAGCACGTTCATCATCTCGCTGTCGTTGCCGGTCTCGCTGATCGCGACGTTCTTCTTCATGGACCAGTTGCACCTTTCCTTGAACGTGATGTCGCTCGGTGGCCTTGCGCTCGCGACCGGCATGGTCGTCGACGATTCGATCGTCGTGCTCGAGAACATTGCGCGCTTGCGCGAGAAGGGCGTATCGATACTCGAAGCGGCGGTGCGCGGCACCGCCGAGGTCGGAATGGCGGTGACCGCATCGACCTTGACCACTGTCGCGGTGTTTTTTCCGCTGGTGTTCGTGGAGGGTGTTGCCGGCCAGTTGTTCCGCGACCAGGCACTGACGATCACGTTCGCGATGCTGATCTCGCTGGTCGTCGCGATGACCCTGATCCCGATGCTTGCCTCGCTCAAGGGTCGTTCGCCGCTTGCGTACAAGGACGAGCCGTCACGCGAACGCGCGGCGTTGCCGAGCAACCGTGCCGGACGTGGACTGGTGAGGGTAGGGCGTGGTGTTGCCGATTTCGTGTTCCAGACGGCGCCACGAGCGGTTGGTGTCGCCCTCGTGGGCGGTTCGCGTGGTGGCGGCAGCGGCACGGGTCGTGTCCTGCGGCTGATCGGCCGTGTCGTCACCTGGCCGTACGAACGTGCCGCCTCGTTCTACCATCGCTCGCTGCCGAGTGCGCTTGCACACCCGTGGCGAGTGCTCGGCTTTGCGGCAGCGGCATTCCTCGCGACGCTCACGCTGGTGCCGTCGCTGGGCCTGGATCTGATCCCGCAACTGGCACAGGGTCGCTTCGACATGACCGTGACGTTGCCTCCTGGAACACCGCTTGTGGAGACCGACAAGGTCGTCAACGAAATCGCCTCCAAGCATGCGAAGGATCCCGGTGTGGAGTCGATCTACGGCGTCGCCGGCACCGGCACGCGCCTGGACGCGAATCCGACCGAGTCGGGCGAGAACATCGCGCGCCTGTCGATCGCGCTGAAGGATGGCGGCAGCAAGGCGATCGAGGCGGCCGAGATCGACCGCCTGCGGGTTGGCATGCAACGCGCCGATGCAAGCGTGAAGTTTTCACGCCCGGCATTGTTCAGCTTCTCCGCGCCACTCGAAGTGGAGATCCGCGGCTACGACCTCGACGCGCTCGCGAAGGGTGGCCAGCGCCTCGCAGAACTGATGAAGGCGTCGCCGCGCTTCGCCGACGTGAAGTCGACGGTCGAAGGCGGCTATCCGGAAATCCAGGTCCGCTTCGACCAGGATCGTGCCGCTGCGCTCGGCCTCACCACGCGCGAAATCGCCGACCGCCTCGTACGAAAGGTAAAGGGCGAAGTCGCCACGCGCTACGATTTCCGCGACCGCAAGATCGACGTGCTGGTGCGTGCCCAGGCAGCGGACCGCAACGGCGTCGACGACATCAAGAATCTGGTGGTCGGCTACATTGCAGCGAAGAACGGCTCTGCAACGACGACGGGTGCGGCAGCGAACGCGTCCAATGCCAGCAGCAACACGCTCAGCGACCAGGCGCAGTCGAGCGCCGACACGCCGATCCGCCTGTCCGCGGTCGCCGACGTCCTCGCAACGGAGGGGCCGAGCGAAATCCATCGCGTCAGCCAGGAACGCGTCGCGATCGTCTCGGCGAACCTGCGCGACGGCGATCTCGCCAGTGCGGTCAAGGAAGTCAACAACATCGTTTCCACGCATCCGCTTGCGGCGGGCGTCAAGGTTCGCGTCGGCGGCCAGAGCGAGGAACTCGATTCTTCGGTCAAATCGCTGATTTTCGCGCTCGGTCTCGCGATCTTCCTCGTCTATCTGGTGATGGCGTCGCAGTTCGAGTCGCTGCTGCATCCATTCGTGATCATGTTCTCGATTCCGCTCGCGGCGGTTGGCGCAATCCTCGCGCTCAAGCTCTCCGGTTCGGCGATCTCCGTGGTGGTGTTCATCGGCCTGATCATGCTGGTCGGCATCGTGGTGAAGAACGCAATCGTGCTGATCGACCGCGTGAACCAGTTGCGCGAGGCCGGCGTGCCCAAGCGCGAGGCGCTCGCGCAAGGCGCCGAATCGCGCCTGCGCCCGATCGTGATGACGACCTTGTGCACGCTGATCGGCTTCGCGCCGCTGGCGCTCGGCTGGGGCGAAGGCGCCGAAGTGCGCGCGCCGATGGCGCTGACCGTGATCGGCGGCCTCGCGGTGTCGACGCTGTTGACCCTGGTCGTGATCCCGGTCGTGTATGACCTGCTCGATCGCCGAGGCGATCAGTGGTACGTCGCGCGTGGTGAGCGTCATCGGGCCAAGGCCGAGCACGTCGGTGCCGACGAAGAGCTGCCGATCGAAGGGGCAGGAGCCGGAGGACAGCACGCATGACGCTTGCCGAGCTCAGCCTCAAGCGCCCCGTCACGGCGATCATGTTCTTCGTGACGATGGTGGTGATCGGCCTGATCGCCGCGTTCAGGCTGCCGCTCGAGAAGTTTCCGAGCATCGACGCGCCGTTCCTGTTCGTGCAGATCCCGTATCCGGGTTCGACCCCGGCCGAGATCGAGCGCACGATCACTCGTCCGGTCGAGGAGGCATTGGCGACGCTCCCCGGCGTCAAGCGCATGAACTCGACCTCGGACGCGGAATCGGCGCAGATCTTCATGGAGTTCAAGTGGGGCGAGAGCGTCGCGATCAAGGCGGTGCAGGCACGCGAGAAGATCGACGCGATCCGCGCCGAGCTGCCGTCGGACGTGCAGCGCTACTTCGTGCAGAAGTTCTCCACGTCGGATGAGCCGGTGTTGCAGCTGCGCATCGCCTCCAACGGCGCCGATCTTTCCAACGCCTACGAATTGATCGAGCGTGAGATCAAGCGTCCGCTCGAACGCATTCCCGGTGTCGCCAACGTGGAGATCTCCGGCATCGGCAAGCCGGAAGTGCAGATCGAGCTGTCCTCCGATCGCCTGACCGCGCACAACATCAATCTCAACGACTTGTACGACAAGCTGTCGAACGCGAATTTCGCGATCTCGGCCGGCCAGGTCGACGGTGCTGCCGGCACGCGCTTCCGCGTGCAACCACAGGGGCAGTGGCGCAGCCTCGACGACATCCGCGCCGTCCCGCTGGACACCAAGGGCCTCAAGCTCGGCGACATCGCGACAGTGACTCTGCGCCCGGCGCGTGTCGACTTCGCGCGTCGCCTCGACGGCAAGCCGGCGATCGGCGTTGACATCCGACGCGAGCGCAATGCAAACCTGGTCGACGTCGGCACCGCGGTGATGGCCGAAGTGAAACGGATCCAGACCTCGCCCGAGCTGAAGGGCATGCAGGTCTACGCGATGGAAAGCCAGGCCGAGGCCGTGACCGGCTCGCTGTCGCAGCTCGGCAAGGCCGGACTCGAAGGCACGCTGCTGTCGGTACTGGTGCTGTTCTTCTTCCTGCGCGACTGGCCATCGACATTGATGGTGTCGCTGTCGATACCGATCTGCTTCGTGATGACGCTCGGCTGCATGTACTTCTTCGGCATCAGTCTCAACGTGCTGTCGATGATGGGGCTGCTGCTCGCGGTCGGAATGCTGGTCGACAATGCGGTGGTGGTCGTCGAGAGCATCTACCAGTACCGCGAGAAGTATCCCGACAAGGCATGGTACTGCGCGGTGCAGGGCACCCAGGTCGTGGGCGTGGCGATTGCCGCGGGTACGTTGTCGAGCGTGGTGGTGTTCCTGCCGAACATCTTCGGCGAGGTGAACAACATCTCGATCTTCCTCGCCCAGGTCGCGATCGCGATGTCGATCGCGCATCTTGCCTCGTGGCTGGTCGCGGTCAGCCTGGTGCCGATGTTCGCGTCGAAGATGCCGCCGCCGAAGTTTCTCGGCCAGGAAAACGTAATTACCCGCATGCGTGACCGCTACGGCCGGGTTGTCGCGTGGACGCTCGCGCATCGGCGCTGGACCATGCTCGCGGTGCTGGGGCTGGTGATCGCGAGTTTCGTGCCGATGACGAACACGAAGATGGACTTCTTCGGCGGCGGCGAGGCGCGCGACATGCGCATGTTCTACGAACTCAACGCGAACTATCGCCTGCAGGATCTCAAGCCCGAGATCATGAAGGTCGAGAAGTACCTCAACGACAACCGCGAAAAGTTCGAGATCACTTCGGTCTACTCGTGGTACTCGGAGCAGGGACAGGCGATGACGCGCCTGATTCTCGCCGATCCGAAGCCCGGCGTGGTCGAATGGGTCAAGGGCCTGTTCGGTTACGGCAGCAACCGCGCGGCGTCGGCGATCAAGGAAGACATCCGCAAGGGCCTGCCCAAGCTCGCGACCGGCAAGGTCGGTTTCGACGGCAACGGTGACGGTGGTCTCGGCGGCGGCGTGGACATCTCGCTGGTCGGTGATTCGATGGAACAGTTGCGCGAACTCGCGCCGAACGTGCTCACCGTGCTGTCGCACCTGCCGAGCCTGCGCGACGTGCGCGCCGAGAAGGGCAATGGCGACCGCGAGGTCGCGACCCAGGTCGACCGCATCCGCGCCA